>ENA-ORXT01002216-ORXT01002216.1-marine-metagenome-genome-assembly--contig:-NODE-2216-length-23815-cov-5.661977_pt1 | contig 23815 bp, 20 predicted proteins | sample MGYA00237868_ERZ511482 | MGnify/ENA metagenome assembly ERZ511482
CCATTGCCGTCACTGTCCATCATCGCGGCGACATCCGGGCGGCCCAGATCGGCGATATCCGTGATCTCGTTGGCCGCTGCGAAGTCCTGCGAGACGCAGAAACCCTGGTTCCCCTCATAGGGATTGCCGGAGAGCGTGACGCTCTTCGCCTCATCGACGTATTTCTTGGTAAAGCTTTCCTGGTTCGGCAGCCAGACATCGGGCTGCACGTCGATATCGCCCTTGCCCTCATCCATCGCCTGAAAGATCGTGGCGTTGTTGCCGGGCACGTATTCGACTTCGCCGCCGATGCGCATTTCGACGACGGCCCCCAGCACATGCGCGATGGCCTGCGCGCCGGTCCAGGACGGCACGCCGATCTTGACTTCCTCGGCGGCGAGGGCGGGTAGCGAAAAGGCGCAGAGCGCGGTCGCGAGGCCAATAGATTTCAGGGTGAGTGTCATGGTCGGTTTCCTCCGTGATAGATCGCGCCTTGGTGGCGCTTGTCCTGGCTTAGTGTAACGCAAACAGTGCCTTGGCACCGCCGGTATCGGGAATGGGATGCAACAGTGGGAGAATGGCGGAAAACGGGGAGGGACGATGCAGAATGACCTCCCTCGCGCGCGTTCGATGCGGCCATTCAATACCCCTGCCCGGATGCTGCATGCACCGAAGATGTTCGGGGCAGTTCTGTAAATCCGCCGCCATACTTGATCGCCCTCGCGAGGCTGTCAAGGTATTGACCGGTCCCGCCCGCTCAGCGCAGGCGCAGGTGCCGCAAGACCCGGTGACCGCTGAAGGCTTCGCGGCCATGCATCAGGCGCAGATTGTCGATCACCAGGAAATCGCCGCGCTTCCAGCGATGCGTGCGCCGGTGCGCCGGGTCGTTCAGCACGGCGGCGAGGCGGGGGACGAGGGTGGCGGAATGGGCATCCACGGGGGATTCCAGACTGTAGATCGACGCATCGCCCGCCGCCCCGATGGAGGAGAACACGATGCGCTCGCCGAGGGCCGTCCTGCGCATCAGCGTCGTCTGCACCGGGGGCGTCTCCGGCGTGACCTGACAGGCATAGCGCGCGCCGCGCAGGGACGGCAGGTAGTGCTGTCCGATGACCGGCATCAGCGCGACGGGATCGACGACGAAGAACGCGCCGTTCTCCGCCTCGTTCTCGACGCAGTACAACGCCAGCAGGCGGGGGGGACGGGGGGCGTAGGCGCATTCGTTATGCGCCTCGATCAGCCCGTCCGAATGGCCGACGAAGCGGGGGTCCTCCTTCTTCTCGATGGTCATGATCGCGGCATCCTCGTGCCAGGCGGTGCCGAAGAACCGGGTGATCCGTTGCAGCGATTCGTCCGATGTCTCGCCGATATCGGCGAGGAAATAGCCGTCGCGGAACAGGATGGCGAACAGGCCGTAGAGGTCGTGGGCGTGGAACAGGTCGCGGTGACCGTTGGGCGGCAGGGTCGTGCTCATGGGTCGCTCCCGGTATCGGTATCGGTATCGGTGCCGTGCCAGGCGACGGCGGCATAGCCGACCGCGCGGTGGGGATTCTCGCCGGTGGCCGCCATGCTGTCGCTGTGATCCAGTGCGACCGCCCGCAGGCCGAGGCGCTGCGCGACCCCGCCGATGCCGCGCAGCGCGGGGGCGGCGCAGGCCCGCTCGACGGTCAGCGCGTCGTATTCCCCCGCCTCGATCCGGCGCAGGGTGTCGCGGTCGGTCGCGCGCAGTCGGTCCACCGGCAGGTAATGGGCGAGGTCGGAACTGAGGATCGTCAGCACGTTCGCCGCCCCGCATCCCAGCGCGGTCAGGGTGCCCTCGACCTCCGCCGCCGCGCCCTCGCCCACCAGCACCGGCGCGACGGGGATGCCCGGGAACAGCATGTGCACGAAGGGGAGGTGGACCTCCAGCGCGTGCTCCTTCGCATGGGCCTGCGCATCGACCGGGATGCCCGCCAGCGCCGCACGGTCGACCGGCACGGGACCCAAGGGCGTTTCGAAAGCGTCGGCATCCGTCGTCACCGCGCCCGTCACCGGGTCATGATGCGAGGGGCCGACCAGCAGCAGGCGGTCGATGCCCTGCCGCCCCGCCACCGCCCGGAACGCACTCGCCAGCACCGGCGCGCAACAGGCCCAGCCCGCATGGGGGGCGAGGAGGATGCGCGGGCTGCCGAAACTCGACCGGGCGCGGTTGAGGTGCAGGGCGACCGTGGCGCACAGGATATCGGGGTCGCCGGGATAGAACGTCCCGGCATGGGCCACGGGGCGGGATCGGGTCATGCGCCCGCCCTCCACGCCGCACAGGCCCCGAGGGCGGCGACGGTATGGGCGGTATGCGCCCCGCTCTGCACGGCGGAGGACCGCACGACCGCGCCCCCGCCCCCACCCTCGCCCATGCCCGCGCCCCCCTCGACCCGCACGCTCAGGGCGACGAGGGCGTCGAGACAGCGCCCGGCGGTATCCAGCAGGGCCGCGTCGACCAGGGGCGCGGCGAGGGCCAGCGCCTCCGCCGCCTGCGCCGTGATGCCTGTTTCCTCGATATCCCTCTGCGCGGTGATGAACAGGCCGTCCGCCGATACGCCTGCCTGCACCCAGCGTGCCTCGCGCTCGATCACGGGGCGCAGATCGGCGTATCCCTGCTGCGCCAGCGCGCACAGCGCGGCGAGGCGCACGAGGCGCTCGCTCGGCAGGGCCGGGGCGGCGAGGCGGCGTCGCGCCCGTTGCAGCAGGGGGGCGAGGGCGGCTTCCGGGGCGGGGGCCAGCGCGCGCAGGGACAGCCAGAACCCCTCCGGCTCCGTCCGCGCATCGGGCAGGGGGGCTGCGGTCAGGGCCGCGTGCACCAGTGCTTCGGGCGGCGCGATCCCGCGCGCGGCGTGGTGCAGCAACCCGTGGACCGGCGTTCGCGGCACGGCATGGAGATCGACGCCGAGGGTGCCTGCACCCTGCGCCACCCGCCAGATCGCCGCATCGCGCAGCGCCGTCCGCGCCACCCCCTGCCCCGTGCCATCCAGCAGGAGGGCTTCGGGCAGGGTATCGCTCAGGATACCATCCGCGAGCCAGCGCGCCCAGCCGAGGGCGGCGGCCTGCCGGTCGGGGGACAGCGCCGCGCGGGCGACCCGGAAACCGGCGATCGCGGGCGCGTCCTGCCCCTCGTCCCAGCAGGTGGTGCGCAGGGCGGTCCACATATGCGCCTCGTCCGGCACCGCCCCGGCCTTTGCCAGCAACAGCGCCTGAAAGGCGGCTTCGTCGAGATTCTCGTCGAGGGCGACTTCCGGCAGCAGGACGACCTCGCGCCCCTGCACCGTCACCGCCAGTGCATCCGCCCCGGCGCAGAAGGCGGGAGGGGTGCCGCGCCGGCTCCACCCCTGTTCCAGCACGCTGAGGCGCAGGGTCAGGGCGGGGCGGGGATGGCCCGTGGTGCGGGGATCGGCGGCGGCGGCCTGCACCAGTGCGTCGAATTCGGGGATGCTGCGGCAGTGCCGTCCGACGCAGGCGACCTGCCGCGATGCGGCGTGGAGCGACACGAACAGATATTCCGCATCGAACAGGAACGCCCCGTCGCCCTCTGGCAGCCCGCCCTCCAGCACCGCCCGCGCCCGCGCGATCAGCCGCCGCGCGGCCCCGTCCCGGTCCTCGGGCAGCAGGGGCGCGCGCCGCGACACGCCGCCCGGGGGCCAGGGCGCGCCCGGCTCGATCAGCTTGTCGACGGTGTGGCGGTAGAGGGTGAACGGCTCCAGCGCCCGGATGCGCCCGTTGACATGCACCGCATGGCGCAACTGGTGGCCGTCGCCCTGGATGCCGGGCATGGCGGGCAGGGCCGCGCCGACGATCCCCGGACGCTCGCGGCTGCGCGCGACGATGCCGAAGCGGGCATTGTCGATCCGGCCCGGCGCGCAGGTCTCCAGCGGCCCGAACAGCGTGATGGCCAGCCCGCACCCCTCCAGCCACGCGAGGCCGTCCTTCCCCTGCGGCATCCGCTTCGCCAGCATCCAGCAGGCTTCCGCAAGGGCCTCGGGCGGGGCGGGGCGCGCATCCCCGGGGAACAGCCACAGCCCCATGCGCGCCACCTGCCGCCCGGTATCGAGACGGCGCAGGCTGACCCACACTCCGCCCTCGCAGGGCAGGGGCATGGCGAGGGATGGCGGCGGGCGGGGCATCGCGCCCTCGGCAATCGCGGCGCGCAGATATCGCCGCGCCAGGGCAAAGGGGGCGAGGCCGTCCGGGGCCGCATCCTGCCCCCACGCGATATCCTTCGGCCGCCAGGGGGTCGGGTCGGGCAGGGTTTCCGGCTCCATCACCGGCACCAGATCGTCATGCAGGTCGTAGAGGGCCGCGACCCGGTACCCGTGCTCCTCCAGCAGCCCGAATCCGCTGTCATAGGTGAAGCGCACCACGCATAATACGCCCTCCACCTCGAACCCCTGCGCTTCGAGAATCCGCGCGCAGGTCAGGGCGGAATGGCCGGTGCCGATGGCGTCGTCCAGGATGACGACCGGTTCGGCGGGATCGGGCAGCCCCTCGATCTGCTTGCCGGAGCCGTGCGCCTTGGCCGTCTCGCGCACGATCAGGCCGTTGCAGGCACCCCCCGACCGCAGCACGCAGCCCGCCAGCAGCGACGACCCGGCCAGCCCCATCGTCGCGAGTTGCCTGCCCTCGAAATCGCCGAGGCGCTCCAGCAGCAGGTCGCAGGCATCGGACAGCCACGGGTCGCGCAGGCCGACGCCCAGAAAGCTCATCACCCAGCGCGTGCCGAGCCGACCGTCGCGCGAGACGATCGGGTTTTCGGCGGTGCCGTGCGTCACGCCGTGGCGGGCGATCTCGCGCAGCAGCGCCCCCCGGCGGTCTGCGCCCCCGGCGGGCCGGGGGGTCGGGGGGCGGGGGGTCGGGGGGCGGGCATCGCTCATGCTGGCCAGACGAGACACGGGCCGTCACCGCATCGCGGCGGGCGGGGCGGCACCCCCATCAGGACCGCCGGAACATCTTCCAGAAACCGCCGCGACCGCTATCGGCCCGGCGTGACGCCTCGTCCCCGGGAGCGGGCTGCACATGCGTCTGCCCCCCGCCCCGGATCGGGTTGCCGTCGGCGATGAAGGGCGGTTCGACGGGTGTGATCGGTTCGTAGACACTGCCGCCGCCCTGTAGCGGGTTGCCATCCGCGATGAAGGGCGGTTCGGGGGTGAAGGGCATAGGCGTGCCGTCCTGGATCACGGGTTCGTAGACGGTGCCGCCCCCCTGCATCGGGTTGCCATCCGCGATGAAGGGCGGTTCGACGGGTGTGATCGGTTCGTAGACACTGCCCCCGCCCTGCAACGGATTCCCGTCCGCGATAAAGGGCGGTTCAGGGGTGAAGGGCATGGGTGTGCCGTCCTGGATCACGGGTTCGTAGACTCCGCCGCCGCCCTGCATCGGGTTACCATCCGCCACGAAGGGCGGCTGTACGGGCATGATCGGTTCGAAGACGGTACCCCCGCCCCGCCCCGGACTACCATCCGCGACGAAGGGCGGTTCGACCGGCGCGACGGGTTCATAGATGCCGCCGCCGCCCTGCAACGGATTGCCATCCGCGATGAACGGCGGTTCGGGGGTGAAGGGCATGGGCGTGCCGTCCTGGATCACGGGTTCGTAGACGGTGCCGCCCCCCTGCATCGGGTTGCCATCCGCAATGAAGGGCGGTTCGACGGGCGCGACGGGTTCATAGATGCCGCCCCGCCCTGCAACGGATTCCCGTCCGCGATGAAGGGCGGTTCGGGGGTGAAGGGCATGGGTGTGCCGTCCTGGATCACGGGTTCGTAGACTCCGCCGCCGCCCTGCATCGGGTTGCCATCCGCGATGAAGGGCGGGGCGACGGGCATGATTGGTTCGAAGACGGTATCCCCGCCCCGTCCCGGGCTACCATCCGCGACGAAGGGCGGTTCGACGGGTGCGACGGGTTCATACACTCCGCCCCCGCCCTGCATCGGGTTCCCGTCCGCGACGAAGGGCGGCTGCACGGGCGCGACCGGTTCGTAGACGGTGCCGCCCCCGCCGCGAATCGGGTTGCCGTCCGCGATGAAGGGGGGCGGGGGCATGGGGGTGCCGTCCCGGATCACGGGTTCGTAGACCGCGCCGCCGCCCTGCTGCGGGTTGCCGTCGGCGATGAAGGGTGACTTTGCCTGCGCGCAGGCGGTCGCGCCGAGGGCGAGCATGCCGCCCGCCACGATCCGCCCGGTCGTGCGCCGGGCCGCCGGTTGCTCGCCTTTCGGCACCGGCTCGAACCGGTTCGGGGCGTCGGACTGGTTTCCGGCGAAATTCCTGTGACCCTTGATGCCGTCGAATCCGGACATGACGAACCTTCCTTGATGAATTTTCGCACCGATCGTACCATAACAGTACAATGTCGGTCAATCCATCCCGGCGGAGGCGCACAATCGGAACGTGTGCGGACCGGGGCAGGAAGCCGTCAGTCCCCGCCCTTGTCCGTCATCCGGCGTTCCAGCGCATCCATCTCGGACAGATCCAGCGTGTCGGCGGCCCGGGCGTCGGCGGCCTTGCGCGCGGCGTCGAAGATTTCGAACCGCTCGGCCGTCAGACGCCTCGCGACCTCGGCCTTCACCGATCCGGCATGGGTCAGCAGGTCGCGCTCGTTGAAGGAGAGGAAGGCGTCCAGCTTCTCCATCCACTGTGCCATCGTGACCGGCTGGCGGCGGGTGGCCTGGTCCTCGGCATAGTCGAGATACATGGTCACGATGCGGTTCAGTTCGGCCACCTCCTCGCTGCCGAGATAGTTCTTTGCGGTGCCGACGTCGCCCTTGCGCACCACGGTGCCGCGCCAGCTCGTCAGGCCCATGTTCTGCCGGTTCGGATCGGCCCGGTCGACCAGCAGTTCGGCGGCGGTCCTGCCCGTCACGGCCCACAGCATCTTGTTCTGCACGCGGCTGAAGAAGAGGGCGGAGGTCTCGGCCGATGCGTCGTAGTCGATGGCGGTGGTGTAGAGATCCCTGATCTTCTGGTAGAACCGCTTTTCGGAGGCCCGGATATCGCGGATGCGGGCGAGCCATTCGTCGAAGTAGTCCCACCGCTCGGCCTGCGACAGGCGCGCGTCGTCCATCGCGAAGCCCTTGATGAGGTATTCCTTCAGGATCGTGTTGGCCCAGCGGCGGAACTGCGATCCCCGGGGCGAGCGGACGCGGTAGCCGATGGCGAGAATCGCGTCGAGGTTGTAGAGTTTCAGGGTGCGCCGCACCTGCCGCGCCCCTTCGGATCGAACTACCGAGGATTCCTCGGTAGTTGCCCCCTCGTCCAGTTCGGCCTCGGCGTAGATGTTCCTGAGATGCAGCCCCACATTGTCGGCGGAGACGTCGAACAGGGCCGCGATCTCGGATTGCGAGAGCCAGACGGTCCCCTCCGTCACCCGCAATTCGATGCGCGCGGTCCCGTCTTCGGTTTCGTACAGGACGAAATCGTTCATGTGCTGCTGCTCCCCCGATCAGGCCCCCGGTTCCCGGTCACCGGTCACCGGCGTCCAGATCTACGCCCCTTCGACTTTCCCTGTCCAGCGCCGTCATGCGGGGCGGAACAGCGGAAAGCTGACGCCGAGGGCATAGGCGAGGCACAGCCCCAGCCCGATCCCCGCCGCCAGGGGTCCGGACCGGCGGGCGACCCGGCGGCCCAGGACGCCGTGGACGAGGAAGAACAGCACGAGCACCGGCAGGATGATCACCACGAAGGTCAGCTCCTGCGGGTCCAGCGCCGCCGCGATGCCGAGCGAGACGATCAGCATCGCGCGCAGCAGGATGCGCCGCCACAGGGCCGCGCCGCCCCCTTCGGTCGCCCGGGCATCGGCGATCATGAACGGCACCGTGCCGATGGCGAGGGCGGCGATGACGGGCAGGCGCTCGATCGTCGGCACGAAGCTGGCGGCATGGCGGTCGAGCGCCACCCCGAATACCGCGATGCCCCAGAAGGCGAGGGCGAGGACGGCCATTCCCGGAAACGCCCCCGAAGGCCGCCGCACGCCCCCCGTCAGCGCGATCTGGATCAGCCCCAGCCCCGCCAGATGCAGCATCAGGTAATCCGCCACCAGCACCGGCAGGAAGTTGTCGTAGACCGGCACGATCAGGAACGGCACCGCGACCGCCGGCACGATCGCCACCGCCAGGAACCGCCGCAGCGACAGCACGGGCGCCGCCGGTCCCGCCGGCAGCAGCGCCGCGACCGGGCGAAAGGCGACGACGATGCCGGTCAGCAGCAGCAGGATCCACGGGCCGGGCCGGGCAATCGGGGCCGTGCTGCCGCGCCCGAAGGCGGCATCCAGCCAGTCGCGCGCCGCCCGCACCGCCGTTGCGCTGTAGAGCACGCCCACATGCTCGACCCCCGGCGCGACCACGGCCCGGCGGGTCACGGCCCCCCGCACCCCCGTCTCGCCCTCCCTCGCGCCCGGATCGACGAGATGCACGGCGTCGAGCGCGGCACTGCGCAGGAAGCCTTCCCACTCGCCCGAGACGATCAGCAGCCGCTCCGGTTCGGTGGCCGTGACGGCCTGCGAGAACATCGAGACGGCGACGAGGGCCGCGACCGGCCTGCCCGCCGCTTCCTCCGCTATGCCGGCGCGGACGAGGATATCCGTGGCCATCGAATGCCCCAGCAGGGCCACGGGGGGCGACCCCGGCAGGGTGCGGGCGGCGGCGATGACGCGGCGCGTCTCGGCCACCAGCAGGGCGGTCGTCCCCTCCACCGCCGTGACATCGCCCGACATCGGCACGGGGTTGCGGCCATGCCCCTCGAAATCGAAGGCCAGCACGCGATACCCCGCCTGCGCCAGTGACAGGGTATAGGCCTGCATGATCTGCCGCGACCCGGCGAAACCGTGCGCGACCACCACGACCGGGCCGGTGCCGTCCGGCATCCGGTAGAGGGTCGCGGGCGTGGTGCCGATGGCGCGCGTCTCGATGGCGAGGCCCGCCCGGGGACGCTCCAGCATCACCACCGCCACGACGATGGCGAGCAGGGCGGCGAGGGCTGTCGCGATACGCCTCACGGGGGCGTTCGGCAAGGCCGCGCGCTCATGCGAGGCCCCGCACCGCGACGGCGCAGACCATCATGCCCAGCACGAACAGCGGCACGCCGAAACCGCTGTAGTACAACGCCTTCTCGACCGGCGCGCGCAGGAACGGGCGCATCAGCGCAAGCTGGCCGACCATCAGCAGCACGACGAGGGCGGCGGGGATCACGGCTCCCCAGAACAGCAGCAATCCCACCACCACGGCCTGCGGCGCGATCATGATGGCGCAGGCGACCCGCGCCGCCCTGTCCGCGCCCAGCGATACCGGCAGCGAGCGGATACCCGTCTCGCGGTCGCCCGCTATCGCCTTGAAATCGTTGAGAGTCATGATGCCGTGCGCCCCGATGCTGTAGAGACCGGCCAGCGCCAGAATCTCCCACCGGGGCAGCGCGCCGCCCGCCATCGCGGCGGCCCCCGTCACCCAGGCCAGCCCCTCGTAGGAGAACCCGCAGGCCGCGCAGCCCAGCCATCCGTTGCGCTTCAGGCGAAGGGGCGGCGCGCTGTAGGCCCAGGCCAGCACCAGCCCCAGCACCGTGGCCACCACCACCCACGGCCCGAGCAGGGACGCGACGAGCAGGGACAGTACCGACCACAGCCCGGCGATGTACAGCCCCCAGCGCCCCGGCACCCGGCCCGAGGGGATGGGGCGATGCGGCTCGTTGATCGCGTCGACATGGCGGTCGTACCAGTCGTTGATCGCCTGACTCATCGCGCAGACCAGCGGCCCGGCCAGCAGCACCCCCAGCAGCGCCGTCGTCCAGTTGCCGAGCACCGGCACGCCCGACGACACGACCCCGCAGGCGAACGCCCACATCGGCGGAAACCACGTGATCGGCTTGAGGAGTTCCAGCACCGCCGAAGGGGCCGGATAGGCGCGCCTCTGCGCGGGGGGCGGAATCGTCGTCATGTGCTTCGGCACCCTTCCTGGCCGTCATCCGCGCCGGGAGGACGGCCCTTGCAGCCTGCGCTATCCCCGGGAGGAGCGGGCCTCGATCCCGGCATGCATCCGGTCCATTTCCGCAAGAGCGGTCGGGGCATCCCCCGCGACGCAATCGGCATCCACCAGCTGCTTCAGCTCCGGCTCGACCGCCGCGAGGGGACCGCTGACCAGGATCGACGAAACCGGAGAGGACACGTGCAGCGACGCGATCAGGCGCGTCAGGGGGGCCAGCATCTGACGGCTGCTCGCACCGATCGCGACGATCGCATAGCGCCCGTCGACGGCCACCCGGACGATCCCGTCATGGTCCAGGCCCGTGTGGAGATCGATCTCCCACCCCCGGCTCCGGAACAGATCCGCCGCCATGGTGATCCCGAGGGTATGGATCTCGCCCGGGGTCGATGCGAACAGGACGGGCGTCTTCCGGGACGGGGACGGGGGGTAGTAGTTCGGCCGCATCGCCCGCATGATCGCGTACAGCCGCCCCGCCCCGATGGTCACGTCGGAGAAATGCACGCGGTCCTCGTCCCACCACTCCCCCAGCCGCCGCGCGGCCCCGGCGATATGGCCCATGCGGATCGTGTCGGCGGGGGTATCGGCGGCCCGCAACGCCACGATGCAGCGCGAGGCGGCATCCGGATCGTCGGATATCAGGGCCGTGCAGAGGGCGTCGATTTCCGCCGGCACGGGCGTCGCCACCGGCGATTCGGCCCCGGCGAAGCGCCCCGCGAGGCGCGAGATGACTTCTTTCGACAGCACGCGCATGTCGTCGGGATGCAGCCTTCGCGCCCGCAGTTCCACCGAACTGCGGGCGCGCGAATAGGCGTCGTGATCGAGGAACTCTCCTGCCTGGCTTGCCACTGTCCCGATATCGCTTCCCGCCGGAAAACGCCTTCCCTCTGACCGCACTCGATTCCCGAGCGAATAACTCCGTACACTCTACGCCATGCCAGCACGGGGATGTAAAGGGTGTCAAGCAGACTTGCCCGCCGCCGGGTTCGTATCGGCGGGCATCGCGATGGTTCGGATGACCGGTTCGCTCTCCGGCGGGCCGCTCCCGCTCATCCTGTCAGCAGCCCGGGCAGCCAGAGCACGATGCCCGGAAAGGCGATCAGCCCCGCGATGGTGAGGGCATCGGCGACGAAGAAGGGGGATGCGCCCTTGAAGACGTCCTGCACCGTCACCTCGGGGCGGACCCCGGCGACGACGAAGCAGTTCAGACCGATGGGCGGGGTGATGAGGCACAACTCCGCCATCTTCACCACCAGTATCCCGAACCACACCGCGCACATCGGGCCGGACATCCCGAACGCGCTGTCCGCCGCCGAGACGTACTCGCCCCCGTTCAGCGCCATGACCGCCGGATAGACGACCGGCAGCGTCAGAAGCAGCATCCCGATGGCATCCATGAACATGCCCAGCACCGCATAGGCCAGCAGGATGCAGATCAGCGTCAGCATCGGGCTTTGATCCAGCGACGTGATCCAGTCGGAGAACGCGCCCGGCAGGTCGGCAAAGCCCAGAAAGCGCACATAGATCAGCACGCCCCAGATGATCGTGAAGATCATCACCGACAGCTTGGCGCTTTCGAGCAGGGCGCTCTTCAGCTGCGGCCAGCGCATCCCGTTCCAGAACGCCATGCACAGCACCACGAACGCGCCGAGCGCGCCGCCCTCGGTCGGGGTCCCCCAGGCATCGCCGCCGAAGGGGTTGTAGATGAACAGGATGATCAGCAGCACGACGATGAAGATCGGTGCGGCGGGGGGCAGGGCGACGAACCGCTCGCGCCACGTATAGCCGCCGACGGGGGGGCCGAAATTCCGGAACACCAGCGCCATCCCGACGATCAGCATCGCATAGATCACCGCCGAGAACATGCCCGGGATGAACCCCGCCAGCAGCAGCTTGCCCACATCCTGCTCGACGATGATGGCATAGATGACGAGGATGGCGGAGGGGGGGATCAGCGACGCGAGCGTGCCCCCCGCCGCCACGACCCCGGCGGCGAACCGCTTGTCGTAGCCCTGCTCCAGCATTTCCGGTATCGCGATGCGGGCGAAGACGGCGGAGGTGGCGACGGATGCGCCGGAGACGGCGGCGAACCCGGCGGTGGCGAACACGGTCGAGACGGCGAGGCCCCCCGGCAACCACCCGACCCAGCGTTTCGCCGCCTCGAACAGGGCCTTGGTCAGGCCCGCGTAATAGGCGAGATAGCCGATGAGGATGAAGGTGGGGATCAGGGACAGCGCCTGGCTGGCGATCTTGGAATGGGGTACCTGCCCGGCGGTCTTGGTCGCCACCGTCAAGGCCCAGCCGAACTGCGAGGGGTCGTAGCCCTTCTTCGCCCAGAAGATCCAGACCAGCCCGACCATCCCCGCCAGCGCGGTGGCGAAGGCGACGCGCATCCCGAGGACGACCAGCACCAGCATCGCGCCCGTGACCCAGATTCCGATTTCGATGGGTTCCATCAGCGGGCCTCCTGCCTGATATCATCGGTGGCCGGGGAGGCGGCGTCATCCGAGACGGCCAGCGCCTCGCGCGCCGCCTGCTCCGCCGCCGTCTCGATGAACGGCACGCCGACGGGGCTGGGGTTGCCCGTCTTCAGCGCGCGGGCGTAGCAGGCCAGTTGCAGGACCAGGCGCAGGGACAGCACCCCGAACGCGACCGGCACGATCAGCTTGGCGGGCCACAGCGGCAGGGCGATGTCCATCGAACTGTCGTTGGACCACATCGGCATGTCGAACCCGAAACTGCGCTGGAAATGCGCCCAGGACCCCCAGACCAGCAGCAGCATCAGGATCAGCACGAAGAAGGTCGTGACGAATTCCACGATCCACAGCGCGCGGCCCCGCAGCAGGCCGACGATCATGTCCATGCGGATATGCCCGCCCTCGCGCTGGACGTAGGACACGCCCATGAAGGCGATCAGGGGCATGGCCTGCTCGATCCAGTCGACATAGCCGGGCAGCGGCATGTTGAGGAAATTGCGCCCCGATACCGAGACGACGGCCAGCAGCATCAGCGACAGCACCGCCAATCCGCTGACGAGCGCCAGAACCCGCTCGACGGAGAACAGCGCGCGGTCCCATCGGCTGAGACGTGAATCGTCCGTCAGGACGGTGCCGGAAGCGGCCATGGTGATCCCCTCGATATCCGGTACGAAGACGCGAAACGGCGGCGCGGGATCACGCCCGCACCGCCGTCATCGGGGATGGATCACTTGTCGGCGATCAGCTCGACCGCCGTATCGTACAGCTCCTGCGCGGGCAGGCCGCGCTTGGTGTTCTCGGCGATCCATTCCTCTGCCGCCGGTCCGGCGACCCGCTCGCGGAAATCGGCGAGGGCTTCGTCGCTGTAGCTGACGCGCTGGATTCCGCGCTCGTCGAGCGCCGGACCCCAGGCGGCCATGGTCTGCTCGGCGTAATACGTGATGTAGTGGTCCAGTGCCTCCTCGACCGATCCCATCAGCATCTCGCGGTGCTCGTCCGACAGGTCGGCCAGCGCGTCGGTGTTGACGACGACGGGGCAGTTGACGGTGCCGGGGTTGAGGTTGGTGGTCCACCACTTGCCCGTCTCGACCGTGCCGAAGGACATGTGCGCATGCGGCGCGAAGGCGACCGCCTTGACCACGCCGCTATCGAGCGCCTGGCGCACTTCGGATGCGCTCATCGAGGTCGGCACGGCGTCGACCGCACTCATCGCCTTGCCGATGCCGCCCGTCGCGCGGACCGTCAGGCCCTCGTAGGCGGCCAGCGTCTCGGGCGCATCGCCGACGCCGACGATATTGTACTGCGGCAGGGGCGACGGCATCAGCAGCGTCGCGTTCCAGCGCGCCAGATCCTTGACGACGGCGGGGTGCTTGTACAGCGCCTCGCTGACCCGGCGCTCGTCCTCCAGCGTCTCGACGCCGAGGAACGGCAGTTCCAGCACGGTGATCGAGGGGTTCTTGTCGCGGTGATAGCCCGCACAGAACTGCGCCATCTCGAACGCGCCGATGGAGATCCCGTCGAGGTTCTCGCGGTTCTTCGACAAGCCGCCGTAGCTGATATTGAGCGTGAATTCGCCGTCGCTCTTGGCATCCAGCAATTCGCCCAGCTTCTCCACATGCTCGGTGAAGGCGCGGCGCTTGCCCCACAGCGACACGTTCCACTCGACGGCCATCGCCTCCCCGGCGAAAGCGGCCATGGTGGTGGCGAGAATGGCGGTCTTGATGATCGATCTGGGCATGGTTGCCTCCCTGTGTGACGTGTTGTTCTTGTTGGAAGGAAGGCTAGCGAGCCTGTCCCCTCGTCGCCTATGAAGAAAGCCGCGCGCGACGATCGCGTGTTCCGGCGGATTTCCGCAGGGTGTCAGAGCAGGGCGTCCTTGTCGAGGCCCAGCTTGACGATCTTGTCGTTCAGCGTCCGCCGCCCGATCCCGAGCGCCTCGGCCACCGCATCCATGCGCCCGCCATGGGCCGTGATGGCCCGCGCGACCAATTCGCGCTCGAACGCGGCGACGGCCTCGCGCAGCGTATCGGGGATCGCCGGATCGCCCCCGTCGCGCATCAGCGCCCGTGCGACGGTGCCGCCGCCGCGCCGTGCCGCGAGGATTCGGCGCTCCGCGACGTTCCGCAATTCGCGCACGTTGCCCGGCCAGTCATGGGCCATCAGCACGCCCGTGTCGTCGACCGTCATCGGGGGGGGCTGCACCGTGTAGAGCGCGGCGTATTCGTCCGAAAAGTGCCGGTAGAGCAGCAGGATATCGTCGCGCCGGTCGCGCAGGGCCGGCAGGCGCAGGATCATCGTGCTGAGGCGATAGAACAGATCCTTGCGGAACAGCCCGTCCTCGACCGCCGCCTCGATGGCCGGGGCCGCCGCGCTGACGATGCGGAAATCGCCACCCCCCTCCAGCGCGCGCAGCAGGATCGCCCGGGCGTCTTCGGGCCAGTCCGGCACCTCGTCGAGAAACAGCGTCCCGCCCCGCGCCCGGTCCAGAACCCCCGGCTCGGTGGCCGTGCCGAGCATGATTCCCTCGATCCGGTCGGCGTGCAGGGTGGCGCAGTTCACGGCGACGAAGGGCCGCCCCGCCTGCGGGCCGAGGTCGTGCAGGGCGCGGGCGACGAGTTCCTTGCCGGTCCCCGTCTCCCCGATCAGCAGGACGGGGGCGGTGGTATCGGCGAGATCGACGATATCCGCGCGCAGGGCCGCCACGGTCGCCGCCTGTCCGACGAAGAGGCGCTCCAGCCCGCCGACCACCCCGAGCCGTGCGCGCAACCGGCCCGCTTCACGGGTCAGGCGATGGTGGTCCATCGCCTGCGACATCAGGCGCAGCAGGGCCTCCGGGTCGAAGGGCTTCTCGACGAAGCTGTAGGCGCCGTCCCGCATCGCCGCCACCGCCATGGGAATATCGCCATGGGCGGAGATCAGGATGACGGGCGGGCCGTTCAGGGGCTTCAGCGACCGCAGCAGGGTCAGCCCGTCCATCCCCGGCATCCGCACGTCGCTGACAAGCACGTCGGGGTCGAGGGCGGCGATGCGTTCGCGAACCCCCGCCGCACCGGGCAGGGCATGGGCGTCCCACCCGCCGACCTTCAGCAGGTGCAGCAGGCTCAGGCGCATGTCGCGGTCGTCGTCGACCACGAGGGCGACGGGGGCGATGGGGGCGGGCGCGCGGGCGGTCATGCGGCGCGCTCCCCGACGGGTCGCAGGGGCAGGGCCATGGTGAAGACCGCTCCGCCTCCGGGACTGTTCTCGGCCCGCAGGGTTCCGCCGTGATCCTTGGTGATCGAATAGGAGATCGACAGGCCGAGTCCCATCCCCTCGCCCGAAGACCGGTTGCTGTGGAACGGTTCGAACAGCATTCCCTCGTCCCCCTCGAACCCGCCGCCGTTGTCCGATACGCCCAGCAGCGCGACGGCACCCGCTCGCGTCATCCGGATGCGCACGACCGGGGGCTCGCCCCCCTCCAGCGCCGCGAGACGCGCATTGCGCAGCAGGTTGACCAGAACCTGCTCCAGCCGCAGGCGCGCCCCCGCCACGGGCACCGGATCATCGGGCAGGTCGATCTTGAGCGCAACGCCGTCGCTCTCGAAATCCGGCCCGACCAGCAGGATCGCCCCGTGAACGATGGTGCGCAGATCCATCGGCTCCGGCGGTGTCTCGTTCGTCGTCGCGAAGAACTTGAGCTGCCGCGTGATGTTCTCCATCCGCAGCACGATGCGCGACACCTGGCTTGCGAGTTCGGGGGCCTGCCGTCCGATCTGCGCGGCGGCGACGTAGTTGCGCAGGGCCGTGATCGGTTGCCCCAGTTCGTGCGTGACCGATGCGGCCAGTTGCCCCAGCGCCGCGAGCCGCGAATGCCGGGCCAGCGTGTCCTGCGCATCCTGCAATTCCCGGTTCGCGCGTTGCAGATCCTGCCGCGCCTGCTGCGATGCCGAAAGGGCGGCATGGATACGCCTGGAACGCGCGGCCATCGCATAGGTCAGCAGGACCGTCAGCAGCAATCCCGCCACGATCGCGCTCAGGGCCGCCCGCTCCACCACCCGGTTCCGGTCCGCGAGGTAGTGCAGGGTCCAGTCCAGATCGCCGGCGGGGCGGGCGGCGTGCAGATAGGTCAGGTCGTTCAGGGTCGCCATGCCCGGTTCGTCATTGTGCCAGTCCAGCGCCGGAAGGGGCAGGCCGGCGAATTGCTGCCGCGCCAGTATCTCGGCCCGCCGTGCCTCGCCCAGCGGGTGCAGGGTCTGGTACAGCCATTCGCGCTGCGAGGACAATACGACGACGCCGTCGGGATTGCTCACGAAGACACTCTCCCCCCCGCCCGCCCAGGCATCGACGAGCGGCGCGAGGCTCAGCTTCAGGGCGACGACCCCGATGATCCGCTCCGCATCGTCCCTGACCGGTTCGGAGATGAAGTATCCCGGCAACCCGGTCGTCGACCCGATCCCGAAGAACGACGTGCTCCGCCCCGCCATGGCATCGGCGAAATAGGGGCGAAAGCCGTAGTTCTGACCCAGAAACGAGACGTCTTCGCGGAAATTGGAGGCCGCGATCGTCGATCCCGTCCTGTCCATCAGATAGATCGCATCGAGATTCGAGCGTTCGGCGAAGGCTTCGAACCGTTCGTTCAGGGCGTCGAGATTCCTGCCCGATGCCCCCTCCCGAACCACCCGATCCCGCGACAGGACGAACGGAAGATGCTGGAACCGGTCGAGTTCGGATGTCAGGGTACTCTGGTACAGCGAAACCCGCGCATCGACCTGCCGTCTTTCCAGATCGGTAAAGTACCGCTCCGCCAGGGCGAAGATTCCGACGGCGACGAGAAGGGCCAGGATCACACGAAAAGCCAGCACATTTCTCCCCGATTTTCGTGCAGGGGTTTAAAGCACGGAAACCGGGGGCACCAACAGCCGAATATTCGAAGCCGGCCACCGAAACCCGCGAGCCGGAAGGACGAGAGGCCCGGTCGACCGGCGACCTGTCGAGCCGTGCCCTGTCGAGATGAAGGATGCACGGGTCTCCGTCTCGTCGCAGGAGAGGGGGGATCGTCGGGGCAGGGCGGTATCATCGGGCAAACGCCCCGCACCCGACTATGCATGCGCCCCCATCATCAGGCGCACGATTTCCTCGTCGGTGGTTTCGGCGGGCCGTCGCTCGCCCCCGACCACCCCGCGTGCCAGCACGATGATGCGATCCGCCGCCGCGAAGATATCGGGCAGGTTGTGCGAGATCAGGATGATGCCGACGCCCTTCTCCTTCAGCCGGTGGATCAGCGCCATGACCTCGCGCTGTTCGGGCACGCCGAGGGCGGCGGTCGGTTCGTCCATGATGACCAGCTTCGCCTGCCAGTGCACCGCCCGGGCGATGGCGATGGCCTGTCGCTGTCCCCCCGACAGATCCCGCACCGGGGCGGCGGGGTCGGGCAGTTCGATCCCGAGTCCCTTCATCACCTCCGCCGCATCCCGTCGCATGGCCGCACGGTCGAGGAAGGGCAGGCCCAGCACGTGCCGGATCTTTTCCCGCCCCAGATAGAGATTGAGACCGGGATCGAGATTGTCGGCGAGCGAGAGATCCTGATAGATCGTCTCGATCCCGGCGGTGCGCACGCCCTCGGGGGTCTTGCCGGTCAGCAATTCACCGTCGAAATGCACCTCCCCGGCGGTGGGGGCGTGGACGCCGGAGATCATCTTGATCACCGTGGACTTGCCCGCGCCGTTATCCCCGGCCAGCACCACGCATTCGCCCGCATTGACGACGAAGTTCACGTCGCTGACGGCCTCGTTGCCGCCGAAACGCTTCTTCAGGCCCCTGGCCTCCAGTAACGGAGTCATGTGCGCCCCCCGATCATCCTGGTCTTCGACTGGTCCACCAGCACCGCGACGATGATGACGAGGCCGACGGCGACGAACTGCCAGTAGGGCGGCAGACCCGAGAACACGAGGCCGAACTGGATGACCGCGATGATGATCGCCCCGATCACCGTGCCCGTGATGGTTCCCTGTCCCCCGGTCAGCGACGCGCCGCCGATGAAGACCGCGGCGACCGCGTAGAGCAGGATCGGCTCGCCCGCATTGGCGGCCCCCGCCGAGAACCGGCCGGTATAGATCAGCCCGCTGATCCCCGCCGTCACCGCCGAGATGACGAACAGGAGGATCAGCAGACGCTTCACGTCCACCCCCGCCCGCTCGACGGAGGCGCGGCTGGCCCCCAGCGCGTAGGTGTGGACGCCGAATTTCGTGTGGGTCAGCAGGTAGTGGCAGATTACCGACAGGACGATGGCCACGACCACCGGCACCGGAAACCCCGCGATGTCGCCGTTGCCGATGGCCCGCGCCTCGTCGCTGCGGATCGAGACGGTCGCTCCGCCCGCGACGATCAGCGCCGCGCCCCGTGCCACGCCGTAGGTGCCGAGCGTGCCGATAAAACTGGGAACGTCGAGATAGGCGACGAGCCAGCCGTTGACCAGCCCGATCACCACGGCAGCGAGGATGCCCGCGAGCATCGCCGCAATCACCGTCAGCCATCCCGCCTCCGGCCCCGCCCAGCGGATGACCAGGGCCATGACGACCGCCGCCAGACCCGTGGTGAAGCCGATGGAGAGATCGATATGCCCCGCCACGATCACCAGCGTCAGGCCGAGGGCCAGAATCAGGATCTGCGAGGCGGCGATGGCGATGGATTGCAGGTTGTATACCCGGAAGAGGAACGTGTTCCCCGTCTCGACCTGTGCGTAGATTTCGAAGAACGCGAGGATCAGGGCGAGGAACAGCCAGGACCAGATATTCAGAAGGGACTTCAGGAGCGAAGCCGCCAGACTTGGGTTCGCAGGCATCTGGGATCTACTCGGAATAGATGAATCTGGCCACGTCGTCATCGTCCACGTTATCCGCGTTGATGACCGTGAAACCCGTTCCGATCGAAACCGGCACCGACTCGCCCGTCAGGACGGCATAGGCCGCCATCACGCCGAAATAGCCGATCTCGGCAGGGTGCTGCGCGATCGCCGCGTCCACGAGGCCGGAGGAGATGTTGTCGACGATGCTCTGCGGGGCATCGAAGGCAACGACCGTCACGTCGTCGGCCTTGCCTGCGCCTTCCACGCCGTTCCCGGCCCCGAGCGCGGAGAACAGGTTCGCACCGAACACGCCTTTCACATCGGGGTTGCGGGCCAGCACGGCGCTGAACTGCGAGGCCGCGAGGGAGGCGTCGTTCTCGTTGTACTGGGTGTCCAGCACCTCGACATCGGGAAAGTTCTCCGCCATCTCGGCCTTGAAGCCTTCCTCGCGCTGGTCGGTCGTCGAGATGCCGGGGCGCACGTTGGATACGTAGACCTTGCCCTCGCCGCCGATCGCGTCGGCCATGAAGCGCGCCGCCATGCGCCCGCCGCCGAGATTGTCCGAGGCGATATAGGCCATCGGGAAATCGCCGTCGCCCGCGCCGTCCTGGTACTTGCCGTCATCGATGAAGGTGTCGACCGTGATGACGGGGATACCCTGCTCGTTCGCGCGGCGCAGGGGTTCGATCATCTGCGTCGTGTCGGTCGGCGCGATCAGGATCGCGCCGGGACCACGGGCGATGACCGCGTCAAGGACGGGCGTCTGCAGGACGGGGTCGAATTCCTCGGCACCCTGGAAGTTGACGGTGATGCCCAGTGCCTTCGCCGCCGCCTGCGCGCCGCGATTCATGGTGATGTAGAACGCATCGGTCGTCAGGCCCGGTATCAGGGTGATGGTCATGTCTTCATGGGCATCGGCATGGGCCGGGCCGGCCAACCCGACCAGCCCCAGCGCGGCCGCCATCATCGTGGACCTAATATAATTTCTCATCGTATCCTCCCGTTTATGACAGCGGTTTTTTCGAACACCGCCTGAGCCATCCGCGCCTTCACGGCGAAACGGCATGCGGTTTTTCCCGCGTCGATGATGGTTGCGCGAGTCGCTGCGGTGGTGCAAGAAGAAAATACCAGAAATAAATTTCAGATATTGCGATGACAGAACGGCACAAGGCCCGGGGCTTGATGAACAGGACCCTCGTTCACAGTGCGGCCATGCTGCATTACATCGACGACCTGCCGCAGACGGAAGTCGCGCGGCGGATGGGGATTTCGACCGCCAGCGTTTCCCGCCTGCTGTCCAAGGCGCGCGAGGACGGCATCGTCCAGTTCGAAGTGAAACCGCTGGATGCGGCAGCCGACGACGAATCGGCACTGGCCGAGGCGCTCGGACTGAAACTGGTGCGCGTCCTCGATACGGCGCACCAGCCCGCCCTGTCGGTGGCCGTGAGGCAACTGATCCGGGAAGCGAGCCTGCCCCGGCGCCCGGTCATGACCATCGGCTGGGGTCGCGCGGTGCAGAACCTGGTCGATCACGGCCTGCCCACCCTCGCCAATGCCGTCGTCGTGCCCAGCACCGGCGGCATGAACCAGACCCAGTCGCATTTCCAGATCAACGAAATCGTCCGTGCGGCAGCCGAGCAGACGGGCGGCACGGCGCATCTGCTGTATGCCCCCGCCGCGCCGGGACCGGAACTGTATGCCCACCTGATTCAGGACCCGCAGATCGCCGTCATCATGGAGCTGTGGAGCCGCATCGACGTGTCGATCACCGGCATCGGCGACTTTCCCGACACCTCCGCCGAAGGGGCGCTGGGTTTCTCACCGGACCAGGCCGCACAGGTCGTGGGCGACATCGTGCGCCTGTATTTCGGCATCGACGGCAAGGCAATCCTCTGGCCGAGACAGGAGTCGCGGCTGGGCATCAGCCGGGCACAGCTCCAGCGCGTGCCGCTGGCCATCGGAGTGGCGACGGGCGAGAGCAAGGTCGATGCGATCATCGGGGCCAGCCGGTCGGGCATGATCAATACGCTGGTCACCGATATCCGCACGGCCAAGCAACTGAAGACCAGGCTCGCTCCGGCATCCGGAGATGCGTCGTGTTGATTGAAATAAATTTCAGAAATTATTTGTTGTGACCGATTCCACCGGTGCTATGCTTGCGACCGATCTGTCGAGGGAAGTCCGAGAGGGGCACATTACGATGACGGCGACGATGACGACTGCGGAAAAGCGCGGCTATCAGCAGATTTGCGGCGACAACGGCATGATGATGGTCGTCGCCTGCGACCAGCGCGGCGGCATGCGCAAGGTGCTGGCCGACACGCCGGAGGCGCAGAAAGCCATCGGCATCGATATCCTCGGCCGGACCAAGGCCGACATCACCCGCCATCTGGCCAACAAGAAGGCCAGCTGCGTATTGCTCGACGCCACCTGCGCGGTGCCCGGCGTGGTGGATGACGGCGTGCTGGCCCGCGATACCGGTCTTCTGGTCGGGCTGGACGATTCCGGGTGGGACACGGACGAGCACGGCTATCGACATTCGATCATGATCCCCGGCGTCACGGCCCGGCGGGTGCGCGAACTGGGGGGGACGGGGGCCAAGCTGATGGTCTACCTGCGCCCCGACCGCCCGGCGGCGAACGAGCGCAACCTCGGGATCATCCGCGATTGCGTGGCGGATTTCGCTGCCGAGGATCTGCTGCTCGTGGTCGAGATCCTGACCTATCAGGTCGAGGGCGAAACGGATGCCGAATACAAGGCGGCCTTCCCCGGCCTGATCGTCGCCTGCGCGAAGGCGGCGCTCGATCTGGGGTCGAAAGTGCTCAAGATGCCCTATCCGGGCACCGCCGAAGCCTGCGCCGCCATCACGGCCGATTGCGACGGGGTGCCCTGGGCGGTGCTGTCCGCCGGGGTCGATCACGAAACCTTCGTCGGCCAGGTGGAGACGGCGATGGAGAACGGCGCGTCGGGCGTCATCGCGGGCCGGGCGCTGTGGAAGGACTGCATCTCGCTGGACCGGACGGTTTCCGCCGACCGGCTGGAGACCGTCGCCAGCGCGCGCCTGCGCGAGATCCGGGCGATTCTCGACCGTCATGCCGCCCGCGCCTGAGACACGGGTCGGTCTCGATGTCGGCGGCACGCGCATCCGGGCCGCGCGCGTGGCGCCCGACGGTGCGCTGACGGCGCATGTGATCGAGCCGGTGGTGCCGGATCGCGACGGCTTCGTCGAACAGGTGACGCGATTGATCGACCAGACGCGCGATGCCACCACGTCCGGCGTCGGGATCGGAATTCCCGGACGTGTGACGCAGGACAGGATCATCAGCGTCGGATATCTGGACATCGCGGCCCTGCCGCTGGCCCGTATGGTGACCGAGCGCACCGGACTGCCCTGTCACCTGCGCAATGACGCCAGCATGGCCCTGATCGCCGAGGGTCGGGGGACCGATGGCCTGATCGCGATGGTCACGGTCGGCACGGGGGTCGGCGGGGCCTTGCTCCGGGACGGACGGCCCTGGGACGGGGGCGGTTTTGCGGGGCAGTTCGGGCATATCGTCGTGTCGCCGGATGGACCGCCCTGCAACTGCGGCCGACGGGGATGCATCGAAACGCTCAGTGCCGGCCCGGCCCTCGGCATCCTGCTCGAAGACGCGGGCCTTGCCGCCACCACCACGGCGGCGCAGGTGCTGGACGCCGCCGAAGCGGGCGACGGCATCGCGAAGTCCATCGTCACGGCATGGGCGGCCCCGATGGTCCGGGCGCTGCAATCGCTGGTCGCGGTTGTCGACCCGGCGCAGGTGATCGTCGGCGGGGGGCTGGGGACCGACATGGTGCGCGCGCTGAAGGGGCTTCCCGCGCGGAATACATGGTTCGGCCGCCCCGTCACGGCGGCCCGACTGGGCGATACCGCCGGGGTCGTGGGAGCCGGTCTGGCCGGGTTCATGGAAGGAGAAGCACGATAGGACACGTCATCCTGATCAACGGCGTCCCGGCCAGCGGCAAGTCGACGATCGCCAGGACCCTCGTGGCCCGGCTCGCGGCAGGGGGCGTCACTCCGGTGCCGATGGCGCTCGACACGCTGAAGGAAGGGTTGTTCGCGCAGATCGGCACGGGCGACCGCGACTATAACCGCATGCTGGGCCGGGCCAGCTACCACGCGATCTTCAATCTGATCTCCGAATTTCCCGCGCCGCTGTTACCGGTCATCGATGCCTGGCACGGCTTTCAGCCGCGTTCGGTGCTGGAGGAGCACCTGCACCGGGCGCGGATCACGCGGGTGGTCGAACTATGGGTCGCCGTCGCGCCCGATATTGCCGCCGCCCGATATCGCGCGCGGGCGGACGGGCGGCATGCGGGGCATCTGCCGTCCTCCTACGCGACCGAACTGGCCGAACTGGCCGAAACGGCGCGACCGACGGGGATCGGCGAGGTGATCGCGGTGGATGGCGGGGCCACCCTGCCCGACGATATCGAAGACCCGACGGTCACGCGGGGCGTCTATCGCGACCGGGTGGTCGATATCGCGATTTCGGGGAATGTGGGCGTCG
>ENA-ORXT01002217-ORXT01002217.1-marine-metagenome-genome-assembly--contig:-NODE-2217-length-23810-cov-6.442548_pt1 | contig 23810 bp, 13 predicted proteins | sample MGYA00237868_ERZ511482 | MGnify/ENA metagenome assembly ERZ511482
GCCTTCGCCAGGCAGGCCTTACTTTTGCACGGGGTCGCCCGGCGATCGCCAAAAACAGGGACGCCTGCCGGAAAGCAAAACGCTTGCCTGTATAACTTTGCTTTCGCTTCAAAGCCTAGCTTGCCAATATACAGGCTTGCCTACGCTTCTTTTTTATAAGTGGAAAACTCTTGATTTATAAAATGTCCAGTAGTATGCCCAAAGCATTCCCACATTCATTCATTCTCACATTAAAGCATTCTTACATTGAACACTAGTAAGTCTCATTGACCCAATTTTTTTTCTCCTGTTCTATATGATGTAAGATAACTTTTACGGCATATTTATCCTCTAGGTGTTTCGCCATTTTATCGGCGCTATAAACAGATCGGTGTTGACCGCCTGTACAGCCAAAGCTAACCATTAGGTGCTCGAATCCTCTTTCGAGGTAATTTTCGACTGCGCCATCGACCATTTGCAAAATGGGGTCTAGGAAATGAGCGATGTTGCTGGTTGTTTCTAGATATTTTATGACGCCCTCGTCTCGCCCTGTTTGGGTTTTATACGCTTCTATCCTTCCAGGATTTAAGACCGAACGGCAGTCTATGACAAAGCCTCCACCGTTGCCAGAAGGATCTTCGGGAATACCGCCCTTAATATAAGAGAAGCTCTGTACCCTTACCGTTAATTTATTCGTTGTTTTACTCATTGTTTCTTTGGTTGAAAATTTTTCTACAATATTTGTCCAAACCTTTTCTAATTCAGGCAATGCAAGCGGAAGCGGGTTTCCTTGAAGCAATCCTCTTAAGTTGTTCGCTGCTAATGGAATGCTGTTTTTAAAATAGGGTTTGTTTTCAAAGATGCCTCTAAAGCCATAAGCGCCCAATACCTGCATGGTTCTCAAATATACAAAGCCATCAAAATATTGATTAAAGGACTCTTTATTGATTCCCAATTGGTCGATGGCGCTGAGGTAATATTCTTTTAAACTGGTTCTAAGATTATTGGGCATTTTTACACTTGCCTGATACAACAAAGAGATTAAGTCGTATTGTAATGGTCCTTTTCGTCCTCCTTGAAAATCAATGATGTAGGGTTTGTTTTCATAAAACATGATGTTCCTCGACTGAAAATCTCGGTGCATAAAATAGTCGCCTGCTGCTTTGGATAGAAAGTCTACCAGCTGCCTAAAATCTTTTTCCAATGCCCATTCGTCAAAAGGGATGTTGACAAACTTTAAGAAATTGTATTTGAAGTAGTTGAGGTCCCACAGCATCGCTTGTTTATCGAAAGCCGCAACAGGATAACATTGGTTGTAATCCAAACCCAAACTACCAGAAAACTGCATTTTCACCAATTGATCTATGGTCAACTTATAGCAATCAATTAAGGCTGTTTTAGAAAAATCATGCTGATTTTCTTTTACTTTCTGATACAAAGAACTATCACCCAAATCTTCTTGAATATAAATGCCTTTGTTTAAATTTTGAGCGTAGAGTTGGGGAACTTGAATGTTGTGGGAATAAAAGTATTTAGCGAGATAACAAAAGGCTGTGTTTTCGTTAAGATTGTCGTTGAATACGCCTATAACAGTTGAGTGGTTGGATGTGATTAAACGGTAATAGTTTCGGTTAGAGGCAGCAGCAGGAATGGGAGCAATGGTTGCTTTTTCACTAAAATGCTCATAAAATAAATCCAGCAGTTGGTTTTCCATATAGCTTGTATCTAGATACTAGATTTGAGATGTGAGATGTGAGATGTGAGACTTTTATTTTATAAACACTTACTACTAGACAAAAGGTACTAGCGGTCCAACCCCAAATCATAGTTTGGGGCAGGCTTTTTCGGGCAAGTCAAATAGCGAGACAATAATATAGATGGACAAATCTGTAGTGTACGGATAAGGGTATAAAAGGGATAAAAATGGGGTATTAGGCTTTTTTAGCCGCCTCTTCTTCTTTGGCACCAGCTTCCAATTCTTCTTTAATGGTTGCTTTTGCAGTATTGAATTCACGAATACCTTTTCCAAGCCCTTTCATCAATTCAGGAATTTTTTTACCCCCAAAAAGCAGTAGAATGGCAAAGAAAATAACTGCCATTTCTGGTAAACCTGGAGAAAACAATAATAAGCTCATATATAAATGTTTTTCTTTCTATACAAATTTACGTAAAAACGGATAGAACTTTGTTAAAGTTTAAGATTTTTCAAAACTTTGTTAGTTGTTCAACAAATTTTAACGTTGTGCGGTAGGCGGAGAAACACCTGGTTCTTTCCACTCAAAAGTATTGAGTAAATGAAGTACATCGGCTTTGATAAAATCTATAGCAGGTTGTATGGAATCGTAGTTGGGGGTTGAATCAAAGTAAAGCGAACCAAACATAAAATGCTCTGTACTGTCGGTAATATAAAACTGCATTTGAGATGCTGCATTGCCTCCAATATCTGAAAACAAACCATAAACCCCTTCGTTGGTCGCAATCGTACGCTCATCTACGTAATCGGCTTTTTTCATATGCTTCGCCCTAAGTTTGTGGGCATCATCTATGAGCTGCGACAAACGTTTTTGGTCGTTTTGTACTTCCTTATAGCTTAAGTGAAACTGTGCATTCATATCCTCAAACACCAAGTTCATCCAACAATTATCGTTTGAATCACGCAACTGTGTGTATGGATCTTTGTCAAGAGAAGTATAAACAGGTTGTTCGAAAGTAAAAGGACATTCTATAGCTGTAGAGGCTTCATATCCCTTGTCTGGTAAAACCATTCTAGGATATGCAGTTGGTTTGGGAACATATTCCGAACTACAACTACTTAACATTATTGTAAATGTAACAAACAATAATGTTAAATATAAAAAACTACTTAATTTCTTCATTTGATTAAAATATGTGTTGCATTTGAATACCTAATTCGCTACGAAAGTAAACCTAAAATTTGAAAGTGAATTGTTAAAATTTAGTCAAAATCTTACATTTAAATTTTAAAAAACTGATTATCAGTATTTTATACTAAAAAATTACCTCCATATTATTTATCCACACTGTGGGTAATTGTCAACTTGTTTTCAAAAATGGGCTTTTCAAAGAAGTTGATTGTTTTATTATCGTTGGTTGCTAATATGATTTCTGCTCCACTAGCAATGTTAATATTATAAACAAAATCAATGTCTATTTTAGAAATAAAATTTCCATACAAAGGAGCATACTCTAGTTTTGGTAAAATTGTTCTGTCTATTAACCGAATATGATCAATTTCATCATATGTCAAAGCCACTGTATGGTTTTTCTGATGAATGGACAATCGTATCAACAAACTTTGTTTCCTTAACTCTATGTTGACTAAGGGTAAATCGGTGTAATCGCCTATGATTTCATCGAAATACTCAATGCCTTTTTGATAGTACATCTTAGGAGAACCAACTCCTCCCATTTTAATTTTTTCAAAAAAAGAAAACGCTGGATGATGGATCAAGGTCTTGGGGTCTATAAAACCAGTATTGTGTGGATGCGGTATGACTTCCATATGGTGATGAGTGATGGGTAGTGTTTATACAGATTCTAACATATGACTATCGTCTAAGTTCATATAAGAAGCTTCATTTAGGATTTTTTTGGCTTTTAAAACTCATTCATATTCAACATCTAGATTTTCAAGAGGCTACCTGTCTAAAGTTGCCTGCAGGAAAGCAAGTCGATACATTAAAATACAAATAAATGTAGAATATTTATAACATCAGGCAGCGTATTGGAATTTGAAAGGGTCTCCTTACCATCAGTACTGTTTAAGTCTAATTTTTTTTTAATACAATCTTTAATGTCTTTGGTTTAGTGTTTCATCAAGTTAATCCTGTTGGTTTATTTTTCGATATTAAGTAGTCTGACAAAAATAAGTTAACAACTCTCTGTCATTCTTTTGGTGACTTAATTGTTGTGATTTTTCCACGTAGCTAAGGCTATGCGGTAAAATAACGCCTCATAAGGCACTCAAAATAATTGGCAGTTAATTGTCAACTTATTTTTGTCAGACTACTTATATCCTGAACGTCGTTGAAAATACTCGACATAATTAACTTGATGAAACACTAGTGAGCATTCTATGCTCTGCTGGAAACGGTAATCTTTGACATCACTGATTTAGAAATAAAATTTATAACCATTTATCTAAAGATTTAATTTAAAAATGAAAAATACCTATTTATTATTAATGAAAAGCTTAATCGCTTTAATGCTTTTAATCGTTTGTTCTTCTGATCTTTTTTCACAAAATATTGTTATCAACGAAGTTCAAGCCAACAACATTAAAACGTATCAAGGACCGTTTGTTCATAATCCATATATCGACTGGATTGAATTAAAAAACAATACTTCTTCAACAATTAATATTGGCGGTTATTTCTTAAGTGATGATCCCAGTGATGTAGAAAAATGGTCCTTTCCATCAGGGACGATTATTCCTCCAAACGGCTACTTTATTGTAAGTGCAGGAGGGCCAGGTGTATCCCCTGTCTTTACGCCAATAGGTGCTTTCGGATTAAATGCGGAATTTTCCCTCTCTTTTTCAGGTGAAACGATCCTTCTTTCGGCCGCAAATGGATCACTAATGGACTCTTTATCATATGAGACATTGCCCAATGACATATCTTACGGAAAACTTAGTGATGGCAGTTATTCTCTAATGAGTAACCCTACTCCCGAATCTGGAAACGACGATGCCTCTGCCTTTGTCTATTTAGATACCGATATCAGTATTGGTGTTCCCTCAGGTTTATATGACAATAGCCAAACTGTTGACATAACAAATAGTGGACTGGGACAGATTTATTATACGCTAGATGGAACCACTCCTTCGATATCTTCTACTCTTTATACCGCCCCTATTGTCATTGATACCAATACCGTACTAAAAGTTATTGCCATTGTTTCTTCTATGGAATATAGTCTTGTGGAAAACCGATCATACGTCATTGGTGCTTCACACGATTTACCCATTATTCTCCTAACATCAGATAATTCTTACTTAGGTTCTCTCAATAAAGAGGTAATCAACGGACGGGTGGAATTTAACTTTATTGAAACAGATGGTTCTATAGCAATTAATCAATATGCCAATTTTGAAGCATCGGGAAAAACATCTGATTTTATGCCTCAATTAAATGGTAAGGTTAAAGCGAATGACATTTATGGCGATGACGATTTTGATCATAAAATGTACCCTGACAAAAACATAGATGAGTTTAATTCTTTTTTATTTAGAAATGCTAGTCAAGATTGGGGAAGTACACATCTAAGAGATGCATTTGTTTCTAAATTAAATGGACAAGATAATTTAGCAAATACGCCTTTTGAAGCATACAGACCTGCTGTATTATACGTCAATGCAAAATATCAGGGCATCATTAATATTAGAGAAGATGACGACAACGAATATATAAAAGCAAATTTTGGGTTAAAAAACAGTGAATTTGAAAGAATTCCATTCTCAACATATTTTATTAGTAATCCTGCGTTAGATTTTAACATACCAGAAGATCGAGAGGCTTTTGCTGAATTGGCTAATTTCAATGAATTGTTAAGTTTAAAATTAACAAAGGCATTTGCTGAACCTGGTGAATGGGGATGGCGCGTATGGGAAGATTTGTCTGGTAAAACGGGATATCAATATCATTATCATTTTCATGATTTTGATGATATTTATGGGCTAGATCCTAATTATTACAATAACAATTTTTTCAATACAAACCCTATGGCTGTTCAAAGTCTTTTAGATGAACAAATCAGAGACTATGAACCATTTAAACATGAGGCGATCCACTTTGTAGCTGCAAGTATCAACCACATATACAATACAGAAAGAGCTTTTGAAATTTTGGATCAAATGACTGCTGAACTAGCGAGTGAAATTCCTGCACATGCTATTGCCATGACTGAATTGGCCAATTCAACACCTTGGATAGATACACCAGAAGAAATGCCCTTTGCCGATCTTGCCACTTGGAACCAAAACATAGCAGATATGAAGGTCAATATAGCCAATGTTGTGGGCGACGATATCTTTACAAGAATTCAAGATGAATATGACTTAGATGATCCCATTCAAATAACCTACGAGAGCTCCGATATCAATCAAGGGTTTATAAAAGTTCATGATGTAAAATCTATTAGTGAAACTTTTACAGGAACCTATTTTAGCAATATCCCAGTTCGATTTTCTGCCGAAGCATTACCAGGTTATCAATTTGTAAGTTGGAGTGGTGATGTTACTAGTACAGACATTTCCACAACACAAACCTTTAGTAGTGATGCCAATATCATTGCTAACTTTGAACCGATCAGTAATACTGGAGATGTATTGGTCATAAACGAAGTACAAGGAAAAAATGACACAACTATTCCCGATGAGTTTGGAGAGTTTGACGACTGGATTGAGATTTATAACCCAAATAGCTTTGCAGTAAATTTAGCTAACTATTATATTTCAGATAACCTTACAGAGCCTTTAAAATGGAAAATACCTAATACCGCTGATGCTAAAACAACAGTAGCTCCAAACGGCTTTCTTTTATTGTGGGCTGACAATGATATTGAACAAGGTGAAAACCATATCGGGTTTAAACTAAAAGGAACGGATCAAGTAATCCTAACGGCTCCAGATGCTGTTACTTTGGTCCAACAAATCTCCTATACCGATATAAATACAGATTTGTCTTATGGGGCCATTGTAGATGCAGATCCCCAATATGTTACTTTTGATACACCAACACCCAATGCTACAAATGGTGATGGAATGACTTTAATGGAATTGTCCATGCAGGTATTTTTAGAAGGGGCAATGAATGAGTCGGGGACAATGAGTACTGACTTGTCAGATGCTGGTTTGTTAATAGAACATCCATATTTAAACAGTCCTTTTGACTATACTGGTCCCAGTTTAACAGGAATCATACCAGCAAATACAGTAGATTTTATATTGATAGAATTGAGACAGGGACCTGGATCCAATAATCTCTTGATTGCCCAACAAGTTGCTTTTGTTCTAACAAATGGTGATATAGTATTAGAAGATGGTTCTTTACCAAGATTCACCGTTAATCAAGCCAGTACTTATCAAATTTGGCTTAGACACCACAACCACTTAGATGTCTTCTCTGATGAAGAGGTTATTCCTGCTGCTCAAGTGGTTAAAGACTTTTTACATCCCGATGATGTTGCTGGTCCCGAACAACTCACTCCAGTAGGCAATGATATCTATGCTATGTTTTCAGGTGATGTCAATCAAGATGGAACCATTAATGTTAGTGATTATAATAGTTGGAAAATTGATCCAGCGATTATCAATGTTTATACTACTTCGGATATGAATCTAGATGGATCTGTTCAAACGACGGATTATGATGTCTGGTTTGAAAATAGGGCAAAAATTGGGTTTGCGCAGAATCATTAATTAAATAAAATATTATAATGTAATGTAATGTGAAAGATATTAGATTTGAGTGTCAACATTTTTGATACTCAAATCTAATTTTCCTGATTATAACGGATTGCGTTGATAGTTGAGTTTAAAGCTAAAATTGCACATTTTTGTCCCAAATTGTACCCCTCGGCCGCAGCGGCGGTTTTATAAGATGATTCTATTCATCAACGCAATCCGTTATAATCAGTAATTTTCTTAATATTATGGTTCATCGTAAAACGCTTAATCATTTAATGGAACCATTATTTATACCTCTCGATAATCGTCAAAGTTTCCTTCTCTTTTTTGCAGACTAGAATAGACGGCTTCCAATTGATTTTTTTGTCGAATGATGGCTGCTTGTTCTACAGATTCCAACATCAGCCCATCGGCTTGGTTCAAGTAAGGAGCTTCGTTTAAAACTTTTTTGGCTTTAACAATGGCACTTGGACTTTTAGCTGCAATCACCTTTGCTAAGTCCATTGCTTTTTCCAAAGGATTTTCAGACAAATGGGTTGCAAATCCATAATCCACTGCTTCTTTACCAGAAAAAACACGATTGGTATACGTCAACTCACGAATGATGTCGTCTCTTACAGCATGACGCATCAACTGTGTTCCAGCCATATCGGGAATCAAGCCCCATTTCATTTCCATAATGCTCAATTTGGTATCTGCTTTTACATACTTAATATCGGCACCCAACATAATTTGTAAGCCTCCACCAAAAGCCACACCGTGGACCGCAGCAATTACAGGAACCGATAAGGCACGCCACACCCACGGAGCTTGCTGCCAGATATTGGCAATACCAAAAGTTCTAGGTTCCAAAGGTTGCGACATCATTTCATCGTTGCCCTGCATACTCATAAGGTCAAGCCCTGCACAAAAAGCACGACCTGCTCCTGTTAACACCACTACCCTAACAGAAGCATCTTTGTCCAACTGTTCACCTGCTGCAATGATTGCCTTAAACATAGCCGGATCAAGCGCATTCATTTTTTCGGGTCGATTGAGGGTGACCACCGCAATGTGATTCTCTATTTCAATTTTTACTCTATCCATGTTTTGATTTTTATCTGTCGCTAAAGATAAGGGGTTTCTCTTTCATAGTTGATAGCTGATGGCTGATAGTTGATTGAGAAAATACAACAATCAATTATCAGCCATCAACGATCAGCTATCAACAATCAGTTATCAGCCATCAACTATCAGCTATAAATCATTCAAGTCTTAATATTTTTATATTTTTGTTTGATTTTTTAATTTTACCAAAAACGCTATGACCTATATTCTTGCCTTAGACCAAGGAACCACCAGTAGTAGAGCCATTTTATTTGATAAAAATGGTCAGATTGTCGATACTGCACAAAAAGAATTTACCCAATACTTTCCTAAAACGGGTTGGGTAGAACACGATCCAATGGAAATTTGGGACAGTCAGTTGGCGACTGCACGAGAAGTTTTACAAAAAACCAATACATCGCCTGCTGATATAGTAGCTATTGGTATTACCAATCAGAGGGAAACGACGCTTGTTTGGAATAAAACGACTGGGAAACCCGTGGGCAACGCCATTGTTTGGCAAGACAAAAGAACCGCTTCGATTTGCGACCAACTTACGGCAGATGGATTGGAAGATTATGTCAGGGAAAATACGGGTTTGGTCATAGATGCCTATTTTTCTGGAACTAAAATTCATTGGATTTTAGAGAACATTCAAGGAGCCAAAGAGTTGGCAAAAAAAGGAGAGTTGTGCTTTGGAACGGTAGACAGTTGGTTGATATGGAACTTGACCAAAGGAAATGTCCATGCCACCGATTACAGCAATGCCAGCCGAACAATGATTTACAACATCAAGGAGTTGATTTGGGATAAAACGATGTGTTCTAAGCTCGACATTCCGCTGTCTATGTTGCCAGATGTTCGTCCTTCGAGTGGCGATTTTGGAAAAGCACACAGCGATTGGTTGGGTGCCGAAATTCCCATTTGTGGTGTAGCAGGCGACCAACAATCGGCCTTATTCGGACAAGCTTGCTTTGAACCTGGAATGGCCAAAAATACCTATGGTACCGGATGTTTTATGTTGATGCAAACGGGTGAAAAACCAGTGAAATCTAAAAATGGATTATTGACCACCATTGCTTGGGGATTGGACGGAAAAGTGGAGTATGCCTTAGAGGGAAGTGTCTTTATTGCTGGCGCAGCCATTCAGTGGTTGAGAGATGGTTTGAAAATTATTGATGAAGCGCCCGACTCTGAATATTTTGCTCGAAAAGTAGAAGATACGGGTGGCGTTTATGTCGTTCCTGCCTTTGCTGGTTTAGGTGCTCCCTATTGGGATATGTACGCCAAAGGAGCCGTCTTTGGGCTGACACGTGGAACCACCAAAGCACACCTCATTCGTGCTACTTTACAATCGCTGGCTTACCAGAGTAGAGATGTATTGAATGCTATGGAAAAGGACGCCAATATGGCTATTAAAACGTTGAAAGTAGATGGCGGTGCGGTAGCTAACAACTATCTCATGCAATTTCAGTCTGATATTTTGGGGGTGCAAGTAGAACGTCCCGAAGTAATTGAAACCACTGCTTTGGGTGCCGCTTATTTGGCCGGATTGGCAGTCGGTTTTTATGATAAAAAGAACATCAAAAAGAATTGGTTGCTGGATAAAAAATTCTCTCCTGAAATGCCGGAGGAGGATCGTAGTAAACGCTATGCCAAATGGCAAAAGGCAGTCGAACGTTGTATGGGGTGGGATCTTTAGGGGGTTAGCGGTTTAGCGAATTAGGGGGTTAGCGGTGGTTCGTGCTCGTTTTTTCACTTCCAACTTCCAACAAAATTTAACAAAATGGGAAAGACAATTGCAGTAATCGGATTGGGATTGATTGGTGGCTCTTTGGCTATTGATTTGAAACGTTGCGGGTTTGCGGATAAAATTATGGGTGTTGACAACAATGATGCTCACAGAAAGCAGGCAATGGAATTGGGCTTTGTAGATGAAATTGCTGACTGGAAAACGGCTTTGTGGCAATCAGATTTGGTGATTCTCGCCATTCCTGTGGACGCTTTGATAAAACTACTGCCTTTGTTGTTGGACGAGGTGAGTAAAAATACGGTGATTACCGATGTGGGAAGTACCAAAGCGCCTGTCGCGAATTGTATTAAAGACCACCCAAAAAGGGAACGCTTTGTGGCAAGCCACCCAATGTCTGGAACCGAGTTTAGCGGTCCAACTGCTGCGGTTAAAAACTTATTTCAAGAAAAAGCCGCCATTATTTGTAATAAAAAAGAGAGTGCCCCTGATGCACTGATCTTGGTAGAGCAAATGTATAAAAGTCTGTATATGGATTTAGAATATATGGATGCGGTAGAACATGATGTTCACGCCGCTTATGTTTCGCACATATCGCACATCAGTTCTTTTGTATTAGCAGCAACTGTTTTAGAGAAAGAAAAGAGTGCTGAAAACATCTTTACATTGGCGAGTGGTGGGTTCCAATCTACTGTGCGGTTGGCAAAAAGTTCTCCTGAAATGTGGGCGCCTATTTTTCTTCAAAACCAAGAAAACATGTTGACTGTTTTGAATACCTATATTCAACAAATGGAGGAGTTTAAACAATTGATCGCCAATAAAGATGAAGTCGGTTTGAAAAAATATATGGAGGAGGCGAATAAAATTAAAAAGGCGTTGCGGTAGACCGCTTCGCTTTATGACTGCTGGCGGTTACCCGTCTAAAGTTGCCTAATATTTTTTCAAACCCACCCCTCGACTTCGCTCGGGGTTCGGACTAATCGTACCCCGAGCGGAGTCGAGGGGTACAGGTAATGAAACAGTCAGGCAACTTTAGACGGGTAGCCCTGCTGGCTTCTGCGAAGCTGTGCTTTATGACCGTGCGCTTCGCTTACTTTAGGACTGTTTGACTTAAGGAATAGTATTTCATTACTTGCAATTTTTAACTACTAGATGTGAGATTTGAGATGTGAGACACTAGACTCAATTTCGCTAAAAACCTAAGGGCTTTTAGCGATTTGCTTAAACTTGAAAGTCTAAATGTTTAGTAGTGAGAATAATTCATTACTCAGAAGAATACAAAACCACAAAAACGCCCATTTTCTTTTTATAAAAAACAACCTCCCATTCCTTCTCCAATAAAGCAATGTCGTCATCTGAAAAATCGTTGCTCACATTGGTAAAGAGAATATATTTCTGATTGGAAATAGGTGATTCAAAACGAGTCAACGCCGGAAACTCATTGGATAGGTTCGTTATTTCTGCAGGGCGATACATAAAGAAAGGCGCAGCGACTTCCGTCGGATCAATCCCCTCCTTTTCTATAAAACCCATCGCTTCCGCTTTTAATTCAAAATACGGAACGTGGGCTAGAGAACTGTCCCAACCCTGTGCCATTGTAGGAGGATAAACCCACAAATGCCCTGTTAACAAACCAATGCCCACCAAGGCAAAAATTCCCTTTTTTAATCGAGTCCAAGGATGCTCAAAATAAGTCAGCAACAACAGTAAAGGAAAGAAATAAAAAGGCAATAAATAACGATGTCCTATTGGATTGGTATTGCTAAACAACACCAAGGCAAACACCACCAACATACCCGCCGCAGGATAAACAATCTCTTTTTGTTTTTGTGTAAAACGTCCCTTTGTTTTTACCATAAAAACCAACAAGCCCAACCAAACAAACAGCCGTCCAAAATCCAAAAATACTTTTACAAAAACAATCAAATGTTTCACTAAAACATCAATGGTGACTGCTTGATAATGCTCTGCCCAAGCAGGATTGTTGCCCACCAGCAAAGCACCCGTTTCCTTCCAGTGATAACCATTCCACAACAAAAACAACAAACCAGCTGGAACAAAATAAACAATTCGACTCCACGCCCATTCTTGATCCCTAATTTTATTCAAAATCAATCCACCCACAAATAAAGCGAACACCATCACCGCTCCACGAATACTCACCACAGTCATGACCAAAGTAGCCGGAATCACCCAAATCCATTTGCGGTATAATATTGCGCACCAAGCCATCAAAAAACCAAACAACTGAACCACATCGTTGCTCACCATCGTACATTGCGCCAAAAAAGTAGGTTCAAGTAGTAAAAGTAATGAAATGAATTTTTCACTTTCTCTCACAAAGTACTTTAATATAAAAAACAAAAAAGAACCAATACCTACTAAAAAAGGCAACATCGCCAAATGGCTCACCCACAAAGTTTTACCCAAAGCATTCCACCAAGCCGCCAAATACCAACCAAAAAAAGGCGGATGCCCACAATCAATTTCTGATCCTAAAATAAACGCATTCATCCCATTGTCATAAAACCAATCGGCAAACAAAGAGCTCAACAACACATTGTCCCAAAAAAATGGAAAGTCCAATGACCACCACCACAGCAATAGCATAAGCAGTATGAATACCAGCAGCACACCATTGATGGGAATTCGAGATTTCGGGATTTCGGGATTCTGAGACACCTTTATTATTTTGTTATTTTCACGCAAAGTGCGCAAAGACTACGCAAAGAACGCAGAATTTTATCAAGTTTTCCTTGTTTTGTATGCATTTCTAAAGTCTTCTATCTAAAATCTAACATCTATGGTCTCGCATTGTAATAACAATTGTATTTTTGCGCCTTATTTAATGTGAGTTCGAGATATTGGGATGTCGAGATTTCGAGACATCATTATTATCTACCAATTTCAGTCTCGAAATCCCGAAATCACAAACTCTCGAAGTCCAAACAGTTATGAGTCGATTAGAAGAAATAAAGAGAAGAAGAACCTTTGCCATCATCAGTCACCCCGATGCTGGTAAAACGACATTGACAGAAAAGCTGTTGCTCTTTGGTGGAGCGATACAAACCGCTGGTGCCGTAAAGTCGAATAAAATCAAGCGACATGCGACTTCTGATTTTATGGAAATTGAAAAGCAAAGAGGAATCTCCGTAGCCACTTCCGTTATGGGATTTGATTATAGGGGTTTGCAAATCAACATCTTAGACACACCTGGTCACCAGGATTTTGCCGAGGATACCTTTAGAACATTAACAGCTGCCGATAGCGTGATTGTGGTCATTGATGTGGCAAAAGGGGTCGAGATCCAGACGGAGAAACTGGTAAAGGTTTGTCGGATGCGTAAAACGCCCATCATTGTATTCATCAATAAGTTGGATAGAGATGGATTGGATGGATTTGACCTATTAGACGAATTGGAGCAAAAACTGGGCTTAACAACTTGTCCTTTGAGTTGGCCGGTGGGAATGGGTCCAGAGTTTAAGGGGATTTACAACGAATATAAAAAGAACCTGATTCTCTTTTCGCCACACGGTAAACAATCGACGGAGGATGTTATCGAAATCACCGATTTGACCGATCCTATTTTGGATGAAAATGTGGGTAAAAAATTGGCGGACAGCCTAAGGGAAGAAACCACTTTGATTGATGAGGTTTATCCCAAATTAGACATCGACGCCTACCTCAAAGGGGATTTATCGCCCGTCTTTTTTGGCAGTGCCATTAATAATTTTGGGGTAAAAGAAATGCTTGACTGTTTTGTCGAAATTGCACCCTCTCCGACCGAAAGAGAAACCGAAGAAAGAATTGTCAGACCCGAAGAAGAAAACTTTAGTGGGTTTGTTTTTAAAATCCACGCCAACATCGATCCTCGCCACCGTGATCGTATTGCTTTTCTTAGAGTCTGCTCTGGGCAGTTTGAACGCAATACCTATTATCAAAACATTCGCCTTGACAAAAAAATGCGTTTCTCCAATCCAACTGCTTTTATGGCAAGTAAAAAATCGGTGGTGGATGTAGCATATCCGGGCGATATTGTCGGTTTATACGACAGTGGCAACTTTAAAATTGGAGACACCTTGACCGAAGGAGAAGAGTTACAGTTTATAGGCATTCCGAGCTTTAGCCCCGAACTTTTTCGCTACGTAAACAACGACGACCCAATGAAAACCAAGCAGCTCAATAAAGGTTTGGCACAATTGACCGATGAGGGCGTTGCTCAGTTGTTTACTCGTACCGCAAGTAACCGCAAGATTGTTGGAACGGTTGGGGCACTTCAATATGAGGTTATTCAATACCGATTAAAGAATGAGTATGGAGCTTCCTGCTCTTATGAGCCCCTAAATATGCACAAGGCTTGTTGGATAGATAGTGAGGACAAAGCGAAGCTGAATGAGTTTGTAAAAAGACAAATTCGCCTGATGGCTAAGGACAAAGAAGGACGTGATGTGTTTTTGGCAGAATCGAAGTTCTCACTCCAAATGATTCGAGACCAAAACCCAGAGATTGACTTTTACTTTACGTCGGAGTTCTAATCAATAATTCTCGTTTTAGAAAAAAAACAAAACTTAATGAAACCTTAACTTCTTAACTACCTTAATGGTTCAAAAAGACGTAACACAGCATCTCATTGGTAAAACACAGCTATTTTACTCTATAATTTTGACCCTTCCCATGTCTTTCTTAAAAGTATAATGAGGGTTTTCGGAATGAGTCTCAACATCTAATTTCTTGTGGTTCCAAAACTGAGAGGCACTAGCAAAATTATACGTTTCCTGATAAACCTCGTGCGCCAATGCATCTATTCTTTTTCCATCGTGCCTTATAATCATTTCAAACTCCCCACCGAGAGGACTTTTGTCTGGTCTAAGAAATTTTCGACTATAAGGGGTACTGCCAAAAAGTATACTGCGAAACCAGTTTTTCTTGGGCATATGAAACCAATTTTTCAACGTACCTAATTCTTCCCAAGTATTTCCAAGATTGTCTTTGTACACATTGTCTTTTACCAATGTTAAACTTTTAACCTCGTTTTTAACATTAAAATAATTTCGATGTAGATGGTAATACATAAATTGCTTGGCGTCGTACTTTTTATCATTGAGCACAGCATCTATGACTTTTCTAACATCGTATTTGTCAAGTGAATACCTCATTTAATTTTGAATTTTGCCTTAGTACGCTGTACTTACTTACCGCAACAAATTAATAAACCCACCAAACTTTTGTAATTTTCCATTCAAGTCGGTAAAAGAGACTGACCACAAATAAGAACCTGTTGGTTGATTTTTACCATTAAAACGACCATCCCAAGAATCTTGTTGGTTTTGGGTAAGATAGATTTGTTCGCCCCATCTATTGTAAATGATCAGTGTATAATTTTCGACAAAGCAGCCCAGACCTTTGAAAGTTTCATTGTGTCCATCGCCATTGGGCGAAAAAGAATTGGGGAAACGCAGACAGATTTCACTACAATTTTTAAAGGCTAAAAAACGATCGGTTTGGGAAACATTGCCACAAGCATCTTCGACAATAACGGAATAAGTACCTGTTCTTTGCGCAATAAAAGAGCTTTTGGTAGAGCCATCTTGCCATTCATAACGAGCAAAGCCTTCACCTGGAGTAAGTTCTAGAAAAGTTTCACAAATGGTATCGTTTTCTCCCATATGAATAGGCGTTCCTTGGGCGATACTTTCATAAATCAACACATCGTCTATATAATAATAAGCAGAGCCTGCAAATCCACTTGGCTTAATAAAATCAGCATCGGTGGTGGCGTCATCGTTAAAGTTACCAATAGTGAGAAAAGACTCTCCGCCTTCCGCTATATAGTCAAAAGAAATCGTTATCCAATCATCGGTGTTTTGTAAATCCTGTACATTGGACGCAACAATCTGTGGAATTTCTTGAAACAAATTCAAGCTAGAAGGATTGGTGCTCGACAGCAGCATACCCAATTCATCTATCGCAAACTGGCTTTCGTCGGCGAGATTGACTTTAAAGCCAACACAATAAAGACTTCCTGCAATCATCGGTGTACTTAGTTGAGCAGAAAGATACTCCCGTTTATTGGCAAGGCTCGAATTGGCAAAGAAAGTATGTAATCCTATATAGGCATCGCCATTAGCTGCTTCTTGATTGCCGTATTCATTGATGGGAACGGCATAAAAAGGACTGCTCGAACAAGTGTTATAGTAATCTGGTAAAAATTCATTTGGCGAAAACCAATCGTCTAATAAATCTAGGGCACTGTCCCCCTCTGGACAAGACGCATGCGTTTCAAAGCCCTCATTTTTCACCAAGTTTTCTTGAGCATACATAATGGAATAACTCCCAAATGAACTTACCAATAAAATGACTATATATCGTTTCATAATTTTTGTATCATAGATGATTAATGATGGGCGATTATAGTGATGAATGATTGTGAATATATCACCCACCAATTATTACCCATCACCTATAATTAATGTGGCTTAAAGCTGTACTGTTCTGCGAAGTCAAACAACATATTTCCTTCACCAACCTTGGGCATACCATTTCCATTCAAAGGCCAATAAGCAATCAGACCGTCGTTGAATATGGGGTTGTTTTCTATTGGGCAAAAAGAACCGTTTATAGAATTAAAAAACTGAGCGCTGATGTCTTTGTTCCAAATCGCAATTTCATCAATATCTATTTTAGGAGCCAAACCGACCACCACACCGTCCTCATTTTCTTCTAGAGAAGCACCAATAGATATGGGAGAATTGTTTAAAGAATTGAAACCGATGCCTGTTTGGTTGACAATAAATTTCCCATCCATTAAAACCTTTATAGAAGCAGCCAGACCGTCCTCGGTCACTGATTTTCCAATTACAAACTGGTGCCATTTGTTGTCTGCAAAAACCAGCTCACCGCCTCCACTATTGGAACTAAAAAACACGTCTTCGTTGACTTTTACCCCAACATGGTTGTCGCTGACAAAAACCTCAAAATCATCGTGTTCAAAGAAGAAACCCAAGTCGTTGGTGGTTCGCATCCAGAAAGAAATGGTGAAGTTTTTGGCGTCTTGTTGTAAAAATGCAGGTGGCTCTGCTATTTCGGCATAACCCACACCCGATAAAGACAAATAGTCTCCTAGGGTATTTAGCCTACTGACCGTAAAGGTGTCTCTATTGTTGTAATAAAACTTAGGAACCGTGGTTATATTAAATTCTCCAAGCCCATCGTCTTTAAATTCACATTGATGATCGACAATTACGTTTACATAGGGAACAATAAAGTATTGTCCTTCTATTAAACTGGGTAAAGGAGCTTGATTTATGGAAATTTCTTTTAGATTTCCATCTATATCTAAACCAAAATATGGAGATGCAATTTTATTCAAATTACTTAAAGACGTCAATAAATCGGTGCACTGTTTAGAGCCCAAATCACCTGATAAATCGGTAATGGAAACGCCCACAAAATCATCATCGAATGTAGGAAAAGGGTTGTCTTTGGCATATACAAAACCCAAATGATCAAAAGAGTAATTAACGGAGTCGGAACAATCTATATTGGTAAAGCAGCCCGATACAAAATAGGCTGGACCAGTATTATTGGCAGCACAATTGGTTATAGAAGAAATAATGGGTTTTACCCTCTCAGAATCAGAGGACTGATTGGAACAGCGACCAAATAGGTAATCGGCACTCTCTAAAAAGCAATCTTTTTGACAAGCCGAAATAAGGATAAATAAAACAGATAGGACACAAAGATGTATCTTCTTCATAAAACAATTGTTTTTCAAATCCTATTAAAATAGGTAAATTAAAAATCCTGTTAATGAAGTGTGATAGGGCCACTTTGCAAGTTCTTTAACATAAAATGCTTAGAGAACTTAATACAAATGTAATATTTTTCTTAACAATAATTTGTGCTAATTCAAGTTTTTCGGTTAATTTCGTACCGAAGTTCACTTAACTTCTATTTTCTATTTAATTAATCATTGAAAATTTCAACAGCATAGCCCTATTCTATGATGTTCTTTTTCATTCGGTTCCACTATGGAGTTGAATGGTATAAAAACATTATATTATGAGCTACTTCACACATTGTCTTTTTTATTTTATTCTATTTTTTCTTTCGCATAGTGCAGTTGGTTCTCATTGTATAGACAGTGATTACGTTTCAGCAGCATCAGCTGCTAGTCATCCAGACCTTCAAGCTTTACTAGATTTATACAATGCCACCAATGGTCCCAATTGGACCACCAATACTGGGTGGATAGATGGGATTGCTGGAACCAATTGTGATCCTTGTGATGGAACTTGGCATGGAATCTTATGTAACGATAATAATCGGGTCCGTACCATAAATTTAATTGAGAATCTTTTAGTAGGACAAATCCCCACTTCTATTGATGGTTTGACAGAATTGGAATTCCTCGATTTGCATTCGAATCAATTGACAGGTACTATTCCAACTAATTTGGCAAATATTGATTCGCTAGATTATTTGGATTTTGGATTAAATAGTTTAGAAGGATCACTAGACTTTTTAGACTCGCCTACTGCACTTCCCCTTTTAAGAATTTTATTTTTAGACAACAATAATATTGAGGGCTCTATCCCGTCGGGACTGTGGATGGATCGCCCAATGCTGTCGCAAGTATGGCTAGACAACAATAATTTAAGTGGTTGTTTTGATCCTTCTTTTATAAACATTTGCGATTCGCTTAACAATACTGTAAACGACGTTATAAAAACAGGTTCGAATCCCTTGCTTCCCTGGGAAGGCAATATTTATGAATTTTGTGAAACTGGGGGAAGTATCGCAGCTCAAGTTGGAGCACCATGTAACGATGGAAACGACAACAATGGAACAAATGATGTGATAAATGCAAACTGTGTATGTGCGGCTCCAAGTTGTAATGATTTTGAAATCAATGATGTCTCTCTTTGTTCTGGATCATCTCTTAATTTAGATACCTATCCTGTAGATTCTATGGCTGCTTTTTATTTCAACCAATGGTATACGAGCGAAGGAGATACAACATCTGGCGTCCAAAGCAATTTGACTGCAAATGATTTCTTTTTTTTAGAAGCTTTTGATGAAAACAATTGTTTTGCCAGCGATACTTTTTATGTCACCATCTTCAGTTGTTGTAGTATAGACTCTGTTGTTTACACCATTGGAGATTGTAACAACAATGGAACAATACCCAATAGTAGCGATGACTTTTTCAGTTTGACCATTGACGATGCGCTGACTTATACTACGAATGTTTCTTCTGGAACTGGGTATTCTCTTAATATTGACGACACCTCTGGGCAGCCAGTTTATAACAATCAATTTTCCTATACAGCACCAGCACTAATTGACAGCATTCCAATTATAGGGGTTGGATATCAAGTATATATTCAAGACATAGATGATCCCAATTGTAATGGTTATACCTTTTATTTAGAACCTCCAGCATCTTGTTCCGATTGTGTGGTTGACAACGATGAATCAGGAGCAGCAATCTCATTGTCATTGGGACCAAATGGTCCATTTACCAATGAGTGTGCAACATCCAATCCAAATGATTTGAATGGTGGGGAATGTAGCGATGATCAATCTGGTGAAAATGGTTGGGCGGAACCGGATATTGACAACACTGTTTGGTTTACTTATGTGGGTAATGGTCATGAGGTTACCATTCAATCAGGTTCTGGTTGTGGCGATGATGGTTCTAATCAGGACACTCAATTTGCTTTATATGAAGGCACTGCCGATGGACCCTTGATAGCTTGTAATGATGACATCAATACGGCACAATCTCCTTTTAACTATTACTCCGCAATTACGTTTTTAGCAGCAGAAAACATTGTTTACTATTTATTGGTAGACGGCTATGATGAATCAGTAGGTGAATTTTGTCTTGATGTTGAATGTGTGAATGGTATTGCCAACGATGAACCTACAGGAGCATTCCCACTATCATTGGGCGCAAACGGTCCATTTACCAATGAATGTGCGACCCCTAATCCAGATGATTTAATTGGTGGGGAATGTAGCGATGATCAAACTGGAGAAAATGGTTGGGTAGAACCCAGTATTCATAATACCGTTTGGTTTACTTATTCAGGTACGGGTCAAGAAGTGACCATTGAATCGGGTTTTTGTGGAGCCAGTGGTTCTTTTCAAGATACACAATTTGCTTTATTCGAAGGTACAGCTGATGGTCCTTTGATAAATTGTAATGACGACATCGATGTTGATGAGTCCAATTTTTTCTCTACCATTACCTTTGACGCAATGGCTAATACCGAGTACTTCCTATTGGTTGACGGCTATTTGGGATTAGCAGGTGAATTTTGTATAGATGTAAGTCAGACAAATGTTTGTAGCATAGATTCCATTGTCTATTCCATTGGTCCATGTAATGATAATGGAACACCCACCAATGCAAGCGATGACTTTTTTAGTTTGATTATAGAAGACAGTGAGACCTATTCAACTGGTATAGCTGAAGAATATTATTGGCTACAAATTCAAGAGCTTACCTTTTTCCCAATTTATGAAGGAGAACATGAGTATAGTACGACTCCCGTCATCATTGATTCCATTCCCATCATCGCTTTGGGGTATAATATGTATTTTAATGATGTAGAAGATCTTTCTTGCAATGGGTATTCTCAATTTCTAGAATCGCCCACTTCTTGTTCAAACTGTACTGTTGTTGGTTGTGACGATCCCGAAGCTTGCAACTATGATCCCGCTGTAGATTGTGCCGATGATAGTTGTTTTTATCCTACAGCTGTTTCTACGGGTAACTATGATCCCATATGTGCAAATGAACCTTTTTTAACCTTGGTCGGCTCTCCAAGCGGTCCTGAAGGAAGTTGGGCGGGCGAAGGGGTCAGTAATAATGGCGATGGAACAGCTGATTTTGATCTATCTTTATTGGCGGATGACAATGAGGTTTTTGTGACCTACTATTACAATGATCCAGCTTCTTGTTTGGACTCTGCCTCCACTTTGTTGACCACCGTTCCTTCTAGTGCCGACATTACCTTAATCGAATTTTTAGAGGTTCCCCCTTTGGCGCTTTTATCCGACAGTCCCATTTGTGGAGAAGGAACGGTCAATTTAACAGAAGTGGGCGAAGCGGCAGTTTCTTGGATTTGGGAAACCTCTGGAACAGGTTTTTTCGATGATTTCACCAGCCAAAGTCCGAGTATTACAGGTTTTGCCGATGGTGACGAGGTTTTTATTGAAATTACCGATATAAATGGATGTACCAACAACGCTTCACTCATTGTTAATTTTTATCCTGAAACCGATTTTCAAATAAACGATGCCACTATTTGTAATAGCGGTTCGATTGATTTAGACACCTATCCTGTAGATTCTACTACTGGTTTTTATGACAATCAATGGTATGATGCTTTGGGCAATTCAGTATCGGGAGAACAAACCAATTTGGTCTCTGGTGATTTCTTTTATTTAGAAGCTTTTGATGAAAATTTGTGTTTTGCAAGCGATACATTTTATATAAATACACAATCGTGTTGTAGCATCGATTCCGTCGTTTATACCATTGGTCCATGTAACGATAATGGAACACCGGCCAATGCGAGCGATGACTTTTTTAGTTTAACCATAGAAGATACTGAGACCTATTCTACAGATGTAGCTGAAACTTATATATTGTCGGTTGAACAACTTTCGTTGGAAGTAGTGTACAATGAAACTCAATTTTATAGTACTTCACCCATATTCATTGATTCCATCCCCATTATAGCGGTGGGTTATCAATTAGTTTTAAACGATGATGGTCCTTCTACCTGTTTCTATTCAACCTTTTTTAGTTCGCCGCCCTCCTGTTCTAACTGTACCACTTTGGGTTGTACCGACATTGATGCCTGTAACTACAATCCCGATGCCGATTGTGACGATGAATCTTGTGAATATACTTCTTGTGCGGGTTGTACCGATGATACAGCTTGTAATTTTAACCCTGATGCAACCATTGACGATGAATCTTGTGAATACACTTCTTGTGCGGGTTGTACCGATGATACGGCTTGTAATTTTAACCCTGATGCAACCATTGACGATGAATCTTGTGAATACCTTATTTGTACGGGTTGCCTTGATCCAGAAGCCTGTAACTATAATGAAGAAGCCACCATTGAGGATGCAGAATCTTGTGATTATTCTTGTTATGGCTGTACCTTACCTACTGCTTGTAACTATGATCCCGATGCCACTATTGACGATGGCTCTTGTATCCCCTACCCAGATTTAGAGTTCGATGAAGTCGATATATGTGCCAATGAAGGACTAGACTTAGACGAATACAGTGCTGGATATCCAAGTGATGGTACTTGGACAAAGGACGGAGAAGTGGTAATGGGCATCCAATATGGTGTTGTAGTAGACGACCAATTTATGTACAGCTATGTCAATGAATTTATGTGTGAGGGAGATTTCTTTTTAAACGTGATTGTGGTTAGAGATACTGCTGCTACTTTTATCAATACCACTCATTGTAAAAACGATGGCTACTCCATTGTGGTTGGACTTTCCGATTTTTACGATGAAAGTTTTCCTTCGGGAACCTCTATTCTATATCAAGGAGCTGCCAATGGCTGTGATTCCATCATTCATGTCAACTTAAATTTTGAAGATCCTGATACGGTCTATTATGCTGAAATCAGCTGTGATCCAAACCAAGTTTTATCTGACACCGTTGAATTAATAAATACAACTGGTTGCAGCACTTTTGAGATTACCAATTACACCATCGCTTCCGCTGACACCACTGTCGTTGATTCGCTTGTTTGTGATGAAAATTTCACAAATGATACCCTTCAATTAATGGGAAGTGCCTGCGATTCTTTTGTGATTGTAAATTACATTTTTGTAGAAGACGATATTAAATATCTTACAGAAACAACTTGTGAACCCATCGATCCAGATACGGTGTTTTTAACCAATATTGGAGGTTGTGACAGTTTGGTTGTTACTTTGTATGGCTTATTAGATTCTCCTTTAGATACTTTAGAAATCGATATTTGTTTTGGTGAAAACTATGAACTGCCCAATGGTGATCTGGTCTCTGAAACGGGTTTTTATCAAGATACCATTCCGACAACAAGCACCGAAAGTTGTGATACTTTTTTAACAGTGGTTCTTACCGTAAATCCGCTTCCTTTTATTCAAATTGAAGACCTATTTTTATGCAGCACCGACAACGATTTAGACTTATCGCTTATCGATGTCGGTACTTTTACGGGTGGCAATTGGTATATAGGCAACAGCAGCAATGGCATACCCATTTCAAATGACAGTTTGTTTCAAACCGACATTCCCGATGGTCAAGAATTTTATTATGAATTTGTTACAGAGTTTGATTGTATAGGTGGTGATGCTTTTGAAATTATTTATGAAACTGCCTTGACAACACCTTTGTTAAATTGTGAAAACAGCACCACTTCGGAGGTCAATGTCGGTTGGAACACCGTTGATGGAGCGGTTGATTATACCATCGTTTACATAATTAATGAGGACAACCCCATAAGCGATACAACCAATAACGACTTCTATTCT
>ENA-ORXT01002218-ORXT01002218.1-marine-metagenome-genome-assembly--contig:-NODE-2218-length-23804-cov-39.193324_pt1 | contig 23804 bp, 26 predicted proteins | sample MGYA00237868_ERZ511482 | MGnify/ENA metagenome assembly ERZ511482
TCTTCTGATTCTTAACTGTTCCCAGCATGGCAGATCTATAGTCGGTAAGTGCTTCATGTAAAGAGTCTTCTAATGGAAAGTTTTGAGAAAACACAGGTATACAGTAGATGCATATTATCAGTATAGTATAAATTTTCATTCTCATGATTTCATTACCTTAAGGCTGAACAGATTATAATGTAGCAATCCCATTTATAAGAACTTTAATATCGACTCTTATAATTTAAATTAGTTGCGAATATACTATAAGACTTACTCCTGTGCTCAGTAAACATCATGTACACAGTGATAATTAGATATAGATAAGACTGGCATAAAGAAAATTTCATTTACAAAAAAGGACACTTACAAATGAACCTGCACCTATCAGCGGTGTATTAAGGGGCAATAAAATACATTACAAATGAAAAAGAGCTGTTTGTTTTATTTCCTTTTAGCTTATACAATATATATTTCTGGAGCTTATGCTGATACTCCATTATCGACATCACCTACTAAGATCGTATCCATCACACAAGAATTATACGAGATAGAATTTTACGAAGAGCAAGTCATACTCTGGAACTCAGAAGTCTTACAAGATAACTCTGATGCCAATGCATGGATGAATTACTACTTAGCTTGCCGCATAGTGAATATGCTTACACCAGAACTGAATCCTCACGATCTGACTGACATCTATACTAAGATGTCCCATCAAGTGGAAGGCAGCTATGAGCATCACTATCTAACTTATCTGGATGGCAAGGGAGATCCCACACTATTCCACCACATTGAAGCCGCATTCCAGATGGACCCTAATCGTACAGAAATCCTCAGTCATCTTGTCAACTTCTATGCTGTCAATGGTGACGAAGAAATGATGGCACGATATAATAAACTATGGCTGGACAGTGGCGAAATCTCATCAGGTATTCTTACGTGGAATTACAATGCATTAATTGCACTGGAGCAAGATGCCATCCTTCTGACATACGGAGATAATGACACCTACCCTGCATGGATGTTACAGCAAGTACATGATATACGCTCAGACGTCAAGCTTATCAATATACATCTCCTCAAAAAGAGACCTTATATCGATCAAGTATTCAAGGCTTGTAATATTCCGAGTTACACAAGACAAGCTAATGAAGAATTGGTATGGGAAACGGATCTTCTGCCTATCGTCGATCATATGTTTGGTCATTCGGATAGACCGGTGTATGTCAATGTGACCTTACCGAAAAAAATCAGAGATCGCTACAAAGACGTATTATATACTGTGGGGTTAGCATTCAAGTATTCTGCAGATCCATTTGATAATATGGCAACACTTAAGAACAATTACGAAAATAAATTCCTAACGGATTACTTACGTCTGGGGTTCTCCTATGACAGAAGTGTCTCCGTCCTTAATTCTCTTAATGTCAATTATCTCCCAGCTTTCATATCATTGTATAAGCATTATGTCAAAAGTGAAAACTATACCAGAGCCAATAATATAAAGCAAGTCATACAGAATATAGGACAAGCGAGTGGCAGAGCAGAAGAAGTAGCCAGCGTATTAGAAAAACCAAGAGCTCTAAATAAAGCAATAGAATCACATTTAGACATTAAGCGAATCGACAAAAATATGGCTGTGGTAGAACCCGGACTATACGCTGCAGAGACAGAAACATCTAATGAATTTTATAATCAATTCCTCATGGATCTATTGAAGCAAAAGGAGTTTGATCTATTAGAGACTTGCAAGTCAGATAAGGTAGACTGGATAGAGATGCTGCCTGCAAAACACAAAGGTCTCAGTGAGAGTGAAATCTATAAAAATGGTATTCCTGACAGCCCTCAGCTGCCTGTAGTCAACATCAGTTATGAAGCAGCAGAGGTCTATTGCGAATGGCTTACGATGGTATACAATGGTTATGAAAAGAAAAAGAAATACAAAGAAGTCCTCTTCCGTCTACCTACAGAGCAAGAATGGGTGGATGCTGCCAGAGCGGGAAAGCAGTCAGTCACATATCCTTGGGGAGGCTATTACTACAAGAATGCAAAGGGTTGCTTTCTATCTAATTTTGAATCCAGCAGTGAAGAACCATGTGTGGACTGTAAAGTAGATTCTCCTGATAGAGATGGTGGCTTTTTCTTAGTCAATACTGATGCATACTTTCCTAATGATTATGGACTATATTGCCTGTCAGGAAATGCCGCAGAGATGGTCGCAGGAGGTCAGATTGTCGTGGGAGGTAGTTGGCAAGATATACCTTCGGAATGCACTATAGACTCTAAGAAAGAATATACCCACGCGAGTCCTACAGTAGGCTTTAGAGTGTTTATGGAAGTCATTCGGTAGATAATCATATGATTTGTTACACTTAATATTGCGGAAAGAACAGATATATTACAATGTCAATTACAATGTCAATTACAAAGTCAATTACAAAGTCAATTACAAGGTCAAGGTCAATGTCAATTACAATGTCAAGGTCAATATCAATGTCAAGGTCAATATTAATGTCAAGGTCAAAATCAATTGCAATTGCAATCTCAATTATTAGGATCTTCTAAATATTGTATGTATGACATGCGGGGTCAGAATGATATGATAAATTTAAAAATGGAAAAGACAAATAAGATCTCGCAATCATACAATACAGGAAGTATAGTTACTGCCTATCCAGTTCTCTATCATAGGGGAAACAATAATTGTATAAATTCAGGTTGCGAATTCGGGACGATATAAAATAAATTTGGGCATATTCAATAAGAAATATAAGAACCAATCAGACGAGGATCTGATGACATTACTTGCTAAGGGAAGTGAAGGTGCATTTAATGAGCTCTATGCTCGATATGCAGAATCGTTATACCATTTTTTCTATAAGATGCTGTATCAGAATGAAGAACTCGCTGCAGATTTTTGTCAGAACTTATTTTTGAAAGTTTTCGAGAAGGTGGATAGTTATGATGTGCAATATCAATTCTCTACCTGGATCTATACTATGGCATCGAATATGTGCAAGAACGAATACCGACGTAATAGCAGAAAAAGACCGACCATTTACTTAGATCAAAAATTAAATATAACTGAGCCACAAACACCTAAGAAAATAGATCAAGATATCTTCCAGACTCATCTTCAGGAAGCCATTAATAGACTGGACGAAAAACATAAGCTTTGCTTCGTACTACGATACCAAGAAAATAAAAGTATTTCAGACATCAGTCAGTTACTTGATTGCCCACAGGGAACAGTGAAGTCAAGACTACACAATACACTTAGGAAACTATCAAAAGAACTCTATCTCTTTGACCCAAAGAAAATTACAAATAGGATATGAACAACATTAATAATAAAATAGACCATCTATTAGCTAATTACTCTTTTGACCAATTAGGTGATCAGGATATGCAAATGATACAAGAGCATATGTCAGAGGCAGAATATGAGATTTATCAAAACATAATATCTGCAGCTGGATCAACTGGGAAGCAGAACACCCCTACTCTTCCTCCACATCTCAAAGCAAATCTAACCAAGAGCTTCCAAAACAGAATACAATCACGAAGACCATCTTTACTGAAGAAAACATTAATGGCGGCAAGCTGGCTACTCATAGGTGGTCTAATCGGATTTTTCTACAGCAATTATTATACTGAACTAACAGACACTAACTATCAGAAGTCGTCAGCTATCTCAATCACAGACACGATCTACATCACACAAATAGATACCATTATAAAGACAATCGAATCCAAACCTAAAGTTATCATTAAAGAGCTCATCAAAGTAACCGACAACAAAGTGCCTTCACCCACTCTTAGCACACCCATACAAACCCATCCTGTGGCAAGCACCTCTAATCAGAATGAAGCGTCGCAGATAGGAAGCAGTAATTATTTTAACAATGTAGAGCTTACAGACTTGACTAATACTAAGATCGGTATTACTGTAGGACAGGAAGCGGACTTGATGGAATTATTACAATTGATGCCTTCTGATGGGCTGGAATAAATTTGTTTGATAGGGTATCGATGCATTTGTTTCAAAAATACATTATCTCAGCTACAAGCTGAGATTAGCGATGTAAACTAAAAATCTATGGCCAAGGTTATCGCATACTACGCTCAACTTCTGGAATAACATCCTTACTTGGGTTAAACCTAAATCGATATATGGATTGCTTAACAAATTCCTTAGGAAAGGTTTCTTTATTGAGTCCAGTTCCACTCGGCCAATCATCTCCTGGTAAATAATAAGTACTGAATATGATATTAATGAATGGAAACATGACGACAAAGTTCTTTCCATAATACTGCAATCAGCCGAGTACACATAACGGAGATCCTCAGTTGTCCATAATTCAGGGAACTGAAAACAAAGTATAACCAGCAAGAATAATACGGCTAAGAAAATGAATAAAATTTCACTAATTTTTCATTCGCCTATTTTAATATTTTGGATGCCAAAGAATTGGTTTTCAGAACACTAAGATATGCTTAAATATACTTACTGCCGAAACTCATTAGAATTATTGACCCACAAAATGTTAAGTAAATAACACTACCTTTAATCTTCTAATGAACTTCAATTTTGAAAAATACATTCTACAAGTTACCGAAGCTACGGCTGCTGTAGAAATCGAAATCATACAATCCTTATGGAGTGGATACGGACGGATATCTCGGTATCGGTTAGACAATGCACCCTCAGATACAGTAGTCGTAAAATGCATATCACTCAATGAATCTAATGAGCATCCAAGAGGATGGAATACCACTTACTCCCATAATCGCAAGGTAGAATCCTACAAAGTGGAAACCAACTGGTATGAGAAATGGAGTGCCAAATGTTCCGACCTGTGTAGAGTGCCGAAAATGATCGGCTCCTATTCAGAAGGTCATGATCAATGGATCATCATGGAAGATCTAAATACATTCTTTCCGCTAAGAAAATATGAATTGCAACTATCAGAAATAAAAGTATGTCTTAAGTGGTTAGCTAATTTCCACAATACTTTCTTATGCTCTGATCCAATCGGCTTATGGGAAGTCGGCACCTACTGGAACTTAGGTACTCGACCTGATGAATTCGAAAAGATCGAACATCAAGAACTCAAAGCAAAAGCACATCTAATCGACATGACACTCAACCAATCTAAATATCAAACGATTGTACATGGCGATGCCAAGCTCGCAAACTTTTGCTTCTCCGAAGATGGGGATAATGTAGCGGCTGTCGACTTCCAATATGTGGGTGGTGGCTGTGGCATGAAAGACATCCAATACTTTCTCGGAAGTTGCCTAACCAGTCATGAATGCGAACTGTACGAAGGCCAACTTTTAGATTTCTACTTTTTAGAATTAGAGAGACACTTTGATACTTATAAATATGACTTCGAGTTCAAAGACCTGGAGGAGGAGTGGCGGAATATGTATCCTATAGCTTGTGCTGATTTTACTCGCTTCTTATTAGGGTGGATGCCTTCACATCAAAAGGTCAACAAGTATAATCTGCGGATGATGAAAACTGTTTTAGTGGAGCTATAACAGACCAACTTCCCTCTACTCTACCCCAATAGCATTTTTCGAATATAGAATTTCAAGAGTTTGTTAACCTCAGTGTAATTTTCCTTTCTTACTTTTATATCTGTTAGCTTAGGCATGTGTTCTGCAAAATAGATTTGATTATTTGCCATTTCAAACAGCGTGCTGGCAAAAGAATGAGGATAAGGAAACTTTGGATTTATTTCTAATATCACTTCGGCAACTTTTTGCGTCAGAGCTTTATAACTTTTATAAAATCCTTGTTTGTTTTCTTCGTCTATATTCTTTGTATGATAGGCCTTGGCAGATTCTGCGATAATGATTCTATGTAGTATTTTCTCATTGACAAAGTCTACTGATGGATTTTCCTTACTGGCATCGACAAAATTATCGACTATGACATCCAGTTTCCGATTTGGGTCATCGATATTCATAGTATTATAATCTATAAGGTAGCTCACCCAATTCCAATACCACACCACAAGATAGAGAAGCATAAAATGCTTGTTCTCAAAATATCTATAAAGGGAAGTTTCGTTAGACCCCATCTTGACTGCCAACTTCTTGAATGTAAATGCTTCAAAACCTATCTCGTCAAGAAGTATTATGCTATGTGTTATAATACTCCTACCTAATTTACTCTGTAAGGGGTCCTTAAGCGATAAACCTTCTGGTATTGTTATATCTGACAAAATGAACATATAGTAAGTAAATTAGGTAATAAAACTAATATGTATAAATATTATACTTACGAAGATAACTTTTATACTTATAATATTGTAAGTATTACTAATATTTGTATCATTGTAACAAAATAGAAAACATGAAGAACCAGTTATCACATCTTAAGAGTGATATACCAGCAAGTATAGTCGTCTTTTTTGTAGCCTTACCGTTATGTCTTGGAATTGCTTTGGCAAGTGGAGCCCCATTATTTTCTGGTTTGATTGCTGGTATTATTGGTGGAATAGTTGTTGGTGCATTAAGTGGATCTAACATTGGTGTTAGTGGACCTGCAGCAGGATTAGCGGCAATCGTATTGTCTGCCATCGCAACCTTAGGAAGTTTCGAAAATTTCTTGCTCGCAGTAGTATTAGGTGGAATCATACAATTAATTTTTGGAATACTAAAGGCTGGAGTGATCGGTTATTATTTCCCTTCCTCTGTCATCAAAGGGATGCTTACCGGAATTGGAATTATAATTATTCTGAAGCAAATACCTCACTTTTTTGGTTACGATTCTGATCCCGAGGGAGATTTTTCATTTCTACAAGTAGACGGAAGTAATACCTTCTCTGGTATATTAGATACGTTCAGCAACATATGTCTTGGATCTACAGTTATTGGCATAATTGCATTGTCCATATTATTGCTCTGGTCTACAGTCTTATCCAAGAAAGGGAAATTCTTTCAATTAGTCCAGGGACCTTTAGTTGCAGTCGTAGTCGGAATAATATTTTATGTACTTACTTCTTCAAATGCTAAGTTAGGAATTAGTGCAGAACACTTAGTAAGCGTTCCAGTTCCTGATGATTTCGATTCATTTCTTGGACAGTTTAGTTTTCCAAACTTTGGTGCTATTACTAATCCAGCAATTTGGGTAACCGCATTCACGATCGCCTTAGTGGCAAGTCTAGAGACATTACTTTGCGTAGAAGCAACAGACAAGCTAGATCCACATAAAAACGTAACGCCTACTAATAGAGAGTTATTCGCTCAGGGTGCTGGGAATATTATATCTGGAATGATAGGCGGCTTACCTATTACTCAAGTAATTGTAAGGAGTTCCGCCAACATACAGTCAGGTGGTCGAACTAAAATGTCAGCTATCATTCATGGATTCTTATTGTTGATATCTGTAATTCTAATTCCTACTCTACTTAATAAAATTCCATTATCGGTACTAGCAGCCGTCCTCTTCATAGTTGGTTGGAAATTAGCAAAACCTGCTCTATTTAAGAAAATGTTTGATTTAGGGTGGATGCAATTTATACCATTTATAGTCACCGTCTTAGGGATTGTATTTATTGATTTATTATATGGTATAGGCCTTGGACTTGCAGTAGGTATTGTCGTGATTCTAATAAGAAGTTATCAGAACTCTCACTTTCTACATAAGGTAGGAGGAGAAGATGGAAGTGGTAAAATGAAAATGACATTAGCAGAAGAAGTAACCTTCTTCAACAAGGGGGCTATTCTCAATGAGCTGGATAGTCTTCCTGAAAATTCTTACTTAGAACTGGATGTCAGAAAGACCAGATTTTTAGATAATGATATCATAGAAATATTAGACGATTTCGCCTTTAAGGCTAAAGAAAGAAATATAGATATAAAGTTAATTTCTGAAAGAGGCATTATAGAAAACCCTCCGAGTTATATAGAATTTTTTAAACTAGATAAAATAAATCCAATTCTTCCTAACGTATAAAATATAAAAAAATGAAAAAAGAAAATCAAACATCTGACATCCTTGATGTCTTAAAGTCCGTCATTAAGCCTATAACATCTTTTCAAATAAATACAGAAGTTAAGCAGACTCCCGAAACTGATATCAGGCCTAATCACCAACCGAGTTGGATGTATAGAAATGAGTAAGAACGACTTGTAGGATTAATTACACATAAGTAGTGCACTTAGTAAAGAGAATATTATTATACTATCTTTAAGACAAAAACTATGCGCAATTTATTAACCAATCACACTCATAACAAAGATTCTCAGGCTGCTTTAGATTCTAACGATGCCATACAACTACTTAAAGATGGCAACCAAAGATTCCTTAGCAAATCACCGATTAACAGAGATTTCGACAAACAAATCAATCTAACCGCTAATGGTCAGTACCCATTCGCCTCTATCGTTAGTTGTATAGATTCCAGAATTCCTACAGAGATCGTCTTCGATCAGGGAATTGGAGATATCTTCAATGCACGAGTAGCTGGTAATTTCGTTAATAAAGATATTCTGGGCAGCTTAGAATTTGCATGCAAACTGGCTGGATCTAAGCTCATTGTCATCATGGGCCATACTTCATGTGGAGCTGTCAAAGGTGCTTGCGACCACGCTGAGTTAGGAAACTTAACAAGTATGTTAGAAAAGATAAAACCTGCCATGGTTAATGTAAGCACAGAAGAAGGCGTAGATAGAAGCTCTAAGAATATAGATTTTGTCAATAAGGTCGCTATAGAGAATGTGCACCTTACCATTGCCAATCTAAAGACCAATAGCCCCGTCCTACATGAAATGATGGGTAATGGAGAAATAGATGTAGTCGGCGCAATGTATGACGTTAAAACAGGTAAAGTATCATTCCTATGAGAAAGCTCTGGCTGTTATGTGGCATTGTCTGCATGATGCCACTTCTTCTATCCGCTCAGGAAAGTAATCTTGGTAACTGGATGTTGTTATTTGGCAACAAGAAAATTAACGATAAACTGAACTGGCATCATGAGCTACAATACAGAAATTACGATGCGATAGGTGACCTCGAACAACTACTCCTTAGAACTGGCGTAGGTTATAAAGTCGCAGACAACTCAAACTTACTGCTGGGTTACGGATTTATAAGAAGTGAAAATTATGATGGGGCAGATAATAAGTCTGTCGTTAATGAGCATAGAATCTTCCAGCAACTGATCACTAAGCAGAATGTCCACAAGCTCCGGCTGCAACATCGATACAGATTCGAGCAACGTTTTGTAGAGGATAACTTTAGGATTCGGTTTAGATATTTTCTGGGACTCGCCTACCCAATGTGGAAAGACAAAACAAGTCTGAAAGAACTATACTTCAGTATGTACAACGAGATATTCCTGAATACTGAGAGAGACGTCTTCGATAGAAATAGACTCTACGGTGGTCTTGGGTACAGACTTAATGAGACATTTAGATTTGAGCTTGGATATATGAATCAATTTCTAAATGCTGGTAATCGAGATCAGCTTAACTTGGTTTGTTTCTTTAGTTGGTAAGGGACTGGTTGTCTTGGTTGATTAATGGGAATTAATGGGAATTAATGCCAAACACCTGTCACCTATTTTTATTCATAGGGATGTTCAGAAGTAATCCAATCTGCTTACACTCAGTTTATTACAATGTTATAAATTACATTATTACTCAGTAAATGGATAAATACAGCCTATAAGGGGGTACGTGCCTATCAGATTTGTCATGATTTTTGTAAAAAATCCCGCCAAATCCCCTCAGACTTTATATCCTAATCCCTGCAATTCTTGCAGGGCTAAACATAATGTAATCCCTCTGGGATTAAAACTTCTTACTTCTGAATATACCCATAATTTCGTTACCCATTCCATTTGTTTCGATTGTGGATATAAAGCTGATGTATAACATGCCGTAGTCCAGAAAATAAAGTTCTAAAATTTAATGGAAAAAACTATGGAGGGTTTGTCCAACGTTGGTAGCATGTGTCGTCTCTGTAAGGTACGAGCAGATATGTCACCTTCACTTATTTGTTATGTACTGATTTCATTTATTTAAAAACTTAATCATTTCTATTGTGTGATATGCTGATTTACCAATATTGCCTTTTAATTCATCTGTTTGCGGAATATTGAATTCATTTACATAAAAGAATTCGCCTCCATATTCTTTATCAGAAAATGTATTAAAGTAGAAGTTCTCCAAATTTTTCGCTTTTACTTTAAATTTTCCATCTGCTAATGAAAGTGCTATTAAGGCTTCACAATGCTGCCACCATGTTTTTCTTTTGTCTGTAACTTCATTACTTACAGGATTGACTTCACTATAAAAGCCCTGAGATAAATCTTTTTCTGGAAAAATAGGCTTTTCTAAAGTTGTGTTCAAGACATCAATTCCAAATTCTTGATATTTTAATTGTTCTTTCTTTGTCAAAAAATTCCAATCTCTTGCTCTTAAAAATATAGAGGCATATTGAAAGTTATGTCCAGGAGTAACACTGAAGCAAATAGAATCTGGAGAAGAATGCTGACACGGATTCCAACTATCGTCAAATTTAATATTTACCCAGCCCAATTCTTTGTTCCACCCTTTGTCAAAAGCAATTTGGATATTTTCTTTTAAGTAAGGTTCGTATTTAACCCTATTTTCCACATCTATTAACCATAAGTTTTCCATATATGCAGTAATAGGATATATAAGTGCTTGTAAGGTTTTGCTACCCTCAACTTGTGCATCATCCGCATAGTTACCATAAAATCCTCCGTTTTTAGAATCGTGGAATGTTTCTATGAAACTATCATGTGACTGATGTATCTTGTCTAACAAATTCTTACTTGGACTATGTCTATATAATTCGGATAAGCCACAGAGTCCATAAGCTTGTTGCCATATATCTAAATTTCTTGAACTATCAGCCTTGTTAGTTTTCAAATCAAAGAATGAAGCGAAATGAGTATTTAGTGAATCTTTGATAATTAATTTTTCTATTTGAAAATCAGCTGCTTTCTTAGCTTTAGCTAAATAAGAAGCGTCTACATCCTTAGCGTAGGACAACCCGTATATCAATCTGCTTAGAGCAACATTGTATACCTTATCTGATACCACGTTACCTTCATTGTCAACATCAGAAAAATAGGTGCCTTCATCTTCTTGATAAGCAATTTCGTTGAAAAAGTTTAATAGTTCTTCTATCTGTTCCTCATGTATCATGGTGCCGTTAATTGTCTTCTTACTCTCATCACAAGAGATAAATAAAGACAGTATAACCAGGACATAAAGCAGTATTTTTTTCATTGATTAATTTTTTATTTGTACCTAACACAAAGGAATGTACGTCGATTTCCGATATACATACATTTTAGTTGGACATTTGTATGGGATAACGCTTTGTTGGTATTTTGGCATTAAGATAAGAATATTCTCTAAGAGTATAATGGCGCATTTTTGCCCCCCGAGTGGCGCAAGCTGACCCCTTAGGTTTATCTTTAGATTTTAACTATAATAAATTGATTTTAAGTACTTTTTCTTACGCTTGTTTCTTTTAATTCTAAGGTAGGATATTCTGCAGTCAGACGGCCAAGAATGGCTTCTACGATAGTTGGTACATTAATGTATGCATGATACTTACTCAGAGTTAACTGTGAGATTATTATGGTTGATGGCTCTATGCACCTATCCTCTAATATTAATAAGACAGTCTGCTTAATATCATGAGATGTTTTGTTGTAATCCAAAGTCGTCTAATATGAACAGTTTAGCTTTCTTTATTCTGTTCATCCATTTTATGAGAGTACCATCTACTTTAGCTGTAGGTATTTTATCACAGAATCTGTACATAGTAAAGTAGAGGGTTCTCTGTCCATATTAGCATAATAATCAAGAGCACAAGCTAAATATGACTTACCATATCCTGTGGCTCCAGTGATGATAATGTATGACTTAGTGAGTATACCGAGAATGCTGACGCAGGAAGCATTCTTTGATCATACTGTAAAATGTCCAGTTGTTAATTTAAGATTTTGAGTTTTGATTCTATCATTTCTTTATATTGATTTTTCATTCCTCTCGATATAAAACTCTTATCAATTATTTCATCCCATGTAGCCTTTATGTTTACAAATTTTTTAAGAATATTTTGCGATGCTTTTGGATTTATTTTACTTGTTGCCATTGCAGCCTCAAAATCTTTCTTTTTCAATCTTTTCTTTTTCCCATTTAGATTTAATGCTAATTCTTCGTCATCTCCTTCTACAACCAGTTCTGAAGCGACTAAGTCATATGCTGGACACAAATTATACTCCTTGCTTTTGTCTTTTAATAGTGAAAAGTTCTTTAGGTGCATGTCATTATTGCCAGTTAAATAACAGAACAGTACTAGCTCATAGAAATTTACCTTGTCTAATCCAGGATTAGAGGCATATAGATTAATCGCCTTTGCTATTTGCTCATGTGATCCCTGGTATTTATGCTCTGTTAACCTTTCTGTTAATTGGCACATATCTTCCATATGGAGTTTTTGATTTTTTGATCGATCAACTCTTCTTGTGATATAAGCAAGTTCCCCCGACTTTAATCTAATTAAAGAATGTGGTACTACTTTTATATTTGCACTTTCTGCTAAGTGCATAGTAACATCCTCTAATTCTGGTAATTCTTTGTACAATTCAGCTTGGGGCTTAAGAATATATTGACTCCATAATCCTACTATTGTGAATCTTTTATTACTTGAATCTCCTGTCATTTTTTTTTCCCCCAATGAAATTTTAGCTTGCACACCAGTAACAGTTCTCTGACTTTTGACAACTTTCTCAGCTAATTCTAACATATCACTTTGTGAGTATTCGATTTTTGGTGGTATTGTACTACCGAAGAATTTCTTGCTACATTTTTGATGATATTCATAATCTATATATTCTTTATCATCTATTTTTTCATAACAATATAAGCACCTTCCCATTTTATTATATTTCTTTAATTGATACCGCTCCTATACAGTCGGTACAGGCTATTAAGAGTATTCCCATTCTATCTCTAACATCAAGTTTCCAGTTTTTCTCTACGATGTCTAGCAACCATCCTTCTGGAATTAGTCCATCAAAGAATGGAAATAGAATTTTACTTGAGTATTTTTCTTGCCTTAAAGGCAATGTAAGACTAATGAGTTCTTTATTCTTGGATTCCAGATATTGCTCGTCATACTTAAAGTGATATCCATCCTCGTCTTCTATTAAAGTTCCTGCAAGTACATCATGCATGTGGACATTTGCTTTTCTCATTTTCTATCATATTTTTTTGGACCTAATTCATGTCCAAACAACTCTAAGACCTGGTTTATTTTATTCATTTTAAGTGTCTCTTTTCCTCTTTCCAATTCTCTGACAAACCTGATTCCTACTCCTGCTTTTTCCGCCATTTGTTTCTGAGTTAGTTTTAGTGACTTTCTCTTTTTTTTCACAAAATGACTTAGACTTATGTTTCCCTCTTCCATATTGTACCTTTTAGGGTATTAAAATAGTGTAATTAGATATAATAATCCCGTACGGGTACAATTAGTTTCAATATCTCTAAATTTATACCTTATCGGGTATAATAATTATGAAATTTACAATAAAGTACCCGTTCAGGTATAATTTGGGTACAAATTGTGATAATGATGGCAATTGTGCTGATCATGATCGATTAATGAGAATGTAATTATGGCTTGTAGTTGTATGTGATGGTGATTATGATTGTAACTATTTTATATGTAAACTGGCTACAGCTACCAATGATATGTCGTCGTCTCTCCGAGGGTCAAGAAGATATGCCATCATTTATAATGTCAGCGGTTGTTTTGTTTTTCCAAATGGTAAATTGCAGATTTAATTACCGGATCCTCTTGGTTTTCAATATCTATAATGCTATTAATTATTTGTATGTTAGGTGGAATACCATTGCCTTCATAATTCACTTTTGTTTCAGAAAAATACTGCTGATTTGATAAAGAAACATTCCATTTGTTTGGTAATTTAAACTCATACATATCTGAGAAAATTCCCTCCGTATTGTCTCCTATAATTGTAACATTGGGCAACTCTTTCATCAACAGCACAAATACTTCGGCGGCACTTGCTGTAAAATCACTGGTTAAAATTACAATTGGCTCTGTGAACTGATTTTTACCACCAGATTTCACTCTTCTGTATTTCAATGGTGTAAAAGCCTTTTTTCCTTTGATTCGATTCCGCTCAAAGTGTCCGATGGTTTTTCCTTTTGGAACAAATCTACTTGCCAATACATAAGCATTATAATCCCATCCTCCGCCATTAAATCTTAAGTCTATAATTAGTCCCTGCTTGTGTTGGAATGCCTTTATGGATTCATCGATAGCTCTCTTATATTTTCCAAAAGTAAACTTCTCTGTTATTTCATCAAGTCTGAGGTATCCAAATGAATTTGATACACGATATTGAAAATTTGTATCATCTGATAATTTTTTCATAATTGGTTTGGAGAATCCCCTATTTTCCAATTCATAATCTACCAAAGATTCAAAGTCCTTTATCTTATCATCAGAATCAAACTCTACTTCTAAAGTAAACTCGTAAGGTGGTCCACAGTCGATATCATTTTTATCAAAATTTGGCTCGATTGTGACATGGCCGTCATTTAATTCTTGAAGCATTAAGCAACAATTTCAAACAGCTCGATATTCGATGTCTTCTCAGAAATTTGGTTTCTGTAGTTAAAGTAAATTTCTTTCCAATTTATTTTCTTGAGTTCGAAATTTGCATATCGCATATCAAATTCTTTCCACAACTGATCAAAGTTTTTCACAGGAGAATCGATTTGATTTATTTGCGAAACTCCTACTTTATACAATAATAGAAAAATTAGTATTACGAATATGTTCTTCATTACAGTCAAATTTAATAAGCGCTAACGTAAGGATGATGATATGTCGTCGTATTTCTGAGGTACGAAGAGATAAGCAATCATGTCTAATGCGAGTGACAGTTATTTCATGTTTCTAATTGCAGGTACAATATATTCACTTAATAATTTTGAGGTTTGAATGTGAGATTCCATTCCGCCATTATAATATGTACTTGTTAATACAACGACTAATTCTAAATTAGGAAAAATAGTAACTTTATTTCCACCCGAACCAGTCATGTAATAGGCTCTTTCATGAGAGAACTCTGACAACCACCACAGGTATCCATAACTAATACTGCCATATTCCTCTGGCATTACAGCTTTTGGGCTGACTGATTTTCCAACCCATTCTTCCGAAATAATCCGCTTATCATTCCATATTCCTTTGTTAAGATAGAGCTGTCCTATTTTTAATAAATCCCTGCTTCTTAACCCAAGACCTCCACCTGTCATCGGTATTCCTATCGGAGTGATTTGCCAATGTTTTTTCTCAATGCCGAGTTTGTTAAAAAACGCTTGATCTGCGTACAACTCTAGATTGCCAGTAATGGTGTTTATGATATCACCTAATACGACAACACCAGAAGTACAGTAGCTAAAATCTCTGCCATATTCTGACTCCTCTGGTTTGGTTGTCCATTCAGGATATCCTTTAATTGGTAAATCCCAATAGAACTTAACCCAATCTTCTATGAGATACATTCTTTCTTCATTTCCCCTGGATAATTCATTCCAATCATCACATTCTAATATTGACGACATAGTTAATAGGTCTTCTATCGTAATACTATCTTTTCTTGAGTCAGGATAATAGATGTTCTCTCTTTTTGAATATTTTGATGCATATGTTTTTTCGGATTCAATTTTATTATCGTCAATTAGACAACCAATCAAAGCACCAGTAATCGTTTTAGTTGCTGAACGTGTATTGTGAAGAGTTGAGTCACAACTTTCGTTATAATAGTTTTCATAGACTAAATTGCCTTCGTAGGCTATTGCTATGCTTGTAATTTGCTTGAAATGATCTATTGAGATAAGACTATCCATTTCCTTTATCAAATTATTATGCACCAGTAAAGGTTTAGTGTGCCATCCATCTTTTAGGTCTTTAACTATTGTTGGATCTACTTGTGCATCTATTCCCTTAGAGAATAGAATTAAAAGAACTATTATCTTAAGCTTGAGCATATTAAATTTTTAGTACGAAGAACCATAATTAACCTTTGGAAAAATAGGATATTCTTAACCTATGGTTCGGGAAACTTCTTTAGGCGTAGTTTTAAAACGTTTTTTAAAAGTATCTGTCATATGGCTTTGATCGTAGTAATGTGTCAAATAAGCTATGTCTGTCAGGTTATGTTTTTTTAATATAATATAATTGATTGCTCTATTTAATCTAATTTCTCTACAGTACTGTCCAAAGCTTGCTCGGTAATGCTTATGAAAAGTTCGAGATAGGTGAACTGGGTGAATTCCTAATTCAGAACTAATACTCTTTATTGATATTTTACTGTCATGATTTTCATAAATCAACTCCCCCAATCTCTTAAACCATTTTGGTTTTTCTGTAGATTTATTTTCAGTGGACTGCCTTACTGTAGACAACAGCTCTAAGAGTAATAATTCTATACTTGCTTGATTATAATTGTCAGCACTTTTAGATTCTAATAAAATTTGGAAAGCCAAATTTTTTATAATTGGATTATTTATTTTCAAACTGCCCTCAATTTCATCAAGGCTTATACCTATCTTAGCTAACCAACTTCTATTTATTTCAATGTGAGCCCCTCTTGTGAATTCGGGAGGTTTTATATTGCGGTGGTAATCTTGCCAATTATGAAATAATAGGCTTCCTTGGGACAACGTATACGATTCTTTTTTGTTTTCTTCCACTAGCTTCCCTTGGAGTAAAAAAGTAAAATAGGGGTTTTCGTGACAATGCCAATCTACGTATTCGTGTGTATAATCGGTGTCTGTTATGTTAATCCCATTAAATGAGCTTTGGTGATTTATAACACCGAAATATTGTCCTTCTCTCAATTGTTTTAACATCCTTTGCTTTAGTTTTTTTTTCAAATTGTTGCTAACGGTTTGGCAACATCTGTCGAGCTGATAAAGGAAGCACGACCGTGATCGTCGTTTGTTGTAGGACGTATTTTATATATTGTGTTCATAATATACATCTTTTAGGCAATCATGAAATCCCTAACTAATATTATCGGTGTAATTTACTATTTTCAATGCTCTTTCTTTTCATTTATCCAAAAGTCCGCTGTTATCGATTAATTAAAGTGCATTTGCGTATGTGTTTTCCAACGCTCGTATAAAAATTTTCATCGATGTCACCCTACGTAGTTGTTAATTCATCTCCACATTCAACAAAATGCAATAATAAATCAGCAACACTTTCTTTTGACGTACCCAATTACTTGAAATCACTTACCGCTTATTGTGATATCGATAATTTAATTTGATATCCGCGTCTAAGAAAAAATCCTTCTCTTACCTAATGTTTATATCCCTCAAGAATGCTGATTTCGTTAAGGTTTACATAAAACTCAGAACATTTTTTTACAGACTTAAATTTTTTATAAAGTTCAGAAATATGCTTTATCAAAACATCCTTTTCAAGTTTATTTAATTCCGTTTTCACCTTTCTTAGTCCCTTAATTTATTTATTATTGACTATCTCTTCGAAACACTCAATCAAACTCTTTAGTCCAATTAATAAGATTCCTCTTTCTTTATCTCTCATATCTAAAAGTGCCTGCTTATGGTTGAATTGATAAAGCACTCCTGTAAACAATGCTTTTGAATTCAAATGTCTTAGGTCCGAATCTACAAGTTCCAATTTTTCACTTTCATCTTTTTCTTCCTCAAAGTATTCAAGCATATAAATATTCCTCATGTGAATTCTCTCGAACTGACTTTCTGATATTTTCACTTCATTAATTTGTTTTACATCCTTGAAGTACTCCCAAATCAAAAATATAATCTTCATCATCTCTTCTAACTCATGAGCTTTCAATTCATGATTATATCCAAGTAGTAATGATATAATAAATGGCTGTTGTTGTGACATTATATCACTTTCAGTATTGACATAATGTCCATCTATTAATTCAATCCTTTTTAATAAGAGACTAACTTTTACACTCTCCTTTTTATCTTCCTCTGATATTATTATACTAATTATTGTGATTACGGTACTTTGTCTTATATGCCCTACCACACAAAGGAATGTATGTGGATTTTTAATACACATACATTCCAATTGGATCATTGTATGGAGTAAAGCATTGTTGTTATTTAGACTTTAAGATAAGAATATTCTCTAAGAGTACAAGTTGATTATGTTGCTACATATAATATAAAGGTGACGATTGACCAACGGATTAGTACATCAGACTAACAGAGCTAGGATTAGCTCCGATTTCTTTGGCAATATCCACAGGAGTTGTGTTATAGCGGTGGCTATTATCATATCGTTAGCAGTTTTATATTAGGCGTTACTTATAGAGGAGCTCTGTCATTAGGTATTGTGATGAATCGGAATATCCAATCTTTAACCTTAGGTATGTCCTTGATGTCACCATAAGATTTTAATTGATCATTAGTGCTCGGATTCATAATACATAGATTTTTAAGTTATATGATAACTCAAAGATGATGTTTGACATACCGTTAGTCCAAGAAAATTGTACTGAAAATAAGTGAAAAGCTGTGAAGGGTTTGTTCAACGGATTATGATATCCAGCGTCTCTGTGAGGTACGAACAGATATGCTGTGAACATCTAGTGTTATCACCAGCTATTCCTTTCTTTCATATAGTAGCTCTATAGAATTTTGCGAGTCTTCAATGTATACTATCCCTTCATTGAATGTGTATTTTATATTTAATTTGGGCACCCAATTAGTAAAGGAAGACTCATAGACTGAATAGAACGTTTTATTTCTAATTTGCAAACTATCGTGAAATACTAAATTACTAAGGTCCTCAGTATATGTATATAACACATCAGATTGTTCGAAAGAATCTGAGAATAATTTACCACAAGAAACTATAAGACTCTCTATAAACTTTTCATCGTCTGGATTTTGATCTGCAAACAAAGTAATGAAAATTGAATCGCCAATTTGTGAGTCATTGACCAATACTAATTCTATCGATTCTGATGTGCCAATTACTGTTTGAAATCTGCTATCATCAACTTCACAAGTTACACTTAGTGAAAAATTACTTATTGAGCTTTCTCTCCTTTCAATGCTGTATTTAACTTCAGATCCAATTTGATTGAGAAACACTATTTTATCGCCGTTTAAATAATTTGAAATTTGATTTTGAAGGGAATCACTAAGAGTTAAATTGCCTCCTTCTATAGATTCGTCACATTCATCATTACTACTACAACCAACAATAAGTACTGTCATTGCGAATAAGAACATAAGTGTTAAGGAAAATTTATTAAGTATAAATTTCATATAAACTAAATTTTAGTGTAATTCAAAACCAAATAGTAAACGTGAATTCTGGTCATATATTCTATCACATGATTTTTTTTAGTTGGTGACGGATCGGGCATATCGAGAGTCACGACGAAGGAGTGATTCTCTGATCATGCCATGTTACATGCTGTCATTTGGCTACCTTATTTAGTTTAGCAAAAAATCCTTTCTTGTCATCTAAATATATTGATGTGAATTTTGATTCCTTAAGACCAATTTTGAAATTCAGGATGTCAATAAAGATGAAGTGAATAAATTGAATAATACAAAAATCGATTTGTGGATTTCGTCCGTGATGAGCAACTAAAGCTCTGATTCTTGATAATTTAGACAGTTTAAATTTTGATTTAATATCAGGTGTTTGATGAATCCTTTCAAGTTCTTCCGCAATTGAATCAAGTATTGGTTTTGATTGTTTTATTTCTATGTCTTCACATTTCTCATTCTTGATTATTTTCGTAATCGGTTTCTCCTTACACAAAGTTTCAAGAGCAATGAAGAATTTGATGAATTTTGTAACATCACTACTTTCAGCAAGAGCTTCATTATACCAATAGATTGATTTTAAGATGTTTCCTTTCAATTTGTCATCTTGGATTTCGTTTATTTTATTAATGCTATCCTTTAAAAGGTCCATTGTTTTGTAGTTTAAGTGTGGACCGTATTCTTTTGTATAAACTGGTTTCCACCCATCTCTACTTATCCTACTCGTAGATTTTTTATGGTTATGTATATTAAAAGGTTGAAATAAAAGTTCTTTATCAACAGAATTTTGTCCTGCAACCAATCCAATTAATGCCGTTGTTTGGTTCAATACTATTTTTGGATCATTATTGTTTTCAGTGTTTTTATATAGTAGCACAATGAAATCGCCTTCTTTGTCTTTTTCTTGTAAATCTGTAGCATCAATGCTTCCATGGAAATTAATCAACTTCAGTTCATCGTTTATATCTATACAAACAAAACCACCTACTGGTCTTTTGTCTTCTGGAAGCTCATTAATTTTAATCAATTTGAAATACAATTTGCATTCTCCTTTTTCGTCAAGCCAATCCTTCGGCACGAAACAATCGAGGCCATGTTCTCCTTTTTCTTTGTTGATTAGTTTCATTTTGTAATTTTTTCAAGATTGCATGTAACTAACCTATATACCCACCTTTTCCTCTCACATGGTACTACTTTTTCAAAATAACCCTTCCGAATTGGAAAAGCTTGATATCAAAGTAAGGTGTATTCCTTGAAACGGGTTAATCAAATTACAATTCTAAGTTAATGAAATAACTAGAATAAGGAAGGAAAGAATGCAACTACTTAATCCTTCATAGAACGGAATAAGCATATGCAGAGGACGGGCTTATGCCCGTCTTTTGTCATTATGCATTGTTATCATTAGCTACTATCTGTACTCTTCCAAAACCCACAAGACACCTTCTTCATCATGAAAACCTACAATACCCATATCCTTAGTGTAGTAAATAAACTCGAATGAATTGGCACCATCCGTTGATATGGAAAAATTTCGATATACATTTTCAAATGGTTTACCATTAAGAGATATGCTCGCTATTATTTCACAAAGTACAGGATCTCCTGATTTATTAATTTTCACAGATGGAATTAAGCCATTATTAAAGTCGGTTAATAATGACGATGCTATAAATTCGGATATTCCGCCATCTGAATTTTCATTTGAGAATAGTTTAATGTTTAAGTAATAATTGCTTTGGAGAAGCCTATAAGAAATATCAAATTCTTCAGTTTTATATGTTGTCTCGCCAAATGGTTTTAATATTTCAATTCTATCAATTTCTATAGAAAAGAGTTTAGTCCTCCCATCTTTATCAATATATTTAGATTCTGTTGAATTCTTTAGTAAATCAAAGGGGGTATGACTTTTAACCTCTTTCAATTGATATACGTTCTGTGTAGATGTGCTTACTTGTTCTTTGCTACACGAAATGTAAATTGCAACAAATAGTAGAACTAATATAAAATTTATATTTTTTTTCATGATTTTATTTTTTAACCTTTATTAATCCAGCCAGAATCTCTAAAATAACAACAAGTACCATCATCATATTCGATAATTACCTCAGTGAAAAAACAATAAGAGAAACCTTTATTATCTGTATCATCAGGTAACTCATCAACACAAAGTAATATATGTGGATTTTTAATACACATACATTTCAGTTGGACCTTTGTATGGGGTAACGCTATGTTGATATTTAGACTTTAAGATAAGAATATTCTCTAAGAGTACAGGTTGATTATGTAGCCACATGTAATATCAAGGTGACGATTGTCTAACGGATAGTATATTTGACTAACAGCAGTAGGATTAGCTCCGATTTCTTTAGCAATATGCACAGGAGTTGTTTTATAGCGGTGGCTATTATCATATCATTAGCAGTTTTTTTGTTAGGCGTTACTTTTGGAGGAACTCAGTAGCTAAGTATTGTGATGAATTGGAATATCCAATCTTTATCTTTAGGTATGTCCTTGATGCACCATAAAATATCAATTGATCATTAATACTCGGATTCATAATACATAGATTTTTAAGTTATCTGATAACTCAAAGATGATGTATGACATACCGTTAGTCCAAGAAAAATGTACTGAAAATAAGTGAAAAGCTGTGAAGGGTTTGTTCAACGGATCGGTGGTATGTGGAGGACGACCAAAGGAAGCATGATCGTCATGTCACACGCTACATACAGTCCTCCCATTTTAAATCAAATTTAAGTATTTCAAAGCCTTCCAATTCTTTAATAATTGTTGTACTCTTTCCAGAAAATAGTCTTGCAGGAGTATTTATTGAAGAAGTCGTTTTTAGAGTTGTAGTATTATCAACTATCTCAACTTCACCTGAGATGTTTGATGTTAATCCAACTCCCCATTCTTTAAATATTTCCCATTGCTGTTCATTTCTAATCTCTGATATTCCCGTTTCATTTAGTATAGCTTTCTTTTTGCTGACCTTCATGTTTAGTTCAGGAAATAACAATCTTTTAGTGTAGTCTTCGATAGTATACCAATTCCCAATAATTGTGTCGTTTTTAACTGTGTAAGTTACTTAATAGGCGGAGCTATGCTCAAAACTGAAAATATGAACACTTTGCAACCTATAATTATTAGAAATTACAAAAATATAGTAGAACAGATCATAACAAACCAACCTATAAATACATAGAAAAATAAATCAATCGCTGATCTCTTACATAATCCCACTCATCAGCAAAATCGAAATGGCATAAATACCTATCATCTACTTGGATACGCTTCGTCCAACAGGACCAAAGATTCATTTTCAATAGAATCTTCAGCCTTTAATGTTACATGCATTACTTTTTTATGCTGCATTTTTTTGACCCTTCAATTCATACTCTCTACTAAATGCTATTGGTTGCATTCTAAACCGATCACACAATTTGGTGATCATCTTTTTGCTTATGTTTCGTTTATAATTTAATATCTCTGTAATTAATTGTCTTGAAACATTTAGCTGGCGAGCAAGTTCAGCTTTCGACATCTGATTCTCTTCCATTAGATAATGTAGAATTTCAACTGGATTCATGTCTTCACTTGTACCAATTGATTCTATAGTCCGATTATCATAATCGTCTATTAACAATTCTAACAAATCTATTTCTTCAGAATACTTTTTTGAGTTCTTTGTCACTAAGTCCTCATATATATTGCAGTAGTTGTTATATTGATCTATGTTATATATTCGTTTGTACTTCATCTAATTTCTATTTAAACATGTTTACTTGGCAGGCATCAATTTTATCATATTCGATATGTGTTCCAACGAATTTTACAAATAATATTGACGAACATAATTTGAATAAATATCCACAAATTAGTCTGTATTTATTATTACCAATATTAAATACGATTCTACTTTGTTTGGACTTTTTGCAGGTTAGTAAATCGCTATTTTGAAATGATTTTACTAAATCTTGAGGTGTTTTACTTCCTTCTGCAAACTTCAATCTGCGTCTAAAATCTTCAAATGCCTTCAACATTTTAGTGTCGTGTTTACATCCCAATAAAACGTTAGACCATTTAATTACTCTAATTTTCACGAAGCAAAGATACAATTTTTTATTTGCAATGTCTACATTTTGTGAACTTTATTTGTATTGCATGTAACGGATCGGTGACATCCGTCGTGCTGACGAAGGAAGCATGATCGTGATTGTTGCTTGTGTGTGCCTGGCATGACACGGTTAGTAAAACTAACCAAAACGATCCAGTAGATGAAAGATCTACCAGACGAATTTGACAGAAGTCTGTAGTAAGCTGCAAGGGTGGAGTGAGAGATTACTCATCTGAAGGAAGCAGGACTACGAAAGTTGGCTCCTACGAACAGGAACGTGATACGGAGGCAGTTAAGGGAGGGT
>ENA-ORXT01002220-ORXT01002220.1-marine-metagenome-genome-assembly--contig:-NODE-2220-length-23782-cov-5.925585_pt1 | contig 23782 bp, 18 predicted proteins | sample MGYA00237868_ERZ511482 | MGnify/ENA metagenome assembly ERZ511482
ATTGTTCTGCCGTTTCGCGGCTCACTAGGCTCAGGATACCAAGCTAACCACGGATGAAATGAACCCACCTAAGCAAGCCGCGAGTATCCACAAGGCTAGTATGCCGGGCAGAAAGCCAGGCATCGGTGGTGGCCCCAGCCATGCATAGACTCCAAAACCACACAGCGATCCTGCTATGCCCGCGACCGGCCCAAATAGGTGTAAACAGAGGTGGCCTAGAGATGCGCAAAACAGAAAGAGCGCCCCAAGTAAGATAAGCGGAAGCCAAGCTTCTCTAAAGGTCTCCTCGTTGGGCATTTCAGCAGAACAGTTTATTATGTAGAGACGTGCTATCTTGACGTTATCTCACACCTGTGAGATAACACGGAATTCGTGAGGGGATTGTCTTGCCATTCATCAGGGGGAAGTTTCAATGGCGGGAATGTCAGGGTCAAGACAAAAAGGAGAGTTCCTGTGGACGCTCCGGGGCTTGTTTCAAGGCTGAGGGCCGCTCGGTCGCTCTCTCAAACACCTTCTTGGACAACTTGAAGTCCGAGGGCCATGTCTTCCTGTCAGGCGCTGCCAGGGTGGAGGGTGCGAGTATTCAACAGGATTGAATTGCGGAGTTATGTAGAGACCTGTGACAAAAGGCCCGGCAGGTTCATTACAAAATCGAGGCGTTGAAATGGCTCACTGGGATATCGCAGATCCGGATCTCCTCGAAGGTCCTGAGACCCTTTATTCTGCCGGAATCAGTCGGGCGGCCCTCCATGCGGAATCGATCTGGGGCCGACTTTGTTCACGGGCGGGCAGTCCCCAATCGGCGAGACGGTCACCAGATTTCCGCCAAGCGTGGCGCGGTGACGGATCTGCCGCGAGGCAAACAGCCGCATCGCCTGATCCAAGGCGGGGAACTCACCGCCCAGGGCCGCCTCGATATCGGTGAGCGGCGCGGCCGCCCCGATGCTCCAGACCGCGTCGCTGGTCTCGATGCGAAGCAGTTCATCGATCTGCTCGAGGGAGATCAGGGTTTCGTAGCGCAGTTGACGCTTGTTGATGAGCACCAGCTGTTCCGTGGCGGGGGCGATGTAGCTGGCCTCGGGGTTCGCCGCCTTGGGCGCGAGCGCCTCGGCGAGGGTCGAGGGTCGCTCGTACCCGGGCAGCGAGGGGCAGGTCTCGGTCGCGCTTTTAGGCAGCGCCGTCTCCGGGGTGGCGAGCAGCGCCTCGCGGATCGGGCGATCGCCGGTGCCGCGACAGAGATTTCCGCAGAGCTGATCCGCGACCGCCGCCGGATCGCCGGACACGCCACGGGCGGATGCTTCCGCCATCGAACAGACGAAGCCCGGGGTGCAGTAGCAGCATTGCGAACCGTTGTGGTCGATCATCGCCTGCTGCGCCGGATGAGGCGAAAGTCACTCGCGACGAGACCGGCGCTGGTCAGGATCGAGCGTCCCACCAGCGACCCGACGAGAGAAAGGCAGCCGTTGATCGCGCGGGGTGCGCTCTCAGGTTCGAGCAAGACAATGGTGCAGGCGCCGCAGTCGCCCTCGTTTGTAGCCGACCTTGCAGCCATCGACCACACCAAGCTCGAGCCGGTCTCCATCGGAGCCTTTGCCGCGAACAAGAAGGTCGTAGTCGGGCATCGCGGTCAGTGGGTGCGGCGTCCGCGGACGAAGCTGGCGAGGGTGGCGTCGGGACCGCCGCGATAGATGCAGGCGGTGAGAAGCTGTTCGGGGTCGAGATCGGCCGGCGAGTAGCGTCCCCCGAGCGGAAGAACGCGGTTGAGATCGATCAGCGAGAGGTCGGCTTCCATGCCCACGTCGAGCGTGCCAATCCGGTCCGCCTTGCCGAGCAGATCCGCCCCACCCGAGGTCGCGAGGTGGAAGGCATGGGCAGGGCTGAGTTCCGCCACCCTCTCGTCGTGGAACCCGCGCGCCTTCTGCACCTCGATCGCCGAGCGCATCACCTGCCAGGGATTCAACTCGGGGCCGCCGGCGACGTCCGACGCCAGGCCGACGCGGATGCCGGCCTGCTGCGCGAGGTCGAGCGGGAAGAGGCCGGAGTTGAGGAAGAAGTTCGAGGTCGGGCAATGGGCGATCGTGGCCCCGGCTTCGGCGAGCAGGCGGCGCTCGTCGTCGCTGAGATGGATGCAGTGCCCGAGGATGGTCCTGGGCCCGAGGAGGCCGGCCTGACGGTAGACGTCGGTGTAACTGGCGGCCTCCGGAAACATCCCGGCGACGGCCTCGATCTCGCCGCGATTCTCCGAGAGGTGCGTCTGCACGTAGGTGTCGAATTCTGCCGCCAGCTCGCCGGCCTCGCGCATCAGATCCATCGAGCAGGTCACGGCAAAGCGGGGCGCCATCGCGTACTCCAGGCGACCTTGTTCGGCGCCGTGCCACTTTTCGATGAGCCGTCGGGACTGCTCCATCGACAGGTCACGGGCGACCACGCTCTGCTCCTCGCCGTAGGAGCCGACGTCCATCATCACCTTGCCGATGATGGCGCGAATGCCTTTTGCCTTGGCGACCCCAAAGGCGAGGTCGGTGGTGCCTTCCCAGATCGCGCCATAAAGCACGATGGTGGTGATCCCGTTGGCGGCGACGTCGTCGAAGAAGGCCTCGATGAAAGCGGCGTGCTCATTCCCCGAAAACTCGCGCTCGAGCGGGAAGACGTGTCGCTCGAGCCAGGGTAGCAGCGAGGACTCCCGGCGCGCCACCGCCGGGTACTGCGGCAGGTGGGCGTGGACGTCGATCAGGCCGGGCAGCAGAAGCGGCCGGGCACCTTCCGGCGGGGCCCACTCGGGTTCTTCGGGAAAGTCGTCGCGGATCGCTGCGTAGCTTCCGCAGGCGACGATCGTTCCTTCGTCCGCATCAAGAACGAGAGCGCCGTCCTGCTCGAAACGGATCGATTCCGAAGTGGGTGTGTCGAGTTGGGGAGCACGGATCAGCATCAGTATCAGTATCAGCTTTCGAGACGTGGAAAGAAGCGGGCGAGGATCTCAATGCCGGCCGCAACGTCCTCGGGGGAGGCGTGCTCCGCCGGGGTATGGGAGAGGCCTTCGCGGCAGCGGATGAAGACCATGGAGATGGGTGCGATCTTCGCGCGAGCGACCCCTTCGTAGCCTGCGCCGCTCACGAGACAGCGGCGGATTCCCGTGAGCTCCTCCACGGCATCCAGCACCCGCTCGGTCCATTCGGCGTCGCAGGGTGTCTCATCGCAATCGAGAGTCACGACGTGCCGTAGAGTGAGGTCGCGTCGGGCCGCGATGAGGGTGAACGTTTCGAGCAGCTCCATCTGCATTCGAGCCGGCTCGCCGTCCGTGCGGTGACGCAGATCGACCGAGATCCGCGCGTCGCCGGGCACCGCATTCGAGGCCCTCGGGAGCCGACGCAGGTCGTCTGGATCCGGGACCCTTCCTCGTCGGAGAAGCCGAGCACGTGAACGGGGAACGGTAGCTCAATGCCGCGCTCGCAGAGCGTCTCGATGGCGGCGAGGGCGGAGATGATTCCGAGCGGCCCGTCGTAGAGACCGGCGTCGATGACGGTGTCGAAGTGGGAGCCAACGAGAACCGGCGCCGCGTCTGGGTTGCTCCCTTTTAGAATGCCCCGCACTGAGCCGTCCCGTGTGTGGGCGGTCTCCATGCCAAGCTCCTCCATCCATTCGAGGATCAGCCGGGCGGCGCGCAGGTTGGCGTCGGAGTGAAGGCTCCGACTCAGACAGTCGGGGCGGTCCGAGATCTGCCCCAGTTCTCGGAGCCGGGCCACGGCCCGCTGGGCAGCGGTCGGAATCTCACTCGTCGCGGGCATGAATGGACTCAGCTCCCTCGGTAGGTGGAATAAGACCAGGGCGACGCGACCAGCGGCACGTGGAACGAGCGGTCGGCGCACAGTTGGAAGTGCACGGGCACGACGTTCAGAAAGGGTGACTCGATCCCTCTGGCGGTGAAGTACGCGCCGAGGTGAAAGTGGATCTCGCAGGGTCCGTCGAACATCTCATCTCCTGCGAGGAGCGGCCCATCGCAGCGGCGGTCGGCATTGGTGATCACGTCCGCGATCTGCTCGCCATCGCGGTACACTTCGATCCTGACTCCGGCTGCGGGGCAGCCGCTGGCCGTGTCGAGAAGGTGGGTGGAGAGCTTGGCGGACATCGTAGTGGGTGACGCAGGAAGTGAACCACCTGTGGACTGCAATTCAACAGAGACTGGCGAGCGAAGGCCAACGACGGAACCTCGGCCGTCGTGCTCAGTTCTGCCTGAGCTTTTTCCGATAGCCCAGCGGAGTCGTGCCCATGTGTTTTTGGAAGTGCTTCGTCAGGGAGCTCTGATCGCAGAAGCCTAGTTCGATCGCGATCTCCCCGATCGGCTGGTTACCGGCACGGAGGCTCTCGCAGGCCGCCTGCACCCGAGTTTTAATGAGAAAGGTATGCGGGCTCACCCCGAGTTCGTGACGGAAGAGCCTGCCTAGCTGCCGGGAGGAGAGCCCAGCCTTCGCCGCCATGGAGTCGACCGAAATCTGCTCTCGAAATTCTCCCCGGATCATCTCCAGCGCACGATCCAAAGCGGGGTGGGAGGTGCGGAGGTTTCCGGATCCTCCGAGGGCCCGCGAGATTCCCATGACCCCGATCACCGCGCCACCTCGGGCGATCACCGGCTGCTTGGAGGTGAGATACCAGTCGGGGAGCCCCTGCCGGTTGAAGAAGAGCTCCACGATTTTGGGAATCGAATCCCCGGAGGATAAGACCAACTCGTCGTCCTTTCGGAACTGCGCGGCGAGCGGAGCGGGGAACAACTCGAAATCCGTCTTTCCGAGGACTTCATCCGCCGAGCGGACACCGAGTCTTTCCCAGAAGTTGTCGTTCATCGCAACGAGTTGGAAGTCGGCGTTCTTGGCAAAAAACGATACCCCCGGCAAGAGGTCGTACAAGACGCCGAAGTGGGAGGCGGGATCCATCTGCTCGTGGAAGACCTTCAGCATGTTCCGCGTGCTCACGACCCACCTTGTCGGCGGGCATGTCCGAAATCACCTAAAAAATATCCGGTCGAAACAAGACCTCGTTCGACCGGCCTGCCACGATTCGATCATGAGTGTTCCCATCGACCGGCCGCGCATCGCCATCGTCGGCCTCGGCTTCGGCGCCGAATTCATCCCGATCTACCAGCGACATCCGAACGCGGACATCGTCGCGATCTGCCAGCGGACGGAGTCGGCGCTGAACGCCTGCGGCGATCAGTGGGGAATCGAGAAGCGCTACCTCTCGCTCGACGAGGTCCTCGCCGACCCCGACATCGATGCCGTGCACGTCAACTCGCCGATCCCCGACCACGGGGAGCAGACGATTGCCGCTCTCAAGGCGGGCAAGCACGTCGCCTGCACGGTGCCGATGGCAACCACCGAGGACGAGTGCCGGCACATTGTGGAACTCGTCGCCGAGACGGGGCTCACTTACATGATGATGGAGACGGTGGTCTACGCCCGTGAGTTCCTCTTCATGAAGGAGCTCTACGACAAGGGCGAACTCGGCAAACTGCAGTTCCTCAAGGCGAGTCATCAGCAGGACATGTCAGGCTGGCCGGGCTACTGGCCGGGCCTTCCGCCGATGCACTACGCGACGCATTGCGTGGGCCCCTGCCTTGGTCTGGGGCGAGACCAGGCCGAGTATGTCTCCTGCTTCGGCTCGGGCACGATCAGCGAGGAGATGCACGAGTGCTACGGCTCAACGTTCGCGGTCGAGACCACCCACATCAAATTCAAGGACTCCGACGTCAGCGCTCACGTCTACCGGAGCCTGTTCGACGTCGCGCGCCAGTACCGTGAGAGCATCGAGGTCTACGGGGACAAGAAGGGCGTCGAGTGGCCGCTCATCGAGGGCAAACCGCTGGTGGTCCACACCGCGAAGAAACCGGAGCCCGAGATTCCCGAAGAAGTCGAGTCGCCGGACTACGCGCATTATCTACCGGAAGAAATCCAGGGCTTCACCACGGGCGGGGTCTACTCCAACGACGACGGGGAGGAACACCTCAGCTTCACACAGGGGGCCGGTCATGGCGGATCACATCCGCACCTGGTGCATCAATTTGTGGAGAAGCTCCGCGGCAACGGCGAGGGCTACCCGAACGCAGTGCAGTCGGCGAACATCACCCTGTGCGGAATCCTCTCGCACGAAAGCGCGCTCAAGGGGGGCGAGATCATCCGGCTGCCCGAGTGGTCGATCGCGTAGTCCAGCCCGGACGGTGGCCTTTTTCCATCCCGCTTCGCCCATGAGACCCTTTCGATTTCCACTGCTCTCCTCGCTTCTGCTGTCCTGGGTCACCGTCCTTTCGGCTGTGGAGCAACCGCACGTCCTGTTTATCGCCGTCGATGATCTGAACGACTACATCTCGCCGCTCGACAATCACCCGGGGATCTCGACGCCCAACTTCGAGCGGCTGGCGAAACGCTCGGTGACCTTCTCGAACGCCCACTGCGCGGCTCCCGCCTGCCATCCGTCGCGGGTCGCCGTGATGACCGGCGTTCATCCCACCACCAGCGGGATCTACGTCAACCTGTTCGGCGCGCATGGTCCGCGCTGGCGTCACGAGTCGCCGGTGCTCGAAAAGGCGGTCGTCCTTTCCCAGCACTTCCGGAATCACGGCTACCACGCGGCGGGCGGCGGCAAGATCTTCCACACGCTCCAGTGGACGCCCGGTGATTCCCAGAACGACCCTGAGGCATGGGACGAGTATCGCGGCGACCCACTCGACCCGATCTCCGCCGACTGGCCTCGGCCGGCCTTCCCGTCGCCAAATCAGAACGAGGGCTTCACCGGCAAGCGGCCGCTCAACAACTACTACTTCGGCGCCGCCGCACTCGACGAACCCGAGGACAGCTACGGCGATGCTCTCGTCGTCGACTGGGCCGCCGAGCTGCTCCGACGAGACCACGAAAAACCGCTCTTCCTCGCCGCCGGTCTGTTCCGTCCGCACATCCCCTTCGAGGTCGGCCAGAAGTGGTTCGACCTTTATCCCGAGGACGAAGTCCAACTCCCCGACCACCTCGCCAACGATCTCGACGACGCCCGTACGCCGAGCCGCGCCAGATGGCACGACTGGGTCGTCGAGAACGATCAATGGACTCATCTCATGCGTGGCTACCTCGCTTCGGTGAGTTACGTCGATCACCAGATCGGACGACTTCTTGACGCGCTCGATGAAAGCCCGCTCGCCGGAAACGTGATCATTGTCCTCTGGACCGATCACGGCTTTCACATTGGCGAGAAAAAGCAGTGGGAGAAGTTCGCCCTGTGGGAGCAGACCACCCGCACCCCGCTCTTCATCCATGTCCCGGGCCTTTCCAAGGACGGTGAGCGCTGTCATGAACCGGTCGTCCTGACTGACCTCTACCCGACCCTCTGTGAACTCGCAGGACTGCCCATTCCCGAACAATGCGACGGGCGCTCGCTCGTGCCGCTGATCAAGGATCCAGGGCTCGAGCAGGGACGCATCTCCCTCACGAGCCATGTCTGGAAAAGCGGCGAGCCTGCCTCGCATGGCCTGTCCGATCGCAACTACCGCTACATCCTCTACCCCGACGGTGCCGACGAGCTCTACGACCTCAAGAAGGACCGCTCGGAGTTCATCAACCTCGCCGACGATCCGGCTCACTCCGAACTGATCAAGAAGTTCAAGGCCGCCATCCCCGCAAAGGCCGCCGAGCCGCGAGGCATCCCCACCGACTCGCCTTATCATCGTGGACGGGGCGGAGCGGCAAAGACCGACATCGCCGAGCGACCCTTCTCAATCACCCTCCGCGCCACACCCGGCGCGAGCCCGGACGGTGTCCTGGTCGCGCACGGCGGTGAGTACCACGGCTACGCCCTCTATGTGAAGGACGGGCAGCTCCGCTTCGCTCTTCGGGTGAACAAGCAGCTCCATGAGATCATATCCAAAGACCCCGTTCCAGACAGGCGCTTCGAAGTCCGCGCCGTGCTTGCAAAAGATGGTGCCATGTCGCTCCGTTTGAACGGCAAAGAAGTCGAAAGCGGCAAGGCCCCGAGCCTGATCACCACCGAACCCAACGAACCCACCCCCTCGATCGGAGCCGACGACCGAACGCCCGTCGGAAACTATGATGCCCCCTTCGAGTACGGCGGAAGAGTCGCCGGCTTCAAGATCGAAATCACCCAATGAATTTCCGCAGCCTTCTTCTTCTCCCCCTCATGTTCCTCGCCTGCCTCTCCGCGGTAGCAGCGGCGGACAAAGCCAAGGTCATCTTCATCTCGGGCAAGCCGAGCCACGGACCCGGCGCGCACGAGCACCGTGCCGGAAACCTCCTTCTCGCGAAGCGCCTCAACGCAGCCGATCTCGGCATCGAAGCGATCGTCCTTCCCGAAAACGGGTACCCCGCCGACCCCAGGATCCTCGAGGGAGCCGCCACCATCGTCGTGTTCTGCACCGGGCACCGGGGTCACCTTCTCAACCCCAAGCTGGAGGACTTCGATGCCCTCATGAAACAGGGCACCGGCGTCGTCATGATCCACTGGGCCACCGAGGCGCAGATGGGTCCGCCCGCAAAGATGTTCCTCGAATGGATGGGTGGCTACTGCGGACTCAACTGGTCGGTGAACCCCCACTGGAAACCGAACTTCACCCAGTTCCCCGATCACCCCGTCTCACGCGGCATGACCCCCTTCGCCCTCGACGACGAATGGTACTACCACATGCGCTTCGTGCCCGAGTTGAAGGGCATCACGCCGATCCTCTCCGCCGTCCCGCCACTCGACACCTTGCAGCGACCCGACGGAGAGCGCAGCGGCAACCCGCACGTGCGCAAGGCCGTCGCCGCCGGAGAAAGTCAGCACGTCGCCTGGACCTACGACCGCCCCGACGGCACAGGCCGCGGCTTCGGCTTCACCGGCGCGCACAACCATAGCAGTTGGAAGAACGACAATTTCCGGCGGGTCGTCCTCAACGCGATCGCGTGGACGGCTCACGTCGAAGTGCCGAAGGATGGCGTTTCTTCCACGACGCCGACCGAAGAGGAATTGAAGCTCAACCTCGACGACAAGACGCAGAAGAAAAAGCCCGCCCCAAAGCCGAAACCGAAGCCAGCACCCCCAGTGAAAGCGGAAGTCCGCGTTCCCAGCCTCGACGAGGCTCGCGCAGGAAACGTGAAACAGATCGAGCAGGGCGCCGCTCTCGCGATGCTCGCGAAGACCCTTCGGAAGAACAACGACCCCAAGGTGCAGAAGGCGCTTCTTCGAGGTGCGTTCCTCGGTCTCGAAGGGCAGCGGGACGTCCCACCCCCAGCGGGCTGGACCGCTCTGCGCACACGCTTCGAAAAATCCAAGGACCCTGAAATCAAGGACCTCGCGACCCGCCTCAGCCAGGTCTTCGGAGATCAAGGAGCAGCCGCTGAAGCGCTCGCCACGCTTCGCGACAACAAGGCCGACCTAGAGGCTCGCCGCACCGCGCTGGCCTCGCTCGTCACCCAGAAAAACGAAGCGCTCCTCCCGGCCCTCGAAGAACTCCTCAAGCACGACCAACTCCGCATCCCCGCGATCCGCGCCTACTCCGGCTTCGACGCCCCCAAAGCCGCGAACCTTCTCCTCGCGAAGTATCACGAGTTCGACCCAGCATCGCAGCAGGCCGTCGTCGAAACCCTTGCAACTCGGAAGGAGTACGCTGAGACGCTTTTCGAAGCCTTGGATAAGAATGTCGTCCCCAAGGCAGCCATCCCCGCCTACGTCTCCCGCAACCTCGAAAAGCTCCTCGGCAAGAAGTTCACCGACAAGTACGGCATCCGAAAACTCCCGGGCGACAAGGAGCAGCAGATCGCGAAATACAAGAAGCTGGTCAGCGAGAAGGGACTCGATTCCCGCGACGCCGGAAAAGGCCGGGTCATTTATGAGCGCAGCTGCATGGCCTGCCATCAGATGTACGGAGCGGGTGGTGTCGTCGGCCCCGATCTCACCGGCTCGAACCGCGCCGATCTCGACTACCTCCTCCTGAACCTCCTCGATCCCAGCGGTGACATCGCAGACGCCTACAAACTGGTCACCGTCACCACCAAGAGCGGCGAGATCCTCGCCGGTCGCATCGCCCAGGAGGACGACCGCCGGATCGTGCTCAGCATGGTCGGTCATGAAAGCACCGTCCTGAAGAGTGACATCAAGGCCCGCGACACCTCGCCCGTCTCGATGATGCCCGAAGGCCTGCTCCAGATCCTCTCCGAAGACGAGACCCTCGACCTCTTCAAATACCTTCAGACCCGCCAGCAGGTCGACCTCCCAAAATAATCTAAGCAGGTGGAGCGTGACGTCCCGGCGCGCTTTGCGTCGCCCAAGAGACGGGCTTTGCCCGTCAACGCGCCGGGGACGTCACGTTCCACCTCGTCACTCAACGCTCCATTTCCCCCAAGCTACCCCGCCTTTCCCAAGAGACGGGCTTCGCCCGTCAACGCGCCGGGGACGTCACGTTCCACCTCGTCACTCAACTCTCCTCATCATAGTCCGCATCCGTAAGCCCTGAAGGGGCGTCCCATACTAGCCCAGGGCAACGCCCTGGGTACCGACCCCACAACGACCCAAGCCCTGAAGGGGCGTCCTAGTGGAACCGCCAAAACCACGATCACTGCCGAACTTCGCGCACCGTCCTGTGCCAAATTATCGTCGCGTTCCACCTCATCACTCAGCTCTCCACCAAGTCACTCATGAATCCCACGCGACCACTACCTTTCCTATTTCTCTTTCTCGCCACCGCGCTCCCCGCCCTCCCCGCCCAAGACCGCGGCAAGCAGCACAAGTCCAGCCAGGCCCCCTTCCTCAAGCCCGACGAAGCCGTCGCCGCGATGGACATTCCCGACGGCTTCGACGTCTCCGTCTTCGCCAGCGAACCCACCATCGGCGAACCGATCGCCTTCACCTTCGACAACCGCGGCCGCGTCTGGGTCGTGGAGAACTACAACTATATCAACCGGCGCAGCCACAACGAGGAGGAGATCCTAAGCCGAATCCAGATCCTCGAGGACGTCGATTCCGACGGCATGTTCGACACCGCCAAAACCTTCAGCGACCAGATCACCTTCGCCTCCGGCATCGCCGTCGGCCACGGCGGCGTCTTTCTAGGCGCCCCTCCCAATCTCGTCTTCATCCCGGACGCCAACGGCGACGACATCCCCGACGGCGAACCAGAACTCCTCCTCGATGGCTGGGGTTTCCACGACCGCCACGAAACCCTCAACAGTTTCATCTGGGGACCCGACGGCTGGCTCTACGGCTGCCACGGCGTCTTCACCCGATCCTACGTCGGCAAGCCCGGCACCCCCGACAAGGACCGCACCTTCATCGATGCCGGCATCTGGCGCTTCCACCCCGTCACCAAGGAGTTTGAGATCTTCGCGCGCGGCCTCTCCAATCCCTGGGGCTTCGACTTCAACGACGTCGGCCACGGCTTCGCAACCTGCTGCGTCATCCCGCACCTCTTCCACGTCGTACAGGGCGGGATCTATCACAAGCAGTCCAAGCCGCACGTGAACCCCTACGTCTACGACGACATCAAAACGATCCGCGATCACACCCACCTCAGCGCTCACGGCGGCGCGCGCTTCTATCTCGCCGACACCTTTCCCGCCGAGTACCGCGACCAGCTCTTCATGTGCAACATCCACGAGCACGCCGTGCTCACCGACATCATGGTGCCCAAAGGAGCATCCTACGTCGGCACCCACGGCGAGGACTTCATGCCGACCAACGACCTCGCCTGGGTCGGCTTCTCCATGGAAATCGGACCCGAGGGAGGCGTCTACATCCTCGATTGGCACGACACCGACATCTGCGGCAACGCCATCAACTTCCCGAAGAGCGGACGCATCTACCAGATCATGCCCGAAGGCGCCAAGCCGATCGAGCGCCCGAACCTCAGCAAGCTCTCCGACCTCGAACTCGTCGGCCTTCAGAAGCACCGCAACGACTGGTACGTCCGCCAGGCGCGAACGGAGCTCCACTACCGAAGCACCACCGGCAAGCTCGACCGCCCCAAGGTTCACCGCGCCCTCGACGCCAACTTCGCAGCCGCAAAGACCTCCGCGCAACGCCTCCGCCAGCTCTGGGCCAGCCATGTCACCGGGCGCTTCCTTGGCTCAGCAGAAAGCGAGCTCATCGCCCTGCTCGATCACACGGACGAACATGTCCGCGCCTGGGGTATACAGCTCCTCTGCGAAGACCGCGAACTCAAGGCTGAGACCGTGAAGCTCCTCGTCCGTTTCGCGATGACCGACCCCTCCCCGACGGTTCGCCAGTATCTCGCCTCCGCCGCCGGACGCCTTCCCATCGCGCAACGTTGGGAACTCCTCGCCGCTCTCGCGAACAACGGCGAGGACGTCGATGACGCGCTCATCCCGCGTCTGGTCTGGTACGCACTCGAACCCGCCGTCACCAGCCATCCCGAGAAGGCGCTCGCGGTGGCCACCGAAGGAAAGTTCCCCTTCCTCACGGAGTCTGTCGCCCGCCGCCTCGTCAGCGGCAAGGCCAGCACGAAGCCCGGCAAAGGACCCCACAGCCCCGAACGGCTCGCCGAGTGGAATCGGATTCTGAAGGACTTCGCCCCCGGCTTTGAACCCGGCAGTGTCGGCGAAGGCGGGATCCGGCGGCTGGTCGAGTTCCGCAATGAAAAAGGATTCCAGACACACCCCAAGAGCCTGCAGATCCCGTGCACTCTCAATCGCAGGTTCGCGGTCCCGGAGGGCAAGACCACCAAGCTCAAAGTCCGCGCCAGCTACCACGCCCACGGCGACTGGCAGCTCCGCGTCCTCGTCGGAAAAGAGATCCTCCACGATCAGATCGTCTCCAACGAGACCGTGAACGGCGAGTGGCTCGACCTCGAAATCGACCTCAGCCGCTTCGCTGGCCGCGAGATCAATCTGGTCGTCGAGAACCGCGCCAACGATTGGCTCAACGAGTTCGGCTACTGGGGCAAGATCGAGGTGCTCAGCGAGTAGCCAGCAAAATCAGCACTTTCAAAAACCATGATTCGCAGTCTCCTCACTTTCACCGCCGCGCTTTTCTGCGGTATCGCTCAGGCAAAACCGCCGAACATCGTCTTCTTTCTCGTCGACGACCTGGGGCAGCGCGATGTGGGTTGCTACGGCAGCGAGTTTCATGAAACCCCGGCGATCGATCAGTTGGCGAAGGACGGCATGCTGTTCACCGATGCCTATTCCACCTGTCACGTCTGCTCGCCGAGCCGCGCCAGCATTCTAACGGGCAAATACCCGGCCCGGACCAACCTTACGGAGTGGCTCGGCGGACGGCCCGAGCGGGACTACGAGCCGCTGCATCACGCGGAAAAGCTGACCGCCTTACCGGACGAGGAGGTCACCCTGGCCGAAACCCTCAAGAGTCACGGCTACGCCACGGCGAACTACGGCAAAGCTCATGTGAGAGTGGACCCGAAGACCTATGGCTTCGATGAGGAAATCACCGGGTGGGTGCGGTCCTATCACTATCCATTTGGTGGTGACTACAATGAGAAACTGCCGGGGAAAGAGGGCGACTACTTCACCGACAAGCTGACCGATGCCGCGCTGGATTTCATCGAGCGGAAGCAGGACCAGCCCTTCTTTGTGCATCTCGAGCACTTCGCGGTGCATGACCCGATCCAGGGGCGCCCGGATTTGGTGGAAAAATATCGCAAGAAGCTCGCGGCGATGCCGGAGCAGGACGGGCCGGACTTCATTCTCGAGCCCAACCCGGATGGGCCGCCGATCACGGAGGCAGAACTTACGGCCCTCGCGGAGAACGACGAGCAGCAAGCGCATCGGGACGCGCGCGTCTGGCGGGTGAAGCAGAAGCAGGACAATGTGGAGTTCGCCGGCATGCTCGAGGCGACCGATGAAAGCCTGGCGCGCATCCGTGCGAAGCTGAAGGAACTCGGCCTGGAAGAGAACACCATCATCGTCTTCACGGCGGACAACGGCGGCATGTCAGCGTCGAATGGGTATCGATCCAATGCCTCTCGCGAGCAGCTCGATGCCCGTTTTGCTTCGTCCAATCTTCCGCTGCGTGGCGCGAAAGGCTGGAACTACGAAGGCGGCGTTCGCGTGCCGCTGATTGTCCACTGGCCCGGTCGCACCGAACCGAACTCAACATCTGAGGCAGTCGTCACCGGAACCGATTACTACCCGACGCTGCTCGAGATGATGAATCTACCGGCGGTGCCGGAACAGCACATCGACGGAAAAAGCTTTGTTCCGGCGCTCAATGGGGACGCCTACGAGCGAGGCCCGATCTACTGGCACTTTCCTCACTACAGCAATCACGGCTACCAAAGCCCCGGCGGAGCGATTCGCTCGGGCGACTTCAAACTACTCGAGTACTACGAGAACGGCACGGTGCAGCTCTTCGACCTAGCCAATGATATCGGCGAGAGCAACAACCTCGCAGCAGAGCGGCCCGAGTTGGTTGCCCAGTTGAAGAAGCAGTTCAAGGACTGGCGGAACGAAGTCGATGCCAAGATGCCGTACCCCAAGATGGAGACCTCGAAGCCAGCTCCCAGCACGCGTGTGCCCGCGCCTTCTCGATAGGCTGACGCCTCTTTTCCAGAGTGCCCCTGGTCCTCCCCCTGAAAACGACTCTTCCCTGTTCCTGCCCGCAAGGCAATGGTCCCGGTGCCTGCCCCCTGGGCAATGAGTGTATTGCCTCGCCAAGTGGCAAACGGCCTCGTTTGTGGTAGCTAATGCTCATGAGTGAAAGCGCGAGTTCAACACCCCGCGAATGGGAAGCCGTGCGCTGTGAAAATCTTGATGAGATGCGCACTCAGGGTATTCTCTTTTGGCAACGCCAAGGAGGAGCAGCGATCCGAGCTGCCGCCTGGGAGATGGTGGTGGATGCCTGGAGCCTAAAGAAACGAGATCCTGATGAACTCCGATTTCAAAGACATGTTACGGCTGTTCGCCGAGTTTGAAGTGCGGTATCTCCTTGTGGGTGGCTACGCGGTCATGCACTACGCACAACCTCGCTTCACGAAAGACATCGACCTCTGGCTTGAGCCGTCTCCGGAGAACGCGCAGAAGATTGGCAAGGTATTCGAGAAGTTTGGGATCCCCCTGATCGACGCCTCTCTGGAGGACTTTGAAAAAGAAGGGTTTCAATACATGGTCGGCAGGTCTCCGGTTCTCTTCGATTTTCTCACTTCCTTGCCCAACCTGGATTTCCAAAAATGCTGGGACTCGAGAGAGCTCGATGACGCAGAGGGATTCCCCGTGGCCTACCTCAGCAAGACCGACCTGATCTACGCGAAGAAACAAGCAGATCGACCTCAGGACCGGATCGATCTGGAGGAAATTGAGCGAGCCGGCGAAGGATGACACAGCGGAAGGCTTGGGTTGGCCGGCTTCGACCATCCATGAATGGCGCGCCCCAGTGTTACCGGCAACCGGATCTTCAACCGCGCGCCCGTCGAATAGACGCAACAGATCTCTGCCCTATCTCGATCTAGTGACCGCCTCTGCTCTTGACCGCGTTCAATCGAACAAGTATACGACAGCATGCCGAGGAGCGTAGTCAGTCTCTTTACAGGTGCAGGAGGGCTGGACCTCGGGTTCGAAGCTGGCGGCTTCCGGACAGGTGTTGCCGTAGAGATGGACGCGGCTTGTGTGGATACCCTGCGTGCCAACCGGGACTGGCCGGTCATCCACGAAGATGTTCTCAAGGTCACTTCCAGCGAGATCCTCGCGAGCGCCGAGCTTCCCGCAGGCGAAATCGATCTTTTGATCGGAGGCCCCCCTTGTCAGCCCTTCTCAAAATCCGGCTACTGGTCGCGGGGTGACTCCCGGCGGCTCGATGACCCTCGTGCCGACACGCTGGCCGGATATCTCCGTGTTCTCCGAGACACCCAACCACGCGCCTTCCTCCTCGAAAACGTCGCCGGCCTGAACTTCAAGGGCAAATCGGAAGCACTCGATCTCCTTCGTGACGAAGTCGAACGAATCAACAAGTCCTGCGGAACCAGATACGGACTGGAGATCATTAAGCTGAATGCCGCCGATTTTGGTGTTCCTCAAATTCGTGAACGAGTCTTCATCCTCGGCAGTCGCGAGGGGAGGCAGTTTGGCAGGCTCGACGCCACGCATGACTGGGCGACCACGCAATCGAAAGGAGGCGAAATCGTTGAACCCCTACCCAAACTTCTGGAGCCCTATCGAAGCGCCTGGGATGCCATTGGTCACTTGGCTGATCAGAAACCAAGCGATGATCTCGCCATGCGAGGCAAATGGGCAGCCCTCCTTCCATCCGTCCCAGAGGGCCAGAACTACCTGTACCATACCGACCGAGGAGAGGGTCTACCCCTCTTTGGCTGGCGTCGTCGGTTCTGGAATTTCCTGCTCAAACTCGCCAAGGACCAGCCTTCGTGGACACTCACCGCCCAACCGGGTCCAGCCACTGGCCCTTTTCATTGGCAGAACCGTCACCTTTCTCCCAGAGAATTGGCCCGCCTTCAGACCTTCCCTGACAACTACCACTTGCCGGAGTCGAGGATCATCGCTCAGAAACAGATCGGAAACGCGGTTCCGAGCGCGCTGGCTGAACTATTGGCCCTGCGAATTCGCTCCCGCTTTTTTGGTGAAACCAAGCTGGAAACCGCCATCCCATCGCTCATCCCTGCCAAACGCGATGACTGCCCAGTCCCCGAGAAGGTGCTCCGAGTCCGAAAAAGCTACCGGGATCTAGTGGGAGAACATTCCGCTCATCCCGGAACCGGCCTTGGTTATGGCGCGCAGCGCCGAGCTTCATAACGGCCGTGGACTACCGACGATATGGAGTGAGCCCGAAAGATCGGCGACCCGTCCTCGACTTCCTTCTCGACGCGCTCCGCTCCTCCGGCTGCCGCATCCTCCGACACTCGGGGGCGGCCTCAGCTCCCTTTCGCATCAGCTACGAAGATCCGAGTGGTCGCCCCGGAGGAATCATCGCCTACGCCTTCCTCGCCAACTCGCGGTCGACCCGGAACCGGCCGGATGACGAGCATCGGTTTCAAATCAAGTACGGAGCAAAAGATGGGCTCGAGCACGAACTATGGACCGACCCATACGAGGTTTACACCACCTTGCTTCTGGGGGTGCATCTCGAAGCTGGCGTGATTGTCTCCGCCGACGTCGCACTTCACAATCCAACGAAGTTCTTCATCTCATTCGAGTTCAAGGACGACAGCGTTCAGCAGATCAGAAAGGAAAGCTGGCATTCCTGGGAACGAACGAAACGCAGTCGCGGCTTCGAAGCCCCCACCGAGGTTGTTCTTGGATGTGTCCCGGAGCGCTTCCTAGATTTGGTGCACTTTGAGCAGGCAGCCCGGGGACTAAGCCAGGGTCACCGAATGTTACTCGCCGACCGGATCGAGGAGCTACCCGTCATCGGTACCAGCTCCACTTCCACCAGAGGATCCAAAGAGGTTCCCCGACCCAATGAGCAAGCCGCTAAGCGGCTCGCCAGTGAGTTTGAGTTGAGCGTCGAGGAAATCCTCGGCATCATCGAGGTAGCTCCCAGATTGAAGATGGCCGTCCGTGGTTGGGTGGCTGAGAAACACCTCGAAGACCTCCTCAACGCCGCCCCTGAAGTGGCCTGCGCCGAGCGCCTGGAGAAAGACGGCCAGCCAGACTTCGAAGTCCAGTTTCACGACCGGACTGAACCGTGCCTGATCGAATGCAAGAACGTGCTGCGAAAGCCGCTCACCGACGGCACCATCAAAGTTGATTTCCAAAAGACTCGCGCATCCAAAGGCGACCCATGCTCCAGGTACTACCGCCCCACAGAGTTCGAAGTTCTCGCCGCCTGCCTCCACCCGCGAACCGAGATCTGGGAGTTCCGCTTCCAACTGACCCGAGTCATGCAAGGACACTCAAAGTGCCCAGGTCACCTCAGTAACAATGTAAGAATTGACGCAGGCTGGGATAAAGAGATTGGTCGTCTCGTGACCAAGTTGTAGTCGCTATGATCCAGAGCATCGACTCGGTCTCGTCGAAATCTAGATGCCGACGATGTTGGGATGGGCGAGGCGAGCCATGGTCTTTGCCTCGCTCTTGAAGCCCTCGATGAACTCACGGTCCGCCCGCGACATGAGACCCGCTACATTGCCGGGCCATCGCGCTACCGTGTTACACGAAGCGATGAATGTGACACTGAAACTTCAGGATGAACTCTGCAGAGAGGCCCGCCATAAAGCGGTGGATGCTGGTATGTCGTCGTCGGGTTGGATCACGGAGTTGTTAAAAAGGGAACTCTCTAAGTCCGAAACCGGCAAGACTGCGGATTCACTTCTCGATTTGGTGGGATGCGAAGATGAGCGTGATGTTGAGTTTCCACGATCAAAAGACCAGCCGCGGGAGGTGGATTTTTCGTAGATGGCTTTCCTTCTCGATACCAATGTGATTTCTGAATTGAGGAAGAAGCACCGATGCGACCCGAACGTCGGCAGGTGGCAATCCGGCTTTGCAGCGGAGTCATGCTACCTCAGCACGATCACGTTGATGGAAATCGTCCATGGAATCGAACGGAAGCAGAAAAAGGATCCTCCCTTCGCTGCGATTTTGAAAGCCTGGTATCAACATCAGTTTATTCCCGCGTTCAGAAAAAGAACTCTTGGAGTGACACCCACCATTGCCGAGGCAACAGGGAAGGTGATGGCGCTTCGAACCCGAAGCACGGCCAACTGTCTACTGGCTGGGACTGCGCTCGTTCACAGCCTGACTCTGGTGACACGAAACGACTCCGATTTTGCCGACACCGGCGTTGCGGTTGTCAATCCGTGGACGGGGTGATCCCGGTGGCTCTTACTGTGGTCGTTCGATTCATGTTCCGACTCCCAGCGGGGACGATCACCAAGGGAGGGGTAATCGATCGGAAAATCCATCGTCTTGACCGATGGTAGCAAAATGCTACCTTTGTGCATGAGCCAGCCGGTCAAACTCAGTGATGAACTTGTCTTGGAAGCGCGGACGGTCGCAGCAATCTCTGAGCGCTCGATTGCGGGGCAGGTGGAATTCTGGGCTCGGCTCGGGAAATCGCTGGAGCCTCTTCTTCGGGGAGACCGAGTTCTTGCGCTGAAGCAAGCGGGAGAGGCTCGACCACTGTCGGAGGTCATCACTTCGGTCGATTCCGATGCGGGGCGGGAACGGGTTCGAACTTATCTAGAGTCGCAACCCTATCCTCACTTCGAACCGTGCGAAGAAGAGGCGGGGATGCTTGTGAAAACCGATGAAGACGGGACCCGCACTCGCGGGCGGTTTGTGAATCGAGCATTTATTGAGGCCGACGAGTCCGCCGAATCCAATGAGGGCTGAACCTTCTGAATCGCTCCACGGCTCCTTTGGTCGATGACGGACTGGAAAGCATTTCTCGATCAACGGCCCGTCGTCGTTGCCATCGCCGGATCAAACGGAGCAGGGAAAACCACCTTTTATCATGCTCACCTCGCGGGGGCGGGCCTGCGATTCATCAATGCGGACGATCTCGCCGCTGAATTGGACCTCGGTGCCTACGAGGCGGCAGATCTCGCCGCAGCCCTTCGAGGCGGGCTCATTGAGAAGGGAGAGGATTTCGTTTTTGAGACGGTGTTCTCTGATCCCCACGGTGCGAAGGTCGCGGAACTGGTGGCAGCTCACGAACGCGGAATGCAGGTGGTCTTGATCTTCATTCGGATCGACTCGTCGGAGATCTCCCAACAACGGGTCTCCATGCGCGTGATGCAGGGAGGTCACGATGTAGCGAATGAGAAACTTGAAGCTCGCTTTGAGCGAACGCTTGCCAATCTCGATCGAGCGATCCAGTCCCTTCCGGTTGTGTTGATTTTCGACAACTCAGATCTGCGCGATCCCTATCGTCTCGAAGCTGTTTATCGCCACGGGAAACGACAGGAACGACACTAGTGACCAGCAAAATCTCCGGGGCTGCCTACCGGGGCCGGAACAACCAGCCGTTGGCTACAGCCGACGGACATTTCAGGAACATTCCTCAGTTGGAGCGTCTGAGCTAGGGATCGAGACTCCTGCTCCACCGTATCGTGTAGACCGCAGGCAATACGCTGCCCTTCGTCCTTCTCACCTCCGCCCTCCACGCCCAGGACCGCGGCAAGGACCACAAGTCCCCGTCTTCGCCAGCGAACCCACCATCGGCGAAGCGATCGTCTTCACCTTCGACCACCGCGGCCGCGTCCGGGTGGTGGAGCACGAGAAAAACGCGCGTGGACGTCATAACGACAGGCTGCACTGGGTACCGCTGACGCCGCCAGCACTCGAAACGCGAAAGCGCCACCAAGAAAAGATTCGCCGATTCCCCGACAGCAGGCGTAGGTTCAGGAGGTACTCTTATCGGCCCTAGGCCCTGATTTTCATGACACCCCGACTGACCCTCTTCGCCGTTTTCATCGCCGTGCTGTTCGGCGCCGCTCCTGCCCCTGCCCCTGCTCAGTACAGTCACCAGGATCTCCTTGAGATGGAAAAGACGGTGCAGGGAGTCGTCAGGAAAGCCCGCCCCACGGTGATCACCATCATCGGCCGTACCGAAGGCGCACAGGGTTCAGGCTCCGCCACCATCATCAGCAAAGACGGTCTGCTGCTGACCGCTGCCCACGTCATCGGTCAGAACGAGGAGATGGAGGTCATTTTCGCCGACGGTACTCGCGGCAAAGCCAAGTCGCTGGGCTGCTACTTCGGTCGAGACATCGCCCTTGCCCAGCTGGAGGGCGAAGGACCCTGGCCCTTCGCCAAGCTGGGCGACTCCCGCTCCGTGGACGTCGCCGAGATCTTCATCGCGATGGGCCATGCCGGAGGCTACGACAAGGACCGACCTGCCCCGCCGCGCATCGGCCGCTCCTACAACACCGGCAAGAGCCGTTTCCTGATCACCGACTGCACCCTCATCGGAGGGGACTCCGGCGGGCCGCTCTTCAACCTCAAGGGAGAAGTCATCGGCGTGAACTCCTCGATTGGTGGCAGCCTCTCGCAGAACAACCACGCCCCCGTCCACCTCGCTCAGGACAACTGGGACCGCCTCCTCAAGGGCGAGAAATGGGGCAACGGTCCCGGATCGAAAAAGACGCCCGAGCTCGACCTCACCGAAGGAGGCCCTGCTCTCGGTGTTCATTTCAAGGAAGACGAAGACGCCATGGTCATCACAAGGATCGTGGAAGGCAGCGCAGCCGCCAAGGCAGGGCTGCAGACCGGCGACGTCATCATCCGTCTCGGCATTCGAGCTACCCCCGACCGCGACGCCTTCTTCTCGGCATTTGCCAACTTCAAAGCCGGCCAAAAGGTGGCGGTCGCCGTGACCCGAAAAGGCAAGGTGAAGATCCTCTACGTAACTCTCGGCAAGTACGGGGAGACCTTCGACAAGCCTTCCTCGATGGAACCCGTCGCACCCCTCCACGTGGCCGCACCGGTCGAGTTCGACGAGGAGGCCTTTGCCAGGTTCATGCAGAAGAAGGCCATCGACAGCGGCGGTAATCTCAAGATGGGACTCGAGGGCCTCCGCGAGGCTCTTCAGGAGTTCGGTCTCAGCGAGGGCGAGGTCGGCAGGATGTCCGACCAGAAACTCATCGACCTTGCGGTCGGCAGTCTCTCCAAGGTCGGAGAAGTGCGCAAAAACGGAACCCCGATCGAACCAGAGTCAGCCCCCCAGGACCGCATGCCGGAGCCCACTCAGGACGGCCCCGAGAATGGCGAGAAAAAGGAGAACGAGAAGTCCGAGGACAAGCCGAAGGAAGACCCGGATTTCCCAAACCCGGCTCGCGTGAATTCCAAGAGCCTCGGTGCCGCCCTCGCCAAGGAGATCCAGAAGGTGGGCCCCGATTTCGAGCTCACGCCCAAGATTGCCCGTCGCCTGCTCGAGGGCGCAGGGGCCGACCCCAAGGCTCTCGGAGAGATGACCGACAATGAAGCGCTCGACTACTTCTTCGGGAAACTGCGGTCCTCAGGCATGCCGGGTTTCGGCATGCCGGGAGTTTCCTCCGCCGACTACGACAAGCTCGACACGCAGTTCGAGGGTCTCCTTGCCGGCCACGCTCCCGCGATCAAGTCGGCCCGCTACAGCACCGTCGGTTTCGTGGATGAAAAAGACCAGCCGCTGGTGCTTGGCGCCGTGATCGACGGACGAGGCTTCGCGATCTCCAAGGCCAGCGAACTGAGGGACGACGACGGCCCGATCCAGATCCGCTGCCTGCTCAACGACGGCAAGACCGTGGGCGCCGAGGTGGTCAAGACCTGGGACGAGCACGATCTCGCGCTCGTCCGCATCGATGCGCTGGATCTCCCCGCCATCCAATGGCATCAGGGCGACCTCCCCGAAGTCGGCTCCTTCCTCACCGCACCGAGCGTCGGCATGGAGGACCCGATCGCGATCGGGCTGCTCAGCGTCGAGCCGCGCGCCATTCCACAGCGCAACAAGGGCTTTCTCGGGATCGTCGTGGAGGAGGCTGAAACGGGGGTCGGCATCCGCGCCGTCCTTCCCGATTCAGCGGCCGACAAGGCCCAACTTCAGGCCGGCGACGTCGTTCTCGAACTCGACGGCGAGGCGGTCGATGAGATCAAAGATTTCATTGATCGGGTGGGTGGCCGCAAGCCCGGGGCCGAGCTGCGGATCCTTGTCCAGCGCGGCAAGAAGAAGTCCAGCTACAAAGTCGAGCTCGGCAAGAAGCCCGAAGACGAGCGTTATGCCCGCATGAACAAGATGGGCACGGAGATCAGCAAGGTCGATTCCGGGTTCGCCAGCGTCTTCCAGCATGACCTTCCTCTGCGGCCCAGCGAGGTCGGTGGACCGATCGTCGATCTCAAGGGCCGCGCCATCGGCCTCAACATCGCCCGGGGCGGTCGCATCAAGTCCTTCGCCCTGCCCGCCAAGGAGATCCTCGCCGCCCTCGCCGGGGTCGATCTTCACCGGCTCACCGAAGCAACGACGAAGCCCGAGCCGAAGGCCGCTCCCCTCGCAGACGGACCCGGCAAGGGAGAAACCGAAGACGCCATCGCCGAACTCATGAGAGCCCTCGACGAAGCTCAAGACGCCAACGCCGCCGCCCGCAGCGCCCTCGACGCTGCCCAGAAGGACGCCCGGAAGGCGGTGGGTGCATTGGATTAGGTGGTTGGCTCGTGAATGTGAACCGCCTCCTGTCAATCGGGCTCCTGTTCTTCGCTGGGTGCACCCAAAACCACGAAGGTCAGCGCGCGGTGGATCTGACGGCTCAACTCGAGAAGTTGGAAGAAATGCGGCCGTTGCTTGCTGCAGAGGATTCTCACTTCAACCCGATTGCCGGCCCACCGCTCGAGGAAGAATCGATCAGCCGTGCAACGAAACTTCTGGGCGATGACCTCGTACAAATTGATCAGGCAACCGATGGATACAAGAATTTCGACTACGAGATCGATCTTCTCTCATTCGAGGAAATATCGAGCAGGCCGGATGACCTTGATTGGATGCTTGATGACCTGCCGTTTCACGTGCCGGAACCCAATCGCGATGCTTTGATGGTTTTCGGCCAGGCCTGGGCGACCGGGGGCTTGTAATTGATTCTTCTCAAAGCATCGTCTCTTTTGTAGCCGAATTCGTAAGAATTTGGACTCCGTGACCTGGAAGCCGCGCCCTTTCTTTCGAATGGCCCATAGCGGACGTGCTTCTGTAACAGTCTCGTGAGAAGGTGGAAGCGTAGCCTTGCGTCCGCGCCTCCCGAGGCCACGCCTCCACGCTCTCACGAGACTGTTGCAGAACCTCACGGAGATTCCCCCAAACCGGATTTTTCTCAAATCCTCGTCTCTTTGTAGCCGAATTCGTGAGAATTTGGGCTCGGTGA
>ENA-ORXT01002222-ORXT01002222.1-marine-metagenome-genome-assembly--contig:-NODE-2222-length-23741-cov-8.087094_pt1 | contig 23741 bp, 17 predicted proteins | sample MGYA00237868_ERZ511482 | MGnify/ENA metagenome assembly ERZ511482
CTCTGCATGTTTACTTCTGTGTTCATAATGCCTTCGCCTTTATAATTGGATATGAGTCCTGAGACCATGGCTGTTTCTAATCCTTCGGTATTTTCTTCTTCGCTATTAACTTCTTCTTCAGATGTATCTCCTTGATTTAAGAAACCAGCGCAACTCACACCATTAGTCTGTACCATTAAGGTAGTTCTACAGCTTGATTGATTACCATGTCCGTCGGTTGCATAAATCGTCACACCAAGATTCCTATCATGTTGTCCACATCTGAAAATCTGCTGCGTGCTGGCAGTATCTGGTGTAAATGAATAAATGATTTCCTCATCACTCGTACAATTATCTTTTGTTCCTTTACTAAAGTCACTCGCCCAAAGCGGGACCATCGGCGGATCAGTATCCATAAGATTCACCACTAGACCATTTATACATACTATGGCAGGAGCTTTACAATCCTTGACCGTTATCTTAAATGATTCGGTACTGATCTGATGACAATTATCTTTTATCGTCAGTATGACATTGTGAGTTCCTAGCGGTAACATCCTATCGATATTGTTGCCTGTACTTTGTATCACTCTGCCATCTTCCAATTCAATATTATACAAATACCCAAACACACCAAAATCCGCACACCCTGCTGCACCATCAAAGGTCATTTGGAATCTCCCACTTACACAATCAGTCACACAGACCTCTCTATCGGGAAACGGACCATTGAGTGATGGTAAAATATCGCTCACTATGTCTATGTATTGTGTATCCTGCCACTGGCCTTTTACTGGTACACTATTCCTATCAAACTGACACCAGTCTATTACGGTCCAGATTCTCATTATTCTTCTACATGCATTACTCTGTAGATCAAACTGCATATCAGTATGATCGAATATGATCTGAGCACACGCATCACTCACAATACCTGGCTGGCCTAGACTATCTACTGAGGTCGCTCCCATACAAGATACTTGTACATTCTTAGGCAACCATATGATATCATCTTCTGTGAATGGGTCATCATTGATCACAGATATCTCTTGAGTACATGTACTCTTGTTACCACTACCATCCGTTGCTTCAAAAGTTCTCGTTATGGTCCTTACTACACCTCCGCCACTCTGACACTTAAATCCTGTGTCTAGCGGTATAAGTTCTACTATCGTATCCAATCCGCATTGATCAGTCACGATCAAATCATCTATAGAACCAAAATCGGTAAGATTACCAAGATTAATTGTGTCTTTACAAGTCACCGTCATAGGATGGAGACAAGAATTAAATACGGGTGGGACGCAATCGCTTAACACGACGGCAGTCATGCATATACTTGTATTACCTGAGAGATCTATCGCTCTTATCGTAATCATATTCACCGAATCTAGGTCATCACAAGTAAAGTCTACCGTCTGGAAAAAGTCAACACCATCAAGACTAAAATCTACATCTATGTGGTCATCACAATTATCGAATACATCATGAGCTATTTGATCAGCCCCCATACTCAATGTGCTACTCGTCATACAAATCGGGATCGTATCACCATTACAGGTGATGGTCGGCGATGCGGCATCCCTGACTACTACCGTTTGATCACACGATGCGTGCCTGTTACAATTGTCCTTAGCTTCCCAAGTAATGATGTGTTGGCCTACTGTAAGACTATCAAACATGTTAACTATATAGAGGCTATCCAATCCAGAACCGCAGACTTCTGTTACCCCTGGCGGTGTTGGAAGTGCTCTGGTAAAACAATTTTTAGAATCTACTACTAGGAGAGTGTCTGACTGACAATCAAGTATAGGTCCTTCATTTATAGTTTCGAAAATAAATTTCTGCTTTACCGTATCAAAGTTGCCACAGTTATCTGATATGAAATAAGTCCTAGTGATCGTGTTGTTATCCATATCCAATGGACAGAAGGTGAGATCATTCACCGAAGCTGGGTCATCGATATGGTTGACCCACAGTTCTCCGTTGTTAGCACAATTATCCACACATATGGCTGTACCCGATCCTGTCATAGGCATCGAGATCCCTATCCCCGACCCTGTAAATGTACACATGAAGTCTAAGCCTGCATAGACAAAAAATGAGTCTATGTCCATGATCGCACTAGGTATCGTGTCCTCACAACTAAGTCCAGTGATATCTGGCAAAGTGACATTGATATCTGGAGCGATCGTATCTTGTACAGTAATCGATTGTACGCAAGTAACTTCATTATTCGCTAGATCTGAAATAATATAGGAGCGCTCCAAGATGAAATCCTGAATACATGGTGTCTGAATATTTGTTTTTACTTCTGATGATGCAACTCCCAAGTTAAGCGAGTCGATACAATTATCATTTGCTGATCCGCCGAGGGTATAAAAATCTACGATCGTCATAGCTGCAGGATATACCAGATCACAATCGACTGTTGTATCAGGAGGGCAAACCGCCATAGGAGGGGTTGTATCATTACCATTGATCACGTTTACCGTCTGTATGCAAGAGTCCATTCTCTGGCACTGATCTATTACAAAATATTTTATTTCTAATTCTCGTGAATCACACATTGTATCTACTCCGATCGATATTACTACTACATCTACTTTTAGTACCGTCGTATCACAAATTTCTCCTGCAAGCACTACATCTTCCAATTTATAGTCATTGATGGTATCTGCGAATATTTGTGCAGATACTGTAGCCGGTGGTGGGCAGCTACTCTGGTCTATCACAGGACCTGCATTATCTAAAGTGAAAGTCTGGGTACAGGAGGACTCTCTACCACAAGCATCCGTAACAGTATAGACTATACTATACATATCGCCAGACGACTCACCACATGCGCTATTCATTGCATCCGCAACTGGGCCGGTGGATGTCCTAGTCGCAGTAAGCATACAAGATGTAGTAAACATGACTGCCGAGGTATCTGCCATGATATCGCTTATACATGTAACTGTCATATCTGCTGGACATGCTGTTATGCTTGGCTTTGCATTTAGAATCTCTATTATTTGAATGCATGAATCCTTTCTTCCACATGGAGCTTCCTCTGCCACATATTCTACATTGTAAAGGGTCATCGGACAGTCGTCTTTAAAGATCTCTATTTTCGGAGTGACACTATAAGTGTAATCACATAGGATCAAGGTGTCTGCAATATTCGCGCTCTGCATCGCAGCTAGTGCTCCAATATCCGTATAGCATTCTACTGTATCTCTAGCAGGACAGGATAACGTTGGGAAGGTATTGACTATCGTGAATGTCTGGTTAGCTGTATCAGCTCTCATTCCACAAACCGCTTCGGTGATAATATACTCTACATCATAGGTCTGGCCATTACAGTCTTCCATGGCAGAGACAACTACAGGACTCGTAATCGTATAATCATATCCACAACTAACAGTTACTCCTTCTCCACTTTCATATTTTAATATTTGGCTAGCAATCGAATCTTGTATATCTGAAAAACACTCGACACTCAAACTACCTGGATCAGCGATTGTAGGTCCAGCATTTACTAGCACAGTAAATCCCTCACATTCACTACCAAAATCACGTTCTACCCCACCAATTAGACAAGTTTGAGTGGCCATTATATCTATATCATAAAAAGATTGACTACAGCCAACATCACCTGCAAAAGGTTCCGCTGTTATAGTAACAAATATTGAATCGTTACACACAGCTGTTTGAACATCATACATTCCAAATACATCTGAAATACATATAATGGTATCAGGTATATCACAATCAAGTTGCATAGCATTACTAATCGTGAAGCCTCCTACGGGGGGTAATAGAGTGTCTAACATTATAAATGTTTGAGCACTTATAGTATTACAAACCAAGAGAATAAAAACAATAAAACCGAAAAATGTTTTTTTCGACCGAGGGATTCTACAATTCTTGACATCGAGAAACATTTGAGAGAATCTTTTACTTTGTTGCTCGGCTACGCCAGTAGTTGATCTTGTGATCATCTTCATAATTTTTTCTTTACGAATAAAAATTTAGGTTCTAAGTATCCGTATCAGACCCTGTTGGTTAATCGGTAATTCGCCACAATGCACAATAGTATCGATGAAGGAGATTGAGACCTTTATCAAAATATCTTGTACGATGAAATAACGGAATTATCGGTGTAGGTGAAAGTCGTAGGTAAAATCGGTCTAATAAAGATATACTAAATAATACATATTACATAATATTGCAATATGTGTGCCAATAAAAAAGGGCTACCCTTTCAGATAGCCCTTGTGTTTATTGATAGAAATCTGTTTTATTCTAAAATAATCATAGTCTTTACTTCTTTGAAACCTCTTGTCTCTAATGCATAGAAGACAACTCCAGAGATATTATTCAGCATGTCTCGTGTAATGTTTATGGAATTAATCCCTTCGCTATGCTCCTTGGATTGCTCAAATAGTAGTTTACCACTCAGATCATATATAGTAAACCTTACAGTACTGGATTCTTCCAATTCGAATTTTATCAATGTCCTCTCTTCAAATGGGTTAGGGCTGTTTTGATATAATACAGCGCCTATTTTTAGCTCTTGTCGGTTCCCTAAAACTAATCCAGTCGAACCTGTTTCTTCTTTCAAAATAGACACTGAGCATGATGTTGTATTCCCACAATCATCTGAGATCAGATAGGTTACGAGCAATTCTTTAGTGCCATCACAAGTAAGGTCGTCTACCGCTCCGTCGACGTAATCATTACTTAATTCGACTTGACTACAGTTATCTACGCTAGCAGCTTCTAGGTCCGAGCTCACTTGATCAAGCCATGTAGTCATATCCTCATCCGATACTTCAAGGTCACAATCGACTATGAGGTCATTAGTAAGATCACAATCGACCTGTGGGGCTTCTACATCTTGCTGATACACAATTCTTTGTAGGCACCTCTTTTCGTTACCACACTCATCCTCAATGATATATCTACGCCTCATGATGTTCCTAGTCCCGGAGCAAATATCAATATCGCTATCACTGCCCACATCTTCTGAGGTGATCGATAAATCCCCATCACAAAACTGAATGATCTCCCCTCCAGCAGCTTTAAAATCCTCGAGGTTATCAACTACAGCAGGTAGCGCTTCACCACAAGCTATGTCTACTATGTCATCTACACATATGACCTCTGGTCTCTCTACACTAGGTAAACTGCTTACAATAGCTGCAACACAATTAGATGTATTATCACAAGCATCACTTACACTGAAACTGACAGCCATCTTGGCTCCACCGGCACAATCCATATCTGCTGCCGAATCCTCGATATAGTTATTTGTCACGGTCATTCCGCCACAATTATCTGTGGCAGACTTCATGATCTTGTTTTGCATGGCAGTGATCCATTCTTGTATCTCTCCTTCTAGTAATACCTTATCACAATCAACTTTAAAATCACTCATGGCCCCACAATCGATACTTGGCGGCTGTGTATCTTTAGTAAACTCAAACCGCTGAATCGTACTTCTAGAATTACCACATCCATCAGTTACTGTATATCTTCTTCTGATCATTACCGGCCCGTCCTCACAAATATCCATGGACTCTATATCTCCAATATCTTGATGGCTGATCGTAAGGCCTTTGCCACAGTGCTCGTCTACCGTACCACCAATAGCTATATACTCTTCTATACTCGTAACTGCAGGCGGTAAAGTATTACCACAACTTAAGCCAGCTATATCATGGGGCTGCCCAAGGTCTGGTCTCTTTGGGCGTAGCAGTATGTTAGCATGGCAAGATACTCTCTGACCACATGCGTCATTTATATGAAAACTTACAGAAACTCCTTCTGTACTCTCACAACTAAGCGCTGTCTCAGCACCACCTAGATAGTTATGATCAACTATGAGCGCACTACAATTATCTACACTCGCAGCAAGCAGATCTGCTTTTGAAGTCTGTATCCATGCTTGCACCTGATCTTCGATGTCATGATCATCACAACCGACAAACACATCGCTTAGTGCTTCACAATCTACCGTAGGAGGCGTTTCATCCGCGTTATAGCCAAATCTTTGCAGACAACTTTTGGAGTACCCGCATGCATCAGTAAGTGTATATCTTCTTCTGATAAGACTATATACTTCTGAGCAATAGTTAAGGTCGGAAGGATCTGCAAGATCTACGGAACTAAGTGAAAAAACACCTTCACAAAATTCTTCTTGAGCCCCCTCATTTGCAATAAATTCTTGGAATGTGGAAAATGGAATTGGCAGTGACTCACCACAATTAAGCCCACTGATGTCAGGAGGGCAAATTAATTTTGGCCTCACAACCCTTGTTTCTGTTGTTAATAATTGCTCTGATAGAGCCGGTAGTGTGAATAACTTACTTAAACCTAAATAAGTATCCGTGGAAATCGAGTTATGCTCATAACTCGTTAGTTGTTGTTCTTTTGGTGATACATTCAACTCGCTACTCAATGTCGCAAATTGACACACTAGTCCTCCTAAACTTAGAAGTACTACTACACCCTTAGTAATACGTAACATTCTTCTAATTCTTTAGTTACAAAAAAATAATAGCCTTGAATGTGTAAGTGTAGTCGTATACGATAAAAGAAAAATCGTTTATAGATCGAGAGATCTCGACCGTTTAAGTTCTAACAAGGAATTAAGTTCAAACAGCGTGCCAGCCTCTTCTACTTTTTTATCTTTTCGCCATCGCTTCATGCGAGGAAACCTCAAAGCAAGCCCGCATTTGTGGCGATTCGAGGCATTTATGTCGTCGAATGCAATCTCAAAAACTAACTCAGCTTTAACAGTTCGCACCGGTCCATGTCGCTCTATTGTATTCTTTTTAACAAATTTGGTGATCTCTAAGAACTCCTCATCTTTTAACCCAGAATAGGCCTTGGTAAAGGTGACCAGCTTGTCCCCATCATGTACTGCGAATGTAAAATCAGTAAAAAGATTAGCCCGCCGACCGTGCCCTCTCATCGCATAGATAAGGACTGCATCTATTGTGAATGGATCAACTTTCCACTTCCACCAGTCTCCTTTTTTCCTGCCGACCTTATAATCGGAATCCAGTTTTTTTAACATCAAGCCTTCTATTCCATCTCTTTTAGCTTGTTCTCTCGCAGCAGCTACCTCTGTCCATTTATTAAACTCTAGCTTCTCTGATAATCGAAGTGGAATGTCCACAAGTAACTCCCTCTTGGCCTCCAATATCTGCCGTAACTTCTGTCGCCTCTCACGAAGTGGCTGTTTTCTAACATCCTCTCCTTCATACTCTAACAGGTCGTAACACATCAGTATCACTGGAGTATTTTGTAGTAATTTCTTGCTGATATTCTTACGTCCGATCCTCGTTTGCAGTTCATTGAAAGAAAGTACTCTATTCTCCTTATAGGGAAGAAGCTCCCCATCGATCACAAAATTATCTTCCGCGAGTAATTTTAAATTTTCAAACTCAGGATACTTATCGGTGACTAGCTCTTCTCCTCTAGACCAGATGAAGACCTCATTACTCCGTTTAATTATCTGCCCTCTTATGCCGTCCCATTTTTGTTCTATCTGCCAGTCTGCGAGCGCTCCAAGCTCGTCGACTTCCTTATCAAGCGCATAGGCTAGATAAAAAGGATAGGGCTTCGATAGATCATCTGAGGGATTATCATCCAACAGTAGACCTTGGAAGCTATCTGCCTCTGGTGACCAAGAGCCCATAAGCCGATGTGCGATCCTGTTTTCCTCTTGACCCGTTAGTTTAGAAAGTGCCTTGACTATTGTTTTCTGAGATACCCCGACCCTAAATCCTCCAGTGATCAGCTTGTTGAATAAGAATGTTTCTTCCTGGTCTAGGCTATCCCATGCGTCGAGGACAAATTTCTTTTTCTCTTCTTCACTATTTTTCGCTTGGTCCTTGATAGCGCTGATCCAACTCGATAGGCTTAGGTCTGAATCCTTAGACTTCCTAGGGATGACCAAGGATATGGTCTCTGCCAGATCCCCGACTATATGATAGGACTCTTCGAATAGCCATGCGGAGATCTTGGCTCTTTCTGCTGCCCATTGCCTGAGATAGGCAGTCGTGACTGTTCTCTTAGGACGACGGTGTGAGAAAAGCGCAATGGTCCACAATTTATCTTGGTCTGGCGCTTGCTCAAAATAATTGGTCAGTGCACTGACCTTCTCCGTAGTTTTTGTGGTTTGGTCTAGTTTTTTGAATAGATCTGCAAACAACCTCATGCTTCCGTCTTTTCGAGTGATTCCCCTTCAAACTCTGTCTCTAGTGGTTGGGAGTTATAGCCTTGCTCTCGTAGCCATCTAGAAAATATCTGCGTGTAACCGTGGGTAGGATATATGTTCTCTGCTCCAGTAGCTGCTATCGCTTGGTTAAGCCCATCCCAATCGCAATGATCAGATAGCACGAATCCTCTGTCGGCTCCTCTCCTACGCCTAGCACCACGTAGCATCATCCACCCAGACGCGATACCGACCGATACATTCTTGAATCTTTTCATCCAGGTGGATCCTAATGCACCCGGAGGTGCCATAATAAGACTCCCTGCGAAATCCTTAGGTTTAGTTTCTCCTTCTACTAAGAATGTTTTCTTCAGATGTATCCCTGATGCTATGATCGCCTCATTCATTTTTGCAATCGCTCCATGGCAATATATCTTCCCGATCGTATCGTCTATGTTGTGTAGGATTCGCTGTGCCTTACCTAGGGAGTATGCAGTGATGATAGTTGTCTTTCCTTGTGCTTGGTTTTCTTTCCACCAGTTATTTATTTCTTCAAAAACTTCGGATTGTTCTTTCCACTTATAAACGGGTAAACCAAATGTAGACTCTGTAATGAAGTGTGTGCATTTCACAGATTCGAAAGAACCAGAGATACCATCATTCTCAGTTTTATAATCACCTGATACTACCCAAACTTCCCCTTTGCCTTCAGCCCTTACTTGTGCTGATCCTATGATATGCCCAGCTGGATGGAATGAAAATTTTACACCATTGACACTTATACTTTCACCGTAAGCTATACCTGTGATATTAATATCACTCCCTAGTCTATGTTTGATGATCGGTACGGAGGCATTAGTACTTACATATGCTTTGTGACCCTGTCTAGAATGGTCGGAGTGGCCATGGGTTATGAATGCTCTATCTACTGGTTTCCATGGGTCTATGTATACCTTTGCTTCAGCGCAGTAAATACCATTCTTGTTTAGTTCGATGAGTGCCATCTTAGTGCAATGATTTCGAATGACAATATGCAGTAATTTCGGTGGAATATAGGATTGCTTTTGATAAAAAGTAGAATCGTCTTAATGTTATTTAAGTTTTCTAAATTGTCGAAGTGCTTTATGGTACCAATTCTTGCTAGGTGGCTGGGTACTCGATCTGATAATAATTTCTATCTTGCCCTATGCCTAAGATAATTTACATTCTGCTCCTAGTTTTGTCTAGCCCAGTTATCATAAATAGTCAAGTAACGGGAAATCAACTTGTAGACAAAAGTATTGCGTATCATGACCCTACTGATAACTGGAATTCCCTCAAAGGCAATTTGTCATTTATTGTCGAAAGACCTGATAAGCCAGATGGTAAACGCAAAGTTTTTATTGATAATAAAAAGAAAGAATTCTCATTTTGGGCTCAATATGATGAAGGGCTACTAAACTATAAAGTAGTAAATGAAAAGGCTATGGCTACATGGAATAATGCATCAGAGGTTCCTGATGAAATGGCCAAAAAATATAGGATCGCTTCCGACCGTGCAATCATGTACCGAGACTATTACACCTACCTCTACGGTATGCCTATGAAGCTCAAGGATGCAGGGACCATCATACACGATGAAGTCTCACAAGTGGAGTTTTACGGCAAAAAATATGACAAGGTCAAGGTTACGTATGATCCAACAGTAGGAGAAGACATCTGGTACTTTTATTTTGACACAGAGACTCACGCACTAGAGGCATATCAGTTTTTTCATGATGAATCTAAAAATGATGGCGAGTATATTCTTTTCAAAGAGATCATCGAGATCGATAAAGTGAAAATACCTAGGATAAGAAAATGGTATTATAACAAGGACGAAAAATTTCTTGCTACGGATGTACTAGTAAGGAAGTGATCTTTCATTGCCCTGCTAAATCACCTCTGTTAATTGAAAAAACTTTTCCTATCTAATCTAATATTTCTGGTCTTGATCAATCTGCTGGTCAAGCCATTCTACATTTTTGTGGTCGAGGTAGGCGTCCAGAATGAAGTGGGTCCTGCTGAGTATGGCATGTTCTTTTCTCTATTCAATTTCTGTTATCTCTTTCAAATAATAAGTGATCTTGGAATCAATAATTACAATAATACTTCTATTGCAAAGGATAATAATTTTATCGATCAACACCTATCTAAGCTGCTCGGACTTAAGATCGTCTTGGCTCTATTATTTTTTTGTGCAATTTGTCTAGTTGCATTTTGGGTTGATTATCCTGACGACTATTATCCACTGCTTTGGCTAATCGCTATTAATCAAATTTTGGTTTCATTCATTCTTTATTTTAGAACTAATATCTCGGGGCTCGGATTTTATAAGTGGGATAGTTTGATTTCTATTCTGGACAAGCTCCTTCTTATATCTATACTTGGTTATTTGCTTTGGATATATTCGGACGATGCTCATCAGTTTCAAATATCTTGGTTTGTCTATGCTCAGATGATCTCTCTTTTGCTTACGCTATTGTTTGTGATTTTTTCGTTGGTATCCATAACCGGTTCAAAGGTTTTTACTTTCGCACCTACTTTTGATATAAGTACATTGAAAAAAAGCCTCCCTTTTGCCCTTGTCATATTGATCATGAGTGCGTATAGCAGAATCGATAGTGTGATGCTAGAGCGGATGCTTCCAGATGGAAAACAAGAAGCTGGCATCTATGCTGCTTCGTATAGAATTCTTGATGCGCTGAATATAATTGGATTCCTATTCGCAGGTCTCCTCTTGCCGATGTTCTCAAAGTTGATCGCCGACCGCAAGGATACGCTACCTGTTTTGATACTTTCATTTCAACTGTTGATGGCGATCGCCATATCTGTTGCTTTATATAGCAGCTATTTTAGTGAACAGTTAATGATGGTCCTATATCCTGATCATGCTACCGATGATTACTCGATGATTCTCAAATTACTCACCTGGGGATTTATCGGTATCGCTACTACCCATATATTCGGGACTTTGCTCACAGCGAATCAATCTTTAAAAAAGATGAATTTCCTATTTACTATAGGGCTTATCCTCAATGTACTTCTCAACTGGTACTTCATACCTGAGTACAAAGCCTTGGCTGCAGCAGCTACCACCTTTGTTACAGAAATCTTCGTCTCTGTAGGCTTGGTCTTCATTGTGCTTCGTGAGTTTAAGTATAAGGCGGAACTAAGGCCTATTTTAAGCTTATTGATATATGGGCTTGTTCTCTTTGGGTTCTATTATTCTGCGGCTAGCTTTTTAGGGCTAGATTGGTTTGTATCGCTTATTCTCGGAATCATTGTCTCCTTTGTGGTATCGTTATTGCTCAATATTATTGATATTCGAGTTTTAAAAGCAATCCTTACCGATAGATGAGCCAACCCGATACCTTACTTGATGTAATTGCTGTCCTCTGGAGATGGCGGCGTAAGATACTTACTGTTACTGTTATCGCCTTTGTAGGTGCCGTTATCATTTCTCTACTGTTGCCCACTTATTACAAAGCGACAACTACTTTCTATGCTGCGAGTGAGGATCTTTCCAAACCAATTCCTATAGGTGAGATAGATAGGAATATCAGATACTATGGAACCGATACGGATATAGATAGATTACTGACAATAGCGAATTCGAGCGACATCAGGACAAATCTCATCCAAGAGTTCAAACTATACGACCATTACGATATAGATCCCACCTCCAAAAACGCACAGCATAATATAAGTCTAAGACTTGCTAAGCTGTACAAGATCAATAAAACAAAACTAGATGCAATAGAATTATCTGTAGAAGATACCGATCCGGAACTGGCAGCAAGAATTGCTAACTCAGCGAGAGACAAAATAAATGACCGCGCTCAAAAAACGGTTAAGGATAGTCAACTAAAACAAATAGAAAACTTCGACAAGAAGATCACAGAAAATGAAAAATTACTGAGTACACTAGGAGATAGTCTTACCTATCTCAAGAAAAAATATAATGTCTATGACCTAGAAACCCAAACTCAAGTACTCCTCGAACAACTATCCCTAGCTAGAGCAAAAGGACAAAAAAAACAGATCACCTCATTAGAAGGCCAAATACAAAACTATAACAATGGATATTCTGCTGTAGCGGCTATCTCTGCAGAGCATGAAGCGTTCAGTACACAGCTCAGTATTGATAAAGAGAAACATCGACAGTTAGTGTCAAGCTATCAATCCCCCTTCCCTTCTCTTCACATCATAGAGCTAGCTAATACACCGCTCATCAAGTCTAGGCCTAAACGCTCTATCTATGTGATCGGGGCCGCATTGTTCGCATTCTTACTCACCACGCTAGCAGCCTTGGCCATAGATGCATCTCGTAGTATTGAGTGGCAGGAAGTACTAAAGTGATGTACGCTTATGGGCAAGATCAAAACTTCTAATTCTATACAGACCTACTTCTTCTATTGTTTTAGTTTTTTGGTCCTTGGTAGTTTATTCACTGCTGTATACTTGGAAAGTCCTTTGCCTATGCTTATTCCGATCATAAGCTTAGTTGGATTCGTAGGAGCACTTAACTTAAATCGCCTCTATGCTTTCTTTTTTCTGCTTTTACCTTTTAGCATAGAAGTGAACCTTGTCGGTGGATTGGGTACTGATCTTCCTGCCGAACCATTTATGATAGGATTGACTTTAATAGCTCTTTTCCTATTTGCAAATAATTTTGGAAAAATAGACGCTAGATATCTCAAAAATCCTATCAGTTTTTTACTTATCCTACATCTTGTTTGGATTACTATTTCTACTTTCTATTCTCAAGATATCTTAGTCTCTACTAAATACTTATTGGCTAAGATCTGGTATGTAGTCCCATTTTATTTTCTTGCACTATACCTACTCAGAAGCGAACAAGATTTTCGGGTTTTGATCAAATGCTTGATAGCATCTCTCAGTCTAGCAATATGTTTTGTGATATTGAGTCATGCTTTTGATGGGTTTTCTTTTGACAGAATAAATCAGGCCGTCTCTCCGATCTTTCGTAACCATGTCAACTATGCCTGTATGCTAACTTTGTGTGTTCCTTACATATGGTATCTCATCGTTAGTAGTGAGCACAAGTTTGCCAAAACCATTTATACAGGTGCTATGCTGCTTTTTTTGTTGGCCATCTACCTCAGTTATACCAGAGCAGCCTATGTAGCCATAGCGATCGGAATCGGGGCTTACTTTATCATTCGTTGGCGCCTTGTTAAAATAGTCGTGCTTTTTGTTACCATCCTAGCTCTTGGAGCGATAAGTTTTTTAGCTATCGATGATCACTACTTGGACTTCCAGCCAGAATTTGAGAAAGCGATCACTCATGCAAAGTTTGATGATCTCCTAGAAGCGACCACCAAGCTAGAAGATATCTCTACCGTAGAGCGATTTTATCGGTGGGTTGCGGGCGGTTATATGGTTGCAGATCGACCTTTAGTGGGATTTGGTCCAGCGACATTTTATTTTTTCTACAGCTCTTATACGGTAACTGGATTTCAGACCTATGTAAGTGATAATCCTGAAAAATCCGGTATACATAACTATTACCTAATGACTGCTGTCGAGCAAGGTTTGATAGGGTGTTTGATATTCGTTTGTTTCTGTTTTATGGTCATGATAAAAGGAGAGGAGGCCTATCACGATCAGACTGAAAAGAATAAAAAAGCTGTTGTCATGTCAGCAATCCTCTCATTTATCATTATTTGTACTATTCTGCTGATCAATGATATGATAGAAGCGGCTAAAGTGGGGCCTTTCTTCTTCTTAGCCCCTGCATTGATCATGATCTACGGGCTTCACTCGAAAGAGTCGAGATTAACAAAATAATATTTTGAACTAATTAGAACTTAAGTATATATTTGCATTCCTAAATCGGGAGATTAGCTCAGTTGGTTCAGAGCACTTGGTTTACACCCAAGGGGTCATAGGTTCGAATCCTATATCTCCCACATAAAAAGCCCTTCATCCTTGGAGGGCTTTTTTGATTTTGGCCTATTCTAGCCCATGTTTCTCTCGTTATTGTAATCTCCTTTACTTATCAGACATAAGATCTTAGGGGTCTAGGCAAGGGTTTTGTGTCCACATTTTAAGGATACCAGTACAAACCTTAAACTACACCTTGTGAGAACCTTTATATTTTTCCTATTGTTCACTAGTATTTGCCACTTTGGCACTGCTCAGTCTTGCGACAATAACGCAATGACAAATAATTCTGATTTTGAAACAGGAACCCTAACAGGTTGGGAGGTTGTCAGTGGTCAGGTCGAAGTAACTACGGATGCCAACAATGGTAATTTTGCCATGGTAGCCCACACCTCAGGTGCCAAATCTGAGTTTGCATACACTACTCCATATTTCATAAATCCAAGCAAAACATGCATACTATCCGCTTGTGGCAAGATAATAGGCGACCCTGATAAGGCAGGCTTTGGTGTCGTTTTTGGAACTTTCGCTGGTCAAGTCCTGAGAGTTGATTCTATTCCAATATCAAATACAGAATATGAATGTTTTTCTATGGTAATCGATCCCCCTTCAGGTGCCGCTGGCTACATTGTATCCGGGTCCATTAGTGGAGGCGAAGGCAGTATGCTTTTAGATGATTTTTGTATAGAATGTTTTGACGATTGCGTAGTTGGTGATTCTTGTGATGATGGTGACCCTAATACTTCTGGAGATTTTATCAATCAGTTCTGCGAGTGTAAAGGTTCTATTTGTGGCGTTTTTCCTAATGCTGGCGAAGATGTATCCATAGTATCTGGCAACTCTACGGTTCTAACAGCCTCTGGCGGTGTCAGCTATGCATGGGACACTGGACAGAACACGCCTAGTTTTACAGTTTCGCCGACAGAAACAACTACCTACAAGGTGACGGTATCTGATGGTGGTAATTGTTCGGAAGTTGATAGTGTGACCGTATTTGTATTAAGATTTTATGACGTCGGTAATTATGTTTGGGCTGATGATAATGGAGATGGTTGTCAAGATGTCAGCGAAACTGGGATGAATAATATACGTATAGAATTGTTTGATGAAAATAATATCAAATTCACTGGAAAACTGACAGCTCCAAATAATGGAGAAGATGGATACTATAATTTTAATATTCTAGAAGGACAATACAAGTTCAAAGTTGTATTACCTCCAGATTATATGATCAGTGATAAATCTATTTGTGGCGATGATATAGTAGATAGTGATTTTGATCCAGTAACTGGCTTTACCGACCTATTTACTGTCGGAAGTGATCTGCCAAATTTTGATCTTGGTCTAATATACAGTCCGGTTCAACCTGTAGAGTTAACTCATTTTAATGTAATAAAAAAGAGTGGTAAGAATGAGTTGATTTGGAATGTGATCACAGAAGTGGACTTGGATGCTTATCTCGTACAACGAAAATTTGGCGAATATTCATTCTTTGAAGAAATTGCAATAGTCGATGCTGTAAATGAAAGTACCTATAGAACTACTGACTACGACATAGAACGATCAGGTACTTACTACTATCGGTTATTAATGAAAGATAATAATGGACATCTCAATGTAAGTAATATCGTATCTGTAGAAGTCGAAGTCGAGGAAAAGGATTTTATACATGCATATCCCAATCCTACAAACTCCAATATCACGATAGTCTTGAACACCAGTGAATCAGTAGCCACCCATGAAGTTTCATTGTTTAATGCTACAGGGCAGAGAATATACTACATGAAATATGCATCTCAGTCTAACTTTCTAAAACAGACCTTGGACATGCAAGGCTTATCAGATGGTATATATACTGTACATGTCAAAGCTGATAAAACTTCGTTTGTCAAAAAGATCGTAAAGGTTGGACAGTAAGTATTATTTCACAAGAGTAAGAGTCTGCTTATCGTTGTCAATAGACCACTTAGCGAATTGATCTAAAAATGATTTTCCTAGAAGGATAGGTGATTCATCATTTACTATAGAACAAATTACATTCTTAATTTTAAGATTACCGACCGTTAAGCTTGGCAGTATGAATCGTTTAGCGGAGATTATTTTACCGTTTGCAATACGATACTGTGCTGGGGTTATATAGTCTTGCCTATTGATCACTCTGTCCTTTAATAATTCTGTTTCTAGCTTTTTGGATATAGAGACTACACTTGCTCCGGAGTCTAGAATAGCGGTTGCTGATTTGCTGCCAAGTTTGAGATTTACCAAGTAGACTCCTCCATTTTTATAGAGCTGTACTACTTCTGTTTTCTTTTGCATCGGAGTCCCTCCAGAGCCATTGGTCTGTATCTCTTCTATAAGCCGCTCTAGATTAAATATCACGTGCTGATTATTCTTCCAATTCTTATCCATCAGCACATATGGAATCGGCTTTAGTTGTCTGCTGGTCCTGTCTATGTATTCCACACAATCAAAAGAGTTGTCCTTACAATAGAATTCTAAAATATTGCAACACTCTATTTTTTTGATGTTGAGCTTGTTCTTATCTATCTCATACACCGATATGCTAAACTCGGACTTATCATATTCTTTACCTTTTCGTGTATTAGTCGTTATGAATCTTAGGACTCCATCATTTTTGAGCACAATTGTACTCTTAGACATCAGGTCGGTATTGCTAGCATTACTGTTGAGGGAGGGTAGCAGTTCATTGATCTTTTTGATTCTTTCGTCTATGCTAGATCGTTGAGCAGATCCATGTGACAACGAAAATATACTTATGAGAATGATCCAAACCGCACGCATGGCACAATAATAGGCAAACTCAACTTAGCATCACGAAGTGAAATATAATTTAACTAGACTGCTGTCTTGGCAGACACAAAGTTATTTTGATTGATCCTTACTAAGATCTCTTTTAAGAGGTTCATCTCTCGCTCATGGATACCAAGGAATTGATTATGATATACCTCATTGTACACACCGACCATACGGTCGGATAGGTCCAGTCCTTCTGGGCTGAGGTATACCTTATTGGCTCTTTTATTCTCTTCGTTATGTATCTTGGTGAGTAAACCCTTTTGTTGTAAGTTCTTGATTATCCGGGAGATGGATGCCCTGTCTTTACCTGTATTATTGGCTATCTCGATTTGGCTGATACCTTGTTTATTTTTTACTTGTTCGATGATCAACCATTGATCGTAACTCACACCAAAGTGCTCTTGCTGGAAAACCTTGTTAAATGATTCTCGAACACTTCGAATCGTCTTTTCCAATTCGGTTATTACGTTTCCCTGTCTTGTACTTATCTCCAAACCTATGTGACCTTACTGATTATAATTTTACAATAAGAACAAAAGGTAATCATTCTTGGTCGTGGATCAATCAACTATCCAAACTTGTTATCCACAAATTATAGATATGCGATCTTTACGATCGATAGATTTCTATTACGCTCACTAGGTATGAGTAGCTCTGATCCAGATATTTGAATCGCGTCTTTTAATCTTAGTTTTAGATTTTGATATTCGGTACTAAATATACTTTGGCGTTTATTTTTGCCCAGAGGTCCAAATACATATTCGCTTACGATATTATCTTTCTTGATCTCATCATTGTAGATGATCCTGACCCTAGATGGCGTTTTGAACAAGAAGTAAGAAGAAAAGATCGCGCCATCGTCTTGAGAAAACTGCTTCTTATACATCACTTTCTTCCAGTGCTCCTCCCCTCCAGGCCTGAGTGCGATGACGACCATATCTTCATTAAAGTAATCCACCCACGCCCTTGTACCTCCACCGCTATAGCTGTTGATACCATAGTTAGAATCATAGCCTGGGTTTCTAGAAAATCGCTTTTGCATTTCTGCTATAAGGACCTTACCACCATCCTGTCTAGTGATCGATGAGACTATTCTAAAATCCTTAATTCCCTTTTTCTTGTTTGACTTGGTACCGTATACCTCATTGATAAAGCTCTGGTCAAACTCTTTAAAGACCACATCAATATTTTCACTTGGGTTTCCTACCGGTTTTTCGGCAAAGAAATATCCCTTGGATTCGCTAGACGATTTATCATTATACAGCCCTGATATACTAACCATCCTACGATAATTATCATAGTCCATATGTATACTTTGGGTGTAGACATCTTTAAGGTCGAGCTGAGAGATACTCACAGCCCCCGTGTGTCCTTGTATATATACTATCTCTACAGTATGCTTATCATTATTAAATCTCGAGTTATTCATCTCTAACATTATTAGAATATCTCCTTGATCTGTCACCTTGATATCCACCAGATCTTTCCTCAGGTTTCTGTTCTCGATCTTGTACTCACTTGCATGAGTAGTCTCCATGTTTTTATTATCAAAAACAATGGGAATAAGGTCGTTCTTCTTTTCAATGGTATATAACAACGAATAGCGCTTATCTTCTGATAACACATGACTGAAGTCCCGACCACCAAAAAAAGTCTTCTTTTTTTCGAAGATAGTCATGGTATCAAGTATCTCTGCATATTCATCATAACTAGCTACCTTAATGTACTCGACACCTTCCTCTTTGTATCCATAGAATGCTAAAAAGCAAGTATCTCTCTTCGCGAGTCCATATACCTTGGATTTCTTTTTCTCCGTATTTATCTCTCGTTCTCTGACAAACTCCAGAGACTCATCAAACACCATAAGCAATTGCTCAAACCCTCGATCTCTGTATAACAATATTTGGTCGTTGACTTCTCCGATTATCTCATACCCATAGTCACTTCTGATATTGATGTTCTCACTACTGGATACTACCTGACTCAGGCCTGCAAAGTGAAGCACCACGAAAAAAAATAATATAAGAATTCGCACTATTTTCATTATATCTTTAATTTATGCAGAAAAATATACTTTCGCACGTTCTGATATCAAATCAAACGAAATAAATCCCTTTTTTGTTCGTATCTCCACTTATAGAATGTGTTCCAAATTTTAGTGAGGGAAGAGACCTCACCATTATCAATGCCATCAAACAGCGGATACTAGATACCGATGGTGTCAGTTTGTTACACGTAGATATTGGTTATGATGCTAATAGGACGGTCATGACATTTGCAGGTCCACCGCAGGCTGTCTGCGATGCAGCATACAGTGCTTGCAAGACAGCCACCCAACTCATAGACATGACCAAACAGCAGGGCACTCATCCTAGACTAGGTGTGATGGACGTGTGCCCACTAGTCGCATTGCAGGGAATTACTCCGACAGACCTTGTCAGCTATTCTCTTAGACTGGGCAAGCGAATCGGAGAAGAACTTAATGTGCCCACTTACTTCTACGAGCACTCCTCTATATCATCCCATCGCAAAAGACTGGAGCAAATAAGAAAAGGAGGCTATGAAAAATTTGTTGATAAAATTAATCAAGAAGGTTGGAAGCCTGACCATGGCCCTAGCGAATTTAATCCGCAGACGGGAGCGACGGTCTTGGGCGTACGTGATCTCTTGTTGGCATTTAATATCAATCTGGATACTACAGATGTAAACATAGCTAATCAGATAGCCAGGAAGATCAGAAGCTCCGGGTACAAAGGTGTACCTGGTAAATTAAAAAATCTAAAGGCCATAGGCTGGTATGTAGATGAGATGGGCTGCGCTCAGGTATCCACTAACATTACCAACTTCCAAGCAACACCAGCACATGAGGTCTATGAGACTATCAAAATAGAAGCCGCCGAGCTTGGAGTTGAAGTGACTGGGTCTGAGCTTATAGGGCTTATTCCTTTATCAGCCATCATCGCTGCTGGCAAGTTTTATTATCCCGACCTCCACGACCAAGACACGCTGATCAGAGGCGCGATCGTTGGACTAGGTCTAGCAGATAAGAAAAAATTTGAGACTCATAAGCGTATCCTAGAACTCACTCTAAAAGATAAAGGCGTTATCCAATAGTCTTATTACGATCTAAACACATAATGCCTCTACCAACGTAGTCAACCCTACGAACATCAGTTCTCTTCCCGCTGGACTTACAAAGTCATTTTCCTCAGGAGTAAGTCCATCTTCTATAAAAGCCATTAGATCTTCTTCTTGGGTGTCTTCAAAGAAGATGTTGACCTGATCATTGAAGTTCTTGCTTTTATTCGACTCCATTTTCGCCCAGATTTTTTCTTCTATGGCATCTATTTCGTCTTCGCTTTTATCCTCTATCGTCTCTATATTATTAAGCAAAGTGATCAGTATCGTAACGACCAGATACTCTAGATAATCGCTCTCCTCATCAGTCAACAGACTAAAATTATCAGAAAGGATATAAGACAATGTTGTAGGTAAGGTATTATCAATTTTCTTCATTGCTGCTTCCATATCGAAGTCATCTTCCTCGATCATGTCCAATACAGCATTGATATTTTGTTCTTTAATTTTCATGTACCTCTTCTTTTATTATAAAATATCCATCCTCTCCTTTTTTCTGATAGAGAGGCATTAGTATCATTCCGTCACTTTTACTTTTTATCGCGCCATTGATATCACTTGCCAAGGCTTCATCCGTTTTTATCTTTTGAAAATTCTTATACCCTTCCTTCATTTTAAAATTATCCCCTTCTTCGATACTATGACAATATAGCAATCGGGCAACTTGAGGTAGCTCTTTAGAGTACTTTTTTAGGATGGCGCTGTGTTGGTTTTCGACATCGGTAGGCTTCACAGATTCGATAGTCCGCATACAAGTGATGATCGCAGCTATTGCCCGATTGACCGATAAGGGGTCTTCGTGTTGTCCAGACTCAAACGTAATTGCGGATATTTTGTACTTAAGGTTTTCTTCGGTGAAGTAATGTAAAGTCGTGCCTCTCAATCCCTCTAACATTCCGAGGACCACAGGAGCATGTATCTGCTTTGCTATCTGTAGACAACTATCGTCATCTCCTACGATGGAGAATATTCCCCCATCCGAACTTGTGGTATGTAAGTCTAGGATAACCACTTCGGATGGACTATGCTTGACAATTGATTTTTTAATGATCGATAAAATATCTCTCATTTCTAGTTCCTCTTCGGTCAAGGTCTCTTTATCTAATATATCATCGATGTCCTCTTTGATCCAACATCGATTAAGGTCTTTGTTGATAAATCGCTCTCCCCTTCTATAAGCTTCCATATTACCTATCAAACCAAGCATACTCCCCTTGTATTGAAAATCAGGGTTTTTAATAGGCTCTACCTCTAGCATCTTGAGTGTGAGGTCTATTGCCTTCACTCCTGCTGGCTCATTACCATGCATCGCACCTAAGATGATAAGTAGAGGGCCTCCCTTAGTACCGATATGTTCTCCTATGACTCTATTCATCGTTTATCTCTTGCAGCCCAAAGGTAACGAGAAGCTAGGCTTCGATATGGCGTCCAGTTATCAGCGACCTCCATCATCTTTTGCTTGAGTTCCTTTTTTTCAGCTTGGATATTGTAATGTTCTTTTATGCTTAGCTGTATCCCTAGATCGTCTACTGGGAAAACATCTGGTCGCTCCAGTGTAAACATTAATATCATCTGCACCGTCCACTTGCCCACCCCTTTGATCTCTACAAGTTTATTGATGATCTCTTCATCTGTTAGGCGGCTCCATCGTATTCGCTTATTTCCCGACTCACTAAAAAAGTTAGCTATGTTATAAAAATAATTGGTCTTTTGGTTAGATAGTCCAGCTCCTCTTAGTATTTCTCTATCCGTTTCGATGATCATCTTGGGCGTCAGGATCTTTTTTTTGTATAGATCACAAACCCTCCCATAGATAACAGCTGCCACATGAGTAGAAAGTTGCTGAGATGTAATCGAGGATAATAAAGCATTAAATACATTGGGCGCAGGGTCTACCCGCTCAAGCTTTACATCATTGATGATCAATGCCATTATAGGGTCTTTTGATAAGTGTTTCTTCGCTATGATCAATAGATGATGATGTTAAAATCGTGATCAATGTCCATAATGGATCTTGATGGCATAAAGTTTGAATTTGTATATTTGATTTGAACCCGTGTGATATATGACTAAAACTTATCTAACCCTCCTATCCTGTATATTTCTTACTTTCTGTTCTTTTAAGAAAGAAGAGAATCCAGCTCAAAGTTATATCGATAAATATAAAGATTTTGCCATAGTAGAGATGCACCGTACAGGTATCCCAGCAAGTATCAAGCTCGGCCAAGCGCTCATAGAGACCGCTAACGGAAAAAGCAAACTAGCCACCGTAGCAAACAATCACTTTGGCATAAAGTGCAAAAGCTACTGGAAAGGAGAAACCTACTTTGTCAAAGATGATGATCTAGACGAAAATGGTGAACTCATGAAATCTTGCTTTAGGTCTTATGATCAGGCTTTTGATTCATTCATAGATCACTCAAATTTCTTGTCTCTGACCCCACACTACAGACCACTATTCAAATTATCAAAAACAGATTATAAAGCATGGGCTCATACAATAAAAGCTTGTGGATATGCCACCGCACCAAGATATGCGGATATGCTCATAAAAAAAATAGAACAATTAGAACTTTATAAGCTAGATTCTGATTGATATGAATAATGCCGAAGTTGTCAGTTAGATTTGAACAATAAACCAATCTCGAGAGGGTAAGACCGAAAGGACCTAATCATACCTACTCTTCTTATTTTTCTGATGGCTTTGGTTTTTTTATTTTCTTTCCAAAGCTTATTGTGGAGATTTTACTTTTGCTCTGATTTCACTAAGCCATATTTTTTCTTGTGCTAACGAAATTATGTTATCTGGCGTATCCCGAAGAGTATGCCATAATCACCATGTTTTATCCACTTTTTTCATCTATTCAAATCCCCACTTTGACCATAATTTTGGAAATTTATTTCTCAAATCATCTTCTTCCCATTCATTTCCAATAATTTCAAAATTTTCTTGAATTCCTTTTGGCATTTGTGATTCAGTTTTCTTTTCGTATGCTGTCATTGCAACATAGCTTAATCCTTCCCAATCGTCAATATCCATATCATGTTTTTGCTCAATTAATGTTTCTGGATTTGTTAATGCATTATAATATGCCTCTTTGCCTTTTCCAATTAGCCATCCTCTAAAATCTGAGAAGCAATCATCAGAACATCCCCCGTTCATAATATATGCAGCTCCCCATAATTCCCATTTGTATGCATCACCTCGGTGTTTTGAGAATCTATTATCAAACTTCAGAATGTCTAAAGCAACGAGTTTTGTAAGTTCCAATTCGAGTTCAACCTGTTGTTTTTCGTAATCACCTTTACTGTTGGATTGCGAAACTTCTATTATCTTCCAAAATTGATTTTCATCCATTAATTCTTTTGTGTCTTGTGGGGGAGGTAGAGATGGAATCTGATTTATTGATTTGTTAGCTTCTTTCTTTCCAAATATTTTATCAAATAATCCCATTTCGTTTTGGCTTTGATTTGAGCAACTTATTAAAGTCAAGAATATGATTATTGTGTTTTTCATTTTACCGAATTGTGGATAACACAAAGGAATATAACCGTAATAGAGTCTAGCAAAGTGCGCCGCAAATATTACAGTTATATTTGAGTTGAACATATCCGTTCCAGAAGTCAGCTATAAACTTATATAGGGAAACGCATCAACTCTCTCTGC
>ENA-ORXT01002223-ORXT01002223.1-marine-metagenome-genome-assembly--contig:-NODE-2223-length-23737-cov-12.469104_pt1 | contig 23737 bp, 36 predicted proteins | sample MGYA00237868_ERZ511482 | MGnify/ENA metagenome assembly ERZ511482
TACGCAGAACGATCAGAACCAGCGAATCGGAATGATCCTTCATGAGCATGGGGCAGCAACTTCGCCGGACAATTGCCAAATCTGCAGGTGCTGGTGTGAGGATAATTCCCACTGAATATCGGTGCAGATGGTCTTCGAGCACTTCTGAACTCCACTGCGGGCTCTGTCTCCGAGATCAACAAAAAGTGGGCATCATTTGATCGCATGATCGATGTGCGACTGTTCTGCGAACCATCGGTGGGCGTGTTCGAATCTCGCAGTTCTCAGTTTTAAGGAATCGGGGACAAAACGCTGTGTATGACGTACGAGAAATCGACCGTCGATAATTGGATTGACGCACAGGTAGCGCTTCTTTGCCTAGGCGCAGACATTGTCGGGGACGCAGACAATTGTCTTCTCGCCAGATTTGTTCTTGGCAGGACGTGTCGCGGCGATGCTGACTACACTGCCGGGGCAAGGCGGTCTGAGCGGGACTTGTCGCACGTACAGCCGCCACACGAAGATGTCAACTCGGATGCCGCCGCACGCGACAGCTCCACGCTCTTGACGGGGGCTGGGGCGGCGATTGCTCTTGGCTGGCAGCAATCTCACACGCGTCTGAATTCACCGCCGTTGTCTCTGGGTGCGTTCTACTCGACTGCAAGAACCACAAACTGTCCCATATCGGGGCGCCAGGCGACACGCGGACCCGAAACGGGGGCCTCGGGAGGGGGGCCGACCGTCGGATACGTCATGGTGGGACCCTGATTGGCCTGATGACCCGAAAATTCCCGCCTGAAATCGTGATTGCTTCTGTGTCGTTTGCATTTTCGTATTGATCGCTTGATTGTATGCTTAACAGTAGAGGGGTCCACTGTTATGGATCCCCGAATCTCCCGTTGGGGAGGCTACTGTGTGAGATTTGGGGCCCTCTTGGCCCGCTTGCTCGGTTAGTAGAAGGGGACAGCGGGGCGCCCGCTGCCCGGCTTCCCCGCAAAGAAACAAGTGCGTTCTTGCGACCCGCCTCCCTTTTAGAGCCTTCAAGTGTCTTCCAGGGTGACCGTGTCACCGGGCGAGAGTAGAGCAGGGCGCGTGGGCGCGTTCCCTCAGCTCGGCAGGTGTCCCTATCTGTTTCTGTGGGCTGAGAGGACACGAAATTTGGTGCGACACGAACGGCAGCAGTCAGGCGGACCCCGACACCCCTGAAAAAGTGCATAATTTCATGCCGTGTTTTCACTTCGGTGCGTGCACGGTAGAGCGCTGCAGGTGCGCAAGGGTAGGACTGTCGCGAAAGAGGTCGTGCTGATGAGCCCTCGGTTGTCGGGCAGCTGTGGCCCGCTCTGCGTCGTCGGCGGGCACCTCGTTGAAGCTCATCGTCACCGCGCCCGCTTCTGCATCTCGGCACTGCGACTGGCGCACCTGGTGTGCATGCGTGCCGCTGTCACGGTGTGCGACGGACGAGTGCCCGTGCTTCAGCTTCGACCACGATTGCGACCCCGGTGCGTGTGTTTCGTGCGGTGCACACTGAAATCCATATACTGGTGTCGACGGGCAGCCAACACCTCATGGTCAAGCTCTCAAAAGCGCCGAGGCACCTACCCTGCGTGGAGCTGAGCTCCTTCTTGAAACGGACGTTGCAAGGGGCGGCATGGCAGCTGGAGAAGCAGTCGGACGGCGCCATTGCCGTAATGTTCAACAACAGTTCGGTGCTTGAGCTTGCTGTGTGCTCGGCCGCTCAGGCACAAAAGGACTTGAGGTCTTTACAGCTGAGCCGGCGGCTGCCGGGGACTGTGTCGGTGAGTGGCTTGGCGAGCTACTCTCCAACGGGGAGGCACATGCGCGAGGGCACGTCTACGACGCAATGAGCTTCAGATTCCTGAACTCTGTTACGAAGACGGTCAACATGGATGCAAAGTACGAAGGCAGCCGGACAAAGTTCAGCAATCACCGCAAAAAGGAGCTTGCCAACGTTGAGGCAAAGCTGTTAAACGTGAGCGGCCAAATCAGGGTCGGCTGACTTTCCCGGGCACGCTTGACTGCTGGGGAGGAGCTCTTCTTCAACTATGGCTATGACGTGCCCGGGTGGGTGTGAGTACCGGGCGGCCGTGGCATTTTTTGTGATAGGGGAGATGCACGCGTTGGAGTGTGCCGACATGGGCGCCGATGCCGTCGGCAAGGCGTTCAGCTATTGCTCGCGTTAGCCCGCGAGCGCGTGCTGGAGTGGTTACATGTGCTCTCTGTCATTGGCCGCTAAGCGGGCAACCTGGCTCTCGTGTTGAGCGAGGTCCCGGTTTTTGGAGGTGTCAAAGAGGTCGCCGTGCTCGAGGAAGTGGCGGCCGAGCTGGTGCCCGTGTTGGCCTCGGTACGCGTGCTGAAGTGCGTGGACGACTTTACCGTTGTCAGTGTCACGGCGGTCGTGCTGTTCCTAGTGTTCTCATTGAGATGCCAGAGAGATCGATATATCCGTCGCGGGCAGAAATGGGTGTCCTCGGAGCAGCGACAGGTTTTCGGACCCACCTCATTGGCTGGGTTGGAGACCATCAATGTGGCTCACGGCACGGCCGACCGGGCCAACTTCGACGCAGGAGCGGTAGGGGTGAACTTCATCATCTTCATCCTCTTCTCCGTTGGCGGGAGCGCCCCGCATATCCCACGACGGTCTGTGACGCACTGAGTAGGTACTGGTGATCCCCAAATTTTGTCCTCGGGGTCAGAGACAGAGACTGACTCTGAAGAAGAGCTCTCTATTGGTTGAAAACGACAGTAAGAAGGCATCGAAGCCAATAGAAAGCCCGTATTTGGTGCCAGGACCTTGCATGCAGCACAACTCACTCTTAGTTGCCGCTTGATCCACTTTTCTTGGCACGGAGAAAGCTGCTCACGCGAGATCTTGAAATTATCTACTGTCTCTTGCCAGAAGTGCAGAAAAAAAGAGGATCTGATGTTGATTTCCAGGCTGTATGGGCACATGTCAGCAATCAGGAGCACCAAGTCAGTCTCAGGGGCGCATCTGATTGGTGGAGAGAGTCGGTCCGCAAGTCAGTCTCTGTACACAAGGACAAAGTTCGGGGATCAGCAATCCTTTGCGGCCGACGACAACGAAGCCCTCTCCGCGCAGGACAACGGTGACTGATACACCGGGCGGACGCTGTTATCTTTGACGGCATTTAGCGCGAACAATTTGAAAACGACGACTGCCACTGTTTGACACGGACGACCACCAGCCTAAGAGCCGTCTTGCGCCCAACTGAGACGGCGTCGCTGCAGATTTTCGATGGGCTAGGCCGTCCACGATCGCAAGTCTGAATGCGTGCAGGTCACCGATAGTCCACTGCCATGGAGGATACCCGTCGAGGCGACCCGTCGGCGAAGGAGTTGGTTCTTATTGAGCTGCTTTCCTGAAATGTGTTAAGAGACGAGAGGCTGGAGGAAGAGCCACATTCCTATGGAAACCATCTACAGAAAGTTGGATTGAGTGTGAAGATCTTGTAAGTGCATACTGCAGAACCCATCCCACAGGCGAAGCGACACACCAACAACAGCCTATATCACGGTTCCACTCGAGGCTCGTCTGCTTGTCAATCAGCAGGGTCCACAACAGAGCGGTGGATCGGGCACGCAAAGTCTGCGGGCTCCAGAGGACGCTGGGGGCTCGCGGGTACACTAATTCCGTTGCGAAGCTCCCACCGACCAGCGCGCGGCAACTGAGAGCACGGCTCATGACCCCGACCGCCACAATCGGAACAGATGAGCTTGCAAGTTCAGCCGTCACCTTTGTACCTATGCACGCGGAGAGGGAGGAAAAATGGATTGCCCTCCTGCAGCGTGTGCCGACACGCAAAATCGGCGTAAGGGCAGGGACTGTCGTTGTGATGCCGATGACCCGACGGCACGACCACCCAACAAAAGATGCACTGATTCATCCTGAAAGTAATGGTCGCAATGCAATAACATGCAAAGACTACAAAAGAAAACGAACGAGAACAAGAGGGCACCGTCAATACACGCAGATGACTTCCTTAAGCACCATCGGGCATGATGTCCAGCGACAACAACTCTCAGTGCTACAACGAGCACTGTTAGAACCACACGAAAACAGACAAACATCAGAACATCACCACCAATAGCTCAACTGCAAGATGAGGCTGAGAGCACAGGCCACGACCAGGCGGCAGCCAAGCAACCACAACGCAGGCACCAGGCACGTCGTGATGCTGCCAAGAAGACGAATCTGTGTGAAAGCGCTACAAGACACGATACTATGCGCGCCTGTTGGCTGCTTGTCGCCATCCAGTACAAGAGCAACGGCAGCAGCGGCGGCAGCGGCGGCAGGGGCTCGGGACGAACGCACAGGACCACGTGGAAGACTGGAACGTGACGGCTGACGTCGGTCGCTGTGGGGCCGACGACGACTAACTGACGAGATACTCGCTGCATGTGATCTCACGTATCACCAGAAAAAGAGGTCGACATCATCCATTTTCTCTCCTCAAACACTGACCTCGATCGACACAGTCGACCCTCCCACATTCGTTGAGGGCCAGCACAGTTCGTGTCCACGGCATCCGGATCCCAACTTGTTGGGTCACGCCAGCTGGCTCGATGGTGGAATGCATAGAGAGTGACTGCAGAGACAATGAAAGAAGTGCCTTGCAACAGCAACAGACCCTTCCAGGATTCAAAGCCGAGCAGTGTCCCTGGGTTTGGTCATCAAAAATAAATGGGCGCCCACTGCGCATCAGTTGAGGACAACTGGTGCATTATAGGTTGCACCTGTCGCCGACAAGTGCAGTACTATCGACGACAAACGGCGACTATGGCACAATGCACGTCGGGCTGCTTCTAAGTTGGTGACGTCTGAAGTGTGCGACGTCGTGAGCCGCCCTCGTCCTCAGTGGGGTACTAGTTCGATCTATCCGCGGTCCCCCTCAACGGGAAGGTTTCCATGGCGAACCGAAGAGACACATGCGATAGCGCAGGAACTGTCCTCGGATGATTTACGATACACCGAGCCCTCGACTCAGTGTGCAGGGGAAGTTTACTCAAGACTATCTCCGCAGGGACTAAGAATTGGACGAGCACATTTGGAGATGCAGTTCGCGGCACACCCTCCATGGAGATATTCCACGGGGACTAAGGGAGCGGTAGCGGCCCTTTCGCCCGGGTTCATCGAAGGCACATTGTTCGCCCCGTGCGACAGGACGTTCATACTCATGAGCATGGCCTTCAATTCTTCCGAGACGTATGTGTGGTCAACATGAGGGTCATGATCAGAAAGTGGAGGCTTCCCAGTGTTTCCAAGTCAATGATCGGTCGACGGATTGCACTTTGACGATGAGTGTGCCGACGATCGATGGGTTGACTTCACGATCGCGATCGAGCTCGCCTTCTATGTCGCGCCATTCAGGCATCCTGTCAGCTATTTCTTGAACAAACGTAGGATCATTGGAGAAGTATACCGTGAAGCAGAATCATTTTATTTTGGCCAAAGGAAGTCCTTTGATGCGCCTTCGTGGCCTGTCTCCGAGGGAGAAGAGCCGCTGCCGAAGTTCGATAAACTGTTCTGTGTACAATTGCAAACAAGCGGCCGACGACGGTGATGTCGACCGTCGCTGCAGGTCGCGCACGCCGCGGTCAGCGGCGCAGCCGTCGCCTCCGCGTTGGCCATCGCATTCAAGCGACAGCGCACGAGCCGATCACTTGCGCGGGGGCACAAGCTAGCCCGGAAAGCTGCCTGTACCGGCACCTGCAAAGCTGCAAAACCTGGCAGCAGTCGCCAGCTCCGCGGCCGCGACGACACAGAGGCGAAAGCGGCCGCGTTCGCGTGGCCTCTTTTGCCGTTCGTAACCTCTGCTGCCAGAGGCAGCTGTGGGTCCCGTGCTGGCGCCCGCCTGTGTGGGTATTGTGCAAGCGAGGTCAGTCGGGGGCGCCCGGCGCGCTGTGAGAAAGGGAAATCGTGACGGGGGCGTCGATGGCGGCGTGCCGCACTGCGCGAGCTGATTGCGTTTCCGCTGCCCGCTTCAGTAACAAATCTTCTCGCGGCGAGTGTCGTTGATCTCTCTGTGGCGTCCCCGGCTGGTCAGACAGCATTGCAGTCGGGCGTCGTGCGCGGCGACACTACAGACGACGCGCCGCCGGGTTTATGGTCACCAGCTCGCTGGACAGTCCGTGACGGTCGCTCGGCGGCAACGCCGGTAGTGCCGACAGCGCTGGGCAACGTGAGCGCCGCCACCGCATGAAGGTCACCGCCACAGCAGCGGCTCTGGAGCTGCTGGAAACGCGCGGTTTATCCGTGCTTTCGTGGTCCCACGCGTGGCCATTGAACGGCGCCCACATGCGCGTTTGGCATGTGATTGAGCACGCGGCTGACGATTGCGGAGGGTTTACCGAGACGGAGGGGTCGGTCCTGGTGAGGGGGTGGGAGCTCGTGAGTCTGCCGGGACGAATGCTGAGGGTTGGAATAGCACTCCCGCACCACACCCGTCAGCGAATCTTAGCTGCGGTCCCTGACAGGCCGTAGGAGAACATTCCTGTCAAGTGGTATTCAGATATCTTGCGATGAAAGTGCTTGGGAACTGCCGACCATCGTTCACCTTAAGTTCATCACGTGCATCCTCGTGCTGCTGAAGGCGCACCGCCTCCGATGAATGCATTTCGAAAGGTTCTGTTGACAATGAACTTATCTCGAAGGACATGGCTCACCCGTGTGGTGTGCGTCATGACGGGAAGAATACCTAACCATCAGCATCATGACTAGAAAAACATCTGACCATCGGCTCAGGTTTTGAAGTGTTCGACATGAATTTGCAATCGGTCGACAGGTTGAAAGACTTCAGCCAATATTGTCCCGAGTGCTTTTGAAATCGAGCGACTTAGGACAGAGACGAAGTGCCGGAGACCCTCCACCAGAAACTTCCCCACAGCAGCTGTGCTGCCTGCCCGTTTGGTTAGCAAGTCGCGGGGTGTCTTGCTGTCTCTCTTGCGGGCGTGCCTCTGCATCAGCAGCTGTGTTGCCGGCACGTTTGGTTCGAAAGGCGCGGGGTGTCTTTCCGTCTCTCTTGCAGGCATGCCCCTAGACCCAAGAGGCAGACGTGGCTTTGAGGTTGCCACGGGGCACTTGTTGCAGACGCCAAATGCTATCAATCGCGGTCTTACCGCACGACGTACCTGAAACGCACTGTGCATCGACGCACTTCGTGTGGAGCACAATAAAAGCTGAAGATATGAGACACGAGTAGACCAAAACTAACAGTGTGTTCCTCCACCATGTCGTGCACCATCACACGTGGGGTGAACCCTCGTCAGCATCAAACGGTCCTTCTCCATCAAGACTGTCGTCTCCACCACTACCGCTGACGCATCCCAACCCACCCACAATGTCACCAGACCGCGACCGCTGTCGAGGCTGCCCCTCCTCCGCCGCTGACAATTCCGCATCCTCGTGTACCTTGACCATCTAGACCGCAAGCATCATCAGCAAACTCGTGTGCGACATCTGCTTCCGGGATGAGCACAACCGCTCCGCGAAGCGCGCCGGCGTCACGACACCAGAAGTGAGCATTACGCCCAGGAGCATGTTGTTCCGGGCGCCATCGATGAAGTCTGCTTTCACCTCAGGCAACTTAGACTCCATGGCGTCGCCGAGCGATCCCCGGTGTGCAGCCGCCACCAGCTCTTCTGACGTCATGACGCTGAGCGACGGCAGCTCAAATGCACCCAGAGACTCTTCAATGCGCTGGCGCTCGCCCGGCGGCAACGCAAAAGGGATTTCCGCCGCCTCGAACGACCGCGTCCCACTACCCGTGCCAGCCGTCGCGTTGGTGGCTCATGAAGCTGGCCGCGTCGATACAGACCCTTTCAAAGACAGACGGCGAGCAGTTTCTATGCCAGCTTGCGCCATTGACAAGTTCTTGGCGCCGAGGAGAGTCTGCGCGCTTAGGAGGAAGCTCCCTCGCGACGTCTGGCCGCCGCGTGAACGCTGCATGGCCTGTTGTTCGACTGGTCGTTCGGCGCTGGCGGCAGCAGTCGCATTGGCAGACGGGGCAGCCCGAGCGGCTGCTAGAACGACAGCCGCGACGCCCTGCTCCGAAGAGGCGCCAACGACAGATCCTGTTGGTCCCATTGCCACAACAGGGCCTTTTTCCGACGGCCACGGCGAACTTACGTACACGCCACATGCCCCTAAGGCTGTATCCACAGCAGATACATTGGGGTCTTCCAGGAGACGCGACGACTCGTAAAGTGTGCCCGGATCGAGGGATCCAGGGTAGCGGTGTTCATTCCCATCTCCTCAATGTGGGCCAGGCTTGCCGCTGGGTTCATCCCCGACTACGACGCGTTGCCAACGAGCTCGTCCGCGGCACCTGCCAGACAAGCTGACTCCTCCAACTTCTTCCTGTAGTAGGCAACCGCGGCCACCCAAAAGCCCTCGGCCTCGGTGTCGTGAACGAGACCACAAACGTATTCCACCCCGCGCAAAGGTGGTGCGCTCTCCTGGCGCAAAATACTGCCGCCCGTGCCCCAGCGGTAGTGCGTGCCGCTGACGGAGAGAGTTCGGATCGAATGTCGCATAATGTCGCATGATGGGAATTTCTGCTTGCAAATGCATGCCAGTTCGGTGCATTGTGTGGTGTGGTGCTTGAAGGGGCTCCCGGCGTGAAGCGTACGGCGGCACGGTAGCTTGCGCAAGTCGCATGACACCTGCCCGTGGCCGGTCTTGTCCTTCGAGTCAAAATCGCGCAGCGGGCACCGAGTCATGGTGACTCCTACATCCCGCTCAGGGCGCTGCCGAGAACGACTGGCGCCACGCGGACGGTCACCACGACGTCCTGCCTGCCGAACGACACACATGCGCATAAACAGAGGTACGAGGACGAACACCAGCACGCACGCGAATGCGCCGCCACCAACAACCACGTGCAGCTCGTAACCGACGACCCTGACTTCCTACCAGCCCTCCACAGCGACGCCGACACGGCCACGAGTACGAGCACGAGCACGAGCTCGCGCAGCACGACGCGCACAGACGCAAGCACGAGCGCGCGCAGCACGACGTGCACTAACACGAGCACGAGTGCGCGCAGCCCGACGTTCACGACGAGGTTGAGCACAAGCGCGAGTAAGAGCGCAAGCACGAGAACGAGCGCAAGTGCGGGCACGAGGAAGGGCGCCAGCACAAGCGGGAGCGCGAGCACGAGGATAAGCGCAAGCAAATGCGGGAGGGTGAGCACGATGACGAGCACGACGACGAACACGACGACGAGAACAAGCGCGAGCACAAGCGCGAGCAAGAGAGCGAGCACGAGCACAAGCGGGAGGGCGAGCACGAGGAAAAGCGCAAGCAAAAGCAGGAAGGTGAGAACGATGACGAGCATGACGACCAGCATGACGACGAGCACAAGCGCGAGCACAAGAGCGAGCACAAGCGCGAGTACCAGTAACAGCGCAGGCACAAGCAGGAGGCCGAGCACCAGGAAGAGCGCAAGCACAAGCGGGAGGGCGAGCTTGAGGACGAGCACGTCGACGAGCACGACGGCGAGCACGACGGCGAGCATGACGACGAGCACGACTACGGGCACACGCGCGAGCACAAGCGCACGTAGGACAGCGAGCAGGACCGCGAGCGCGTGCTCGAGGTAGAGCCAAGCACAAGCGGAAGCAGGAGCGCAAGCAGGAGCACAGACACGAGCAGTTGCAGCCCGTGAGAGCCCTCCTTTGCTCGGCCGCCGCGCCCGCGCGCGCAACGCCGACTACGAAAGTATCGCCGGAGGAAACCACGGCCACCTCGTCATTGACGACTTCGACCGCTTGGTGGCCCACCCACATGAAAACCGACAGGAGCCCGAGCACGAGCGTGAGCACGAGCGCGAGCACGAGAAGGGACACAGGCACGGGCACGCGCCCGGGCACGGGCACGGGCACAGATGGGAGCCCTAACAGGAGCGCTAGCAGGAGCGCTAGCAGGACTGTGAGCAGAAGCGCGAGCAAAAGCGAGAGCAGAGGCTGTCGGAGCCCGCGAGCGAGCTCCCTGGCCGCCGCGCCCACGCCGACAACGATCTCCACGCGGCCCAGCACCACGAGCGCCGACAAGAAGAGGACCACGACGCACGACAGCGCGAAGTGCCAGCGAGGCGACTTCGCGAAAAACAGAGCCCATGAGAACAGTTCCCTGGTGCACCCCTGCTGCCCGACGCGAGATGCGGTGGAGGGCCGCCGTGCAAGAACACCCCCCGTCTGAGACATGCACGAGGACCGGTCTGCTGACCGTGGCGGGCGACGGGAGAACTGCCTGGCTGTAGCGATCCACACAGGTGGTGGCCAGAGCCGTCGCTGAGGAATGACCGAACGTTCTGGGGTGCCAGATGCCCAATGAGGACGTCAGGCAAGCACAGAAACGAGGAGGCCATGTTAGCTTCTGAGCTTTTTTCGAATGCGGCCTCAATTGAGCACACATTGCAGGACGTCGGTTTAACAGCACCTGCCTCTGGAACACCGCAGGGGGATGCGTGAAAAAAATCCGGATACGTACCGACTAGGGAAGAACTAAGCTTTTTCAGATGGCGGTTGACAGCGGCTCTCAGCGCACCCCATATTGAAGCACCGGCCGGACCCCCAAAGTCGCTCCAATCGGCGCATCTTCTCGTGACTGGCTCACAAAGTAATTTCTTTGCCACACGAGTGCAGCAAAAAGCTGCAGCAGCCCAGCCCAGAGCATCACCGATCGCCCCCGTCTGGCCTCCTGGGAGGGGTCAAAAAAATCTGGTGCCAGAAGCTCAAGGTGTCCCATCAGAAAAGGGGGAAGCGGCATACGTCAGCAGGACCTTGGCTTGTCAGCGCCGAGACGTACTATTGCTGATCCCCCAATTCTGTCCTCATCGATCAGCAACGGTTCCTGGACGTACGGCTCTTTTAGAACTGGCCAGCCATTGGTCAAGAGTACTTGCAAACAGCTGCTAAGAACGAATCTGAGACGTTCTATTGGCTCTCCAACGGCCAGTTCCGTGCAGATTCAAGATTCTTCTTTTTCTTGAGATTTTCTTCCGTTCCAGTCCGTATCAGAATGGCAACGGTCCCGCAATCGTTGCGATATCGAGATTTTGTGGGAGATACGCAGAAGTGTGCAGGAAAACAAAGGCGTCGAATGTGCGATTGGGGGCCGTACGGGCACATTCTGTAAAGATCGGGCCCGATATGCACTGCTGTCCCACTGAGCAACCAATCGCATGTCTCAATGCCTTGCTATTCCACTACCGTTCCGGGGTGATGAGGACAGAATTGGGGGATCAGCAACATGGTGAGAAGAGCAGCAGCTTCAAGAAACCGAGCACGTCACAAGCGGGTTGCAAGCAACGTAGCATTGTTCACCACGAGCTTCTCTGTCATTTTACGTCACAATCAGTAACAGAAGTGTATGATTTTTACCTGCCTTTTGGGCTTCTTATGTGTACGCCTCTTGGTACCATGCAGGCTGTACGAGTTTCACGTGTACGCTGTAATGATGCAACGTGTCTGCATCCTAATGTCCGCCCTTCACTGCACGCCCAGTTACGGCGGGTCAGATGCGGACATCAGGATTCCGGCTCATCTATTGGCTACACAGGTTCATGTAAGCAATTTCCAACGTGTTGCACTGCTTCGGAGTACGTGTCGTGCGTATCATTCGTCGTGTCTAACATTTATCTCTCGTGTCTTTGAATCCCACCTGAGGTGGGCATATCGCATCTTGTGGGCTCAGGAAGGTACTTGCTGCGAAAACCACGGCGTTTTGGTTGATAAAGCCATGCCAGGCCTCCAAGCAGTGCGCCGGAACCGCTGGAAGATCTCAAAGCTGATGTTGTGAGAAACAACAAACTGCGACTGAAGCCGCACAGGGATGGCACTATGAGCGCGTGCGGGAATCACAGAGAGTAGAACAGTTTCCCGGGCCCGTCTGGGTACGTCCGTTAGCATACGCTCCATAGAGGACCAGTCAGTCTCGTAGAGCCGCTCCATGAGAGCCTTCGCCTCTTTGGTGGGCCTTGTTCGCCGGCGCTGGCCGACGCGGCCCCTGAGCGGCACGGTGGTGCGTTGGTACAGTAAGTCACGTACATTGGCCAGGCGCCTGCGTAACTCGTCCGGCCGCTCAGTGCGGAGGTGCAAGTCCACAATCCCGCTCACCGCGTGCGGCTGCGCTGGGTCAAAAAAAAAAGCAGGAGACCGCGCCACTGCCGCAACGGCCTCATCTGGCGAGGGCGTGGCCGCCACCGGCGGGTCGACAACGAATCGCTGAGTGGCACTCGACTCTGTAGATGCAGCGGATTTCTCCTCGACCAGAATTCCAGCGGCGTCCTCAGCCCCCCCTATAGCCAGCGGCGAACCACGATCGTGCTCTTGCGCTGGGACTCCAGCCCCCGCCACGCGGGCATCTTCGCCCACGGCGAGGGACCTGACACCCGCTGCAGGGGCCCCGACGCCCAGATCCGCTACCACAGCGGCTGGTTTGGCAGTCGCCTCGAGGCCCTCCGCAGGAGCCGCATCGCCCACCGCGTGGAGCCCAGTGCCCGCTGTGGCGCCTCAGACGCCCTGAACCGACGTCAACGTGACTGGCGCGGCCGTCGCAGAGGCTTGAGGCGCCGCCTCGACTGTCAGAGAAGCCGTGTCCGCAGCGCCAGCTGGCTGCGGTAAAGAAATCTTGCGACACTGTGCAAGCGTCTTGCACGCCTCGCACACTTTCTCGCGAGAGCGTGCCAGGAGACCCGCCTATTCAGCCGCCTTAGCGCCAGTCCAGAGAAGGTGCAGAGCCGCTGGGCTCGGGGCAACTTTCGGCGGCTTGTTGGTGGAGACCAACCCGTGTAGTAGGAAGGTACAGGCTAACCGAGGCGTAAATGTCACCAGCTGATGTACGAAGTAGCAGTCCAGGCACCACCCGCTACCCACGCCTTTGGGATATGACTCCCCCGTCTTGGCGCACCGGCGGGAAGACGTCGCCTTGAGGACGTCGGCTGGTGCCGATTCGTTCAAGTCCCCGGCAGCGAGGCGCGCCAGCCATAATTCAGAGTGCTTGTTGGTGCGCAGATAGGGTCTGCAGCACGTTGTGCACGCGCAGAAAGCGGGGTCGTGGGGGAACAAAGTGTGCATGGCGTGGAACTCGAGACACTTTGCAAAGCGAGACAGGGTATGGTACAAATGTAGAAATTGCGAAGGCAGCACGCACAGCGGGGGAGGTGTCAGAATTACGTAGCAGACCGCGTTGCATTGTTCAGCGGGAGGAGCTCCATGAGACTGCATAAACGACGGTAAATAGTCCTTCTGGTTCACGCTTGGTTCAGAGCCATATGCACGAACCATTGTGCGCCCGGCGAAGGGGGGGTGACGGCGGCGGACAACGACGACATGGCAGGAAGAGGGCAAGCGACAGAAAGTCCTCCGGCGCAGAAGAAGCAGGAAGGAACACACACTGCGGTCTCAGCAGTGCACATTCTGGCATCTGGGGGGGTTGGTGAAGACGGTGGTGCATGAGTAAGACGGACGTTGGTAGCAGGGGCAATGGGATCGAATGCCGGGGAAAGGAGATCCAACCTTGTGGAAATTCTAACGTGGCTTCTGTATTGCAGCAACGTGTCTCACTCCTGATGTCCGCCCTTAACTGGGCAGGACTGGGCGTTGCCCCACGACGATGGCCCCCCCCGCCCCCGACAACGCCCCCCTCGCGCACGACGACGCTACCCCCGCGCACGACGACGCCCCTGCCGCCCACAACAACGCCCCCTTCGCTCAAAAGGACGCTCTCCCGCCCACGACGTTGCTGACGACGACACCCCGCTCGCCCACGACAACGCCCACGACGACGCCCCACCCGCCTACGACAACGCCCTACCCGCCCACGATGACGGCTCCCCCTCCCACGACGACGTCCCCGACAACACCCCTCCAATCCTTGATGCCGCTCATCACAACTCCCCCCCCGCGAACGGCGACGCCCCCTCCGCGCACGACGACGCCCCTGTTGCTCACAACAACGCCCCCGCCGCTCAAAAGGACGCCCTCCCGCCCACGACTACGCTGAAGACGACACCCCGCTCGCCCTCGACAATGCCCCGGACGATGCCCCACCCGCCTACGACAGCGCCTCACTCGCCCACGTTGACGGCTCCGCCTCCCACGACGACATCAACGACGACGCCCCCCCAATCCCCGATGCCGCTCACGACGACTCCCTTTCCGCCCACGACGACGCCTTCCCCACGACGACCCCCTCCCCGCCCGGGATGACGGCCCCCTCGCCCGCGAGGACGCCGCACCGGCCCACGACGACGCCCACGACGACGCCTCACGTGCCCACAACGGCGCTCACGACGATGCCTAACTGGCCCACAAGCACGCCCGCGACGACGCCCCACCCGCCCACGACGACGCCCTGCTCACCTTCGACGACTTTCACCACGACGCCCTTCCCGCCTACGACGACACCCTACCCGCCCACGATGAATACCCTTCTCCCACGACGACGCACACGACGACGCCTCCTCGGCTCACGATGACGCGCGCGACGACCCCCCCCTCGCCCACGACGACGCTCACGACGGCGCTCATGACGACTGCAAACTCGCTCACAAGGGCGCCCACGACGACGCCCGACCCGCTCACGAAGACGCCCCCCCTGCCTACTTTGACCCCCCTTCCGCTCACGACGACGTCCACGACGACCCCCCGCCTGCCTACAATGACACCCACGACGACACCCCTCCGCCCACTACGGCGCCGTACCCGCCCTCAACGACGGACCCTCTTCCACGACGACGCCCGAAACGACGCCCCCCCCGCCAACGACGATGCCTGTCCCGCCCACGACGACGCTAACGACGATGCCCCTCGCGCGGACGACGCTGCACCTTCCGCCTACGACGATGCCCCTCCCGCCCAAGACAGTTCCCCTCCCGCACCCGACGACGCGCTCGACGATGCCCACGACCTCGCTCCTCCCGCCTACGACGACGCCCCCTTCACCCACAAAGACACCCGCATCGACGCCCCTTCCGCCCAAGATGACGCCCGCCCGATTGATTCCCCCCCCCCCCCCATGACCCCCCCCCCCCCCCCACCCCCCCCCCCCCCCCCCCGCCCCCCCCCCCCCCCAGCCCCACGCCACCCCCCCCCCCCCCCCCCCTCCCTCCCCCCCCCCCCCCCCCGCGTGCCATGGGGGCTGCCAAGGACCCCGTCTGGGCCTACTTCACTGCCACCGACGACCCGCGGCGCTTTGTGTGCAAGTTTTGCACCAAAACCCTCTTTGGCAATCCGACGATGCTCAAGAAGCACGTGGTCTCCAAGGTGTGCACCCCGCCGGCCGACGTGTACCGCATCCTCCTTGAGCGGCTCGTCGGCAACCAGCGCAAGGACACCCTGGGCTCCAGCCGTCGCCGGGAGCAGCTGGTCGACTTGACGCGCGACCGGGTGCATGACGCGTCTGCGGGGGGGCCGTCCATGCACACGGAGAGCACTGGACGGGCGGGCGGTAGCGGTGCTGGTGTTGGTGTCGGCGGTGGCCCTCTGTCGCCGTATGTGTGGTCGCTGTCCAGCAAAAAGTGCACCGACCTCGACGCCCGGTGTGCACGGTGGCTGTATCGCAGTGCGCTCCCCCTGCGCACGACTGAGGCTCCTGCCTTGCAGGCCTTCTGCAAGGGGCTCAACGCGGCCTACAAGCCGCCGTTGCGCTTCTCCTTGGGCGGTCCCCTACTCGACCGGGAGTTTGCAGCGCAGTCGGTGCTGGTGGACGCGTTTGTGGCGCGCAGTGTGGCAGCTGGGGACATCATCATTGGCGGTGACGGCTGGAGAGACCGGCAGCGCAACAGCATCTGTAACGTCATGCTCTTCACCCCCGAGCCGCTGTACGTGGGGACGAGTATTTGGCCCGAGCAGCGGCACACGGCCGAAAACACGGCGGCGTTCTTCATGAAGCGCATCGAGGCGCTGGGCAAGAGGAGCGTATGTGCGTCGATTGAATTACAGAACGTAAGTACAACTTTCCATAAGTAAATGGAAAGCAACTACCAACACGCGGTGCACACGTTGCATAATTATAGTCTGCCGATCGATGGTTCGCATTAATACTGTGAGATTTTCAGGTGTATTAGTCCAACTGTAATTATCCCCTCTCAACCCTGACGTCGCCACCGTTTGTCGCCGCAGTGCTCGCTACCAAATTGATTTAGAAATATGAGACGTGCATTCCGGGACATGTGATTGGTTGGATAGCGATGAGAATGGACCAATGAGATTGTGTCGCTCAGCTCACAGAATTCAAATCAAGTCGGTTTGAAATCCCCAGTCCCCCCGGCGGTCCCCCTCCCTCGAATGAGGCTAGATTATAAGATGATCGTACTCGGGTATGCCATACTAACCAAGTGTCCCAGAACTTCAAACGGCACTTGAATCCCAGCTAGGGCGGCACCTTCCCACTGGTATTTACGTGTAGTTACAGTCGTTCCACAAAAACCTAGCACTCGGCCGAGACCAATAGTACCATGGACAAGATCCATTTATGAACACGTGGGAAAGAGCTAAGGAAGAGGTGTTACGGAGCACTGTGTTGTTGAATCTGATCCGAACAGCATCATTGCTGCACCTGGGAGCGAACCGACACTGGTTTGTGTTGCCACTTCCAGGATCCTCTCAGTGCCCGTCAGTGTGGCACTGGGCCTTGGGGCCAAAACGGTTGCTCCACTGCGCAGCAGGGGCCAGAGACAGCCAGATTCGACTCGCAACCTGTTCTCGATACGCCTCGCTGGTACTGTACTGTCGGACCCGCTCGATCGGCTCCTAAGTGTTCATGAATCTAAATCAACCCAGTTATGGGCATCAAATTGGATCTGGAAAGATGCCAAACCGTTCAGGATCATTATCGACTCACATTACAATCGGTAGTCGGCGTGCCGCGCAGCCCGGGTCCGCACAAGATTCCGATCGTTGTCATCCGCCACCTGCTGAATGAGGCGGCGGTGGCCAACGCATCGACCGCCTTTGTGTTTTTTCCATCTAATTCCAATCGTTCCGGCCCGATGCGCATCAGTCGAACAGCGAGCGCCTCGGCTGCAGTATTCGATGTGCATCGAAGTTCCGATCCAGGCGAACGCGGCGATGAGGTCCTGACTCGAGGGGCCCATGTACCTCGAATGAGGTACCTTGTGGAATGAAGGAACTGGTCGCACCTCAGTGCTGATGACGACAAACTTGCGAGACTTGTATTGCTGATCCCCCAATTCTGTCCTCATCGATTAGCAACGGTTCCTGGACGTATGGTTCTTGTAGAACTGGCCAGCCATCGGTCAAGAGTACTTGCAAACAGCTGCTAAGCACGAATCTGAGACGTTCTATTGGCTTTCCAACGGCCAGTTCCGTGCAGCTTCAAGATTCTTCTTTTTCTTGAGATTTTCTTCCGATCCAGTCCGTGTCAGATGGGCAACAGGCTCGCAATCGTTGCGATATCGAGATTTTCTGCGAGATACGCAGAAAAGTGCAGAAAAACGAAGGCGTCGAATGTGCGATCGGGGGCCGTACGGGCACATTCTGTATTTATCGGGCCCGGTATGCGCTGCTGTCCGTCTGATCGACCAATCGCATGTCTCCACTCCTTGCTGTTTCACTACCGTTCCGGGGCGATGAGGATAGAACTGGGGGATCAGCAATAGATCTCCACGTTGTAATCTCGACGACTTGCTGGCAGATTCTCCGCGTGAGGTCCGTTGGTGCGTGGCCCGGCCGGTTGCCTCGTCCTCCTCGTGATCTGGCTCAAACCGTGCGGCGTCGTCTCGGCCCCCACCACCACCAATCCCCACGACGTGTTTGTTTTTCCTGTGCTGCTTTCTCTTCGAATACTTCGGAGAGTGTGAGTACCTCTGCCTGCGCGTTTGTGCATCATTCGGGTGATTGCGGCGGGCATGACCGATCGGTTTGCAGTCCTTTTTATCCTTCTTTTCTGTGCTTGCCTCCTATGCCGCTTTGTATCGACTCGCGCATCGGTCTTCGTGCGGGCTCTCTAACATTGTCTGTTTCGGCGAGCGCTTGCTGTTTCTGTTTGCTTTTGTTTCCTGCTTCCATTTGTGCGCGACAATCCGTCTTCTTTTCCTTTCAGATAACCTTGTTACCCTCACCGTCGGTCGGTCTGATCCTGAAGAGAAGGGGGGAAGCGGGAGGGAAAGAGGGGGGGTGTGGTTAGGCGGAACGGCGAAGAGAAAAGGTTGGTTCGAGTGGAGGGTGGCTGACTCGGCGATCTGGTTGATTGAGACGAATGCCACGGGCTCTCTCCTTGCTCTATTCTGACTTTGTTCATGCGCTAGCTGTCCTCTGTTCATGGGCTAGTTGTCCTCTGTATGAGTACTCGTTCCTTTTCGTGGTTGTCCTTTCTTGCTGTTGCTCGTGCGCTCACTGTCTCGGCATAGGATCTCACCTCAGCACCTCGCCCGCTTCACTGACAGCAGCACAGAACCAATCAATAACAGTGTTTACAAGTGCCTGAACAGCTGCCAAGGACAGCTGCTGATATAGTTAACTCCGAGTAGCTCGAATGCAAATATAGTTACTTCCCGAGGTGTATTTGTCATCGGGCTCGCATTGGAGGATTCGCATCGCTTTCTCCATCAGAAGTGTAGCGAAAGCGCTCGGAAATGCACTGTATGCTCGAATCAGGACCCGAACGAACATCGTGTTTTGATGGAAGTGTACCAAACCAGGATGATGTGAAAGCCGCAGGCACGTCTAAATTGTGACAAATTGCGCATGGTGGCCTGCGGTCGTGGCCGACGAATGGTGACCATTTAGCGCAGCGCGGCCGGCCAGCGGTGCACGCCCCTCTCAACAGCAACAGCCGGGGGTGTTGCAACAACCGTCCCCCCCCCCCCCCCCCCCCCGCTACGTGGTATCCAAAATTGGAAGTTCTTCGGACACGCAGGACGCCTGTGGGGCCAGGCACTGTGCACCCCCCCTCCACTCCAACGTGACGTCCCAAATTGGCATTGGGTTAGACACGCAGGACGTCTTCGGGGCCAGGCACTGGTCGAGCCCCCCCCTCCCGCCCTTGTATCCGAAATTCGCTGTGTTTCCGAAACGCAGGGTGCCTCAGGGGCCGGGCACTGGGCGCCCCCCCCTTCCTCCATCGTGAGGTCTCAAATTGGCAGTGTGTCTGGCGCGCAGGACCTTTTTGGGGCCAGGCACTGGTCCCGCGCCACTCCCCACCTCATCATTCCCCAAATTGGCAGTGTTTCCGACGGCAGGACGTTTTTGTGGGGGCCAGGTACAGCTTGGGTCCCCCTACCTCCCCCCCTTCATAGAAACCAAATTCGGCAGTGTCTCCAGCACGCAGGTGGTTCCTGGAGCCCGACAGCCACCCACGTGCTGTTCAGGGGCATCGTAGGTCACCTTCTTGTGCGGGTGGGTACAACTCGCCGCACGGGCGGCGAAACCTGGCCCCCGGTGACGTTTGCTGACGATGGCGCGCCGGCCTCATGCGGACATCACTTTGGTGCGCGGGCCGCCCTGTCTACCGCGTTTCACCAGTTTGCCGAACGTATTAAAGTGCGTGCCGGCGACGACGTCTAGCGGTTGGGATGGCAACACCGTCGTAACGCTGTCCCCTTCCCAGGCCCGAACCCCCTCCCCCTGCGTCATCGACTCGCCCAACGATTGCTCGGTCCACACACCCAACCATGTCATCTGGTGATGAGATTTCGCCGGTCTGCGCCTGCCCGGCCGACGATGGGCCGGCCGACACGGGACGCGCGGCTGGATCGGTAACGTCGTGTTCCGGCCCCACTGAGACATCGGAAGGTGCTGCTTCCTCTGACGATGGGTTGTCCGAGGGGACTGACGAGGACGGCGAGGCCCGTCTGGGCCAGGCGTGTTCGATTGGCGGGTACCGGAAGCGGTTTTCGCACGACAAGCACAACGCACGGACGAGCGCTGCAAGAAGCCTCGAATGCCCTTTCAGTCCAAGCGTACCGGCCGAGTTCCGGGCCGAGGTTTGCCCTTGCCCTAACACGACTGAGAAGTCAAAAACATGCGCCAAGTCGCTGTGTACGTTTTCGTTTTTCTTTGGAGGTGGCACAAGTTTCTTGTGGGATCACAGCGTCGTGCTCGCTACGCCGTATGATCAATGGATGACAAATGCTAACTCGTGTGTCTCTCGCTACAATGTCATTGGCTGGTTGTTTTTTAGTTGCACGCTGCGCTTCCAGGAGGGACACCTTCCCCACACCAGGTCCTTGACGAAGGCCTTCACTCTTGGACGTACGAAGAATGGTCGGCTATCGATACGTGAAAAAAAAGAGGCGCGCTTCGAGCCCCGTTTTATGGTATGCCCCAAGACCGAGGCTATGCACTTCGAGCGCCAGGCGGCGTCGGCGCGCCGAGCGGCTATGCTCAAAGCGGAAAGGCGCTAGGCGGTCGAGGTTCAGGAGCGGGCGGCGCTTTGTCACGATATCACCAACCTTCCCCCAGCCGCCCGGGCTGCAAGAATGGTCCGCGTGGCCGACGCGATGACAGGTTATCACGCCCGAGCCGCGCTGGTAACTAGTCCAAGCGGCGCTGCCTACGACAAGGCGTACGCTGGTGGCTTCGGCTTGAGAATGGCCGAGAACGTCGCCTTGCTGTACGCCAGTGCGACTCAAGCCGGTATTGAGTTCGGCAAATCGGCTTCTGGGGAAGTGCCCATCACTGAGGTGGTTCGGCGCGGGATTCGCAAGCGGCTTCAGAAAGCGATTGCGACAAAAAAGCAAGCCCACACCGATCACATTAGCAAGCTGTTAGGCTAATTGAGTGGCCCTACCGGGTCATCCAGACTGTACGTTAGCTGTATCGCTTCTCTATTTCGTCGTCTCTCTCCCCCCCCTCTTTCTGGCATTCCGATTGAGCGAGCGAAAGCTGCAACTTGACACTAACACGAGCTCCATCGACATCCCTGATATTCTTGCGTTTGGATCTAATCCGCTTCACAGGGACGCTCACAGCCTCCAAGATGGATCATCCGGCCAACCAGCGCCTGCTGAGTCTCGCGCCGACCCGCCGGCTGCCAACAAAGTGTCTGGGACCCAAACGCCAGCCACTGGCCTGTCCCGGGGACCCAGCAGCGCTGCTGCCGACGGGAACGCCGCGTTCAATCACTTTGGCCCGGCGCAGCATCCCGAGAGCTTTGTACTGTTCATTTATCGACCAAGCTCCTCGGCTGAGCGGGAGAGCTTAGTTTGAAAAGCGAGGGCGGGGATGGAAAGCCCATGTGTCCGTAGACACACAGTTTCAGGGTCGTCTCTGGCTACGTCTGCTGTGGTGGCACTCATTCTGTGTAAGTGGGGGAGCGCCGGGCGGGACCATCCATCTATTGAGGACTTTTCCGTGGGGTTGGTTGACACAGTCACACGCTGGGCGTCTGTTCATCGTTGAGCGTTGGTGTTTGGAGCCGTTTGCCTTCCTTTGGTTTGTCTCGCACCTTTATCAATAAATATGTCTCTGGCTGTCCTAATCTTCATCATCGTCTACTCTCGCTCCACTGGCAACTGCTGAAAGGCATCTTGCCAAGGCACCTCTGGACCAGCGAGCTCCGGCACATTCCGAACGGCCTCCAGAAGACAATGCTCAAAGTGCTCGCCAATATTTTCCGCCGACAAAGAGAGGATCGCTAAGGCGTGGCGGAGGGCGTTGAGCTCCTCCGGAAAGGAATGATGCATCGTCTGGAGCAGGTTGGACAGCTCACTGATGACCTCTTTCATTGGTTTAAAATCTGCACTGTAGGGAGGAAACCGCAGTGGGAAAGCGCCCGCCGCCGCAATCCACGCGTCCGCTTCCGCCGTGTGAATGGGTGCGTTGTCCAATAGGAGGACGGACCTATCGGCTTGGAGTGCCCAAGGCAACCCCAGGACGAACTTGGTCATCCTTGGCAGCATCCCTGCGAGGAAGATGAGCCAGTCATCCGAGTTTTGTGACGGGGGGCTGGGTGTCGTCTCGCAGTGGTTGACGACCGTCTGGTAGGACGCGGCCATCATCGTGGAAGTTCGGAGGATGTGCTTTTCAACGCGCGAAAGGCCGTCATATCGCACCCCGCACACCCACCGACCACGCCTGCGCCGCACGTCGCCTTCATCCTTGTGCGTCTCGTCAACTGAGATAATGCACCGCAGCGGGGTTGGCAGCATAACGCTCGCAAACGCCTCCCGGCGCTCCTGGTCCTGCTCCCGTTACATTTAATACAGGTTCTGGTAGGAGAAGCCGGTAGCTCGGAGAATACGGTCAAGCGTCCCAATAGAGGTCTTGTATGAGTCGCGGTAGCCAGGGAGAGTGGATGGATGGGTAAACACATCCTTTATTTCACCTATCTGCTGCTCAAAGTCCGAAAGGATGACAGCATTGACGGCTTGAAGGAAGTGGGAGGCGTGAATGATGATGTCGGCGTGTCGATTGCGTAAAACAGGGTCCGGCCACCACGCGCCCGACGCGACGTAGGCGCTTATCCAGACATGGACCGGCGCGCAATTGCAAACTAAGCGCCGCGCAGCCTCATTATTGGAGAAGCCCTCAAATCGCACCCAGGAGACCGCCAGAATCCACGCGGTGTCATCGAAGACCATGATGTCCTGCACACGACCCGAACGCGGAGTGTTTTTCCTACCTGCTCATCGCAGAGTTCTTATCGACTCAGATGAGCCTCATGGTAGCGTTGTGACCCCCCGTGCTGACATGAGACGAATGCGCGGGAGTTTCAGAAGCACGCACGGGAAGAAAAGTAGTCCGCGTGGTCCTGCTAGGTCTCTGGCGAGCGCAACGTTGAAAAACGCAGTCAAATGTCAATGCAAGGGCACACCAGTGGGATGAGAATGAATTCCTCAGCGCCTTCATTGGTCGTATTGGCACGCAAGCAACCCGTCACAGACGATACAGTGCAGAATCTGCGGATCTTAGTGATGTTACCCTGGGCCGTGCGAGCTCCATTATCGTTTGAGCTTTATGTTGCCCCTTGACCACGATGCAGGGGTCCACGGCAACGGCAACAAAGCCTGACAAGAAACATGGCAGCCGTAGAAATGGTCAGCACAGTCAACAAACCACCTGTGTGCGGGTGACACAGAAGTTTCCGGGACCAACACGACACAGCGCCGTACTGACTGTAGTACAATGAATCGCGATCACGTCGGAGAGGAGGGAAGTACCGGCCGTCCTAGTCGCTCGTTTGTCAGCCGCTATGGTACTTGATGTCCAGGAAGTCAGGCCGACCGAAACGCCGAGACAAACAGGCACGGTTTACTTGCCGGCGACGACGGTGCCTCGCACCGTCGTCGCCCTTCGTCCTTAAAGGGCGCAAACAGCTGCGCGGGGACCGGGGCCACTAGTTGGCCCGGTCCCGCGCTGCCAAGTACCTACGATGCAGATAATTCCCTCCAATGCATGGCACTACCCAATCTGGATTGACACGCCCCACTTTCAGCACCGGACAATCCGACGAGCTCACCCAGACACATGCGCCGCAGGCGCTCACACGACGCAGTAGCACGCCACAAAAGCGACACACCACCGACCACCCGGCTTCTGAGCACCAGCGCCCACAGCCACGAGTACAACGCCTCTGGCGTAGTACTACACTGACTGTGTCTAGTGTGACGGTCCGTCACATGGCCCCCACACTCCGGGATCCAGATTCCCCGGAAATATGCCCCACTAACGCATATTTCAAATTGTTCCGTTGGCGACCCACTTGTGATCATCTCGTGGCTCACCAACCACAACCGCAATCCCAATACTTCCC
>ENA-ORXT01002226-ORXT01002226.1-marine-metagenome-genome-assembly--contig:-NODE-2226-length-23706-cov-3.511575_pt1 | contig 23706 bp, 18 predicted proteins | sample MGYA00237868_ERZ511482 | MGnify/ENA metagenome assembly ERZ511482
ATTCTAATTCAAAATTGCCCCAACCAGAACCGCCACCTGGTACTACTTTAAAAGACAAATTGGCTGAATCTCCTAATTTTGCAAAGTCGTTATCATACGTACATATTGCAAAAGTAGAATCCTGGTTATCCAAAGTTTCAGAAGTCAAAGAATCAACAATTGCTTTTTCTTGTGAACAGTTTGCCACTAAAGAATCTATTGTAAAATTAGAAGTTCCAAATTCACAATAGAAATAAATTCGCCCTGAGTGTACATTTTTGGTTTCAACTGTCTCTTCAATGTGCTGAGGATAATGATTGCGTCCCCACAGGATCATCATGTCCTTGATGCGCCCTGTAATATAAAGTTCCCCATCTTTGATAAAGCCCAAGTCTCCCGTGCGAAGATAGGTTTGATCGGGGTTATTAGCCAAGGTTGCCTTAAAGGTAGATTCGGTTTGTTCTTCCCGTTGCCAATAGCCGACACCAATACCCTTGCCTCTTGTCCAGATTTCTCCCACACCATCACTGGCGCATTCAACTTTAGTTTCTGAATTGACAATAATAACCTCATCTCCCAGCCAAGTATGACCACAGCTAACCACAGCTTTAGCGTTAGAATCGTCTGGGGATACAGTAACAACCTTGTCCTCAGTTAAGGCTTTAGCATCCAAATGCGTAACAGTGGGATATTCACCAGCATTTACTCCCGTAATAAATAACGTTGATTCAGCCATACCGTAACAGGGATAGAAGGCTTCTTTGTTAAAGCCACAGGGTTGATATAGTTCGGCAAATTTCTCTAGGGTTTGCGCTCGAACAGGTTCAGCCCCGCTAAAGGCTACTTGCCAATGGCTTAAGTCTAGACTAGCTTTTTGTTCATCAGTGACTTTCTGGCACAATAAATCATAGGCAAAATTAGGCCCTCCACTAGTAGTTATTTTGTACTTAGATATTGCTTGGAGCCACAAAAATGGCTTCTGCGCCAAAGCGATGGGGGACATCAACACCGCTGGCAATCCTGCATAAAGAGGCTGCATCACTCCACCTATTAAGCCCATGTCATGAAACATTGGCAGCCACATTAAAATTCTAGTGTCGTCATGGTGTCCAAAAGCTTGGTAAATTACTTCGGAGTTGTGAATAATATTTCCATGAGTAATCATTACCCCTTTAGGTTGTCCTGTCGAACCTGAAGTATATTGCAGATAGGCTAAGGTATCGCTATTAATATTGGGTTTCTGCCACTGTTTTGCCATGTCAAGGTCAACTTTATCTGTAGCAATCCAAGGTAAGGCTTTTAATTTTAACGCCACACCAGGGTGGGAAACTAATTGCCCCTTAACGCGATCGACAAATTCGCCCGTAGTTAAAGCGATCGCAGCTTGACAATCGACAATACGATCTTGATACTGAGTTAATGACTTAATGTGTTGTCTGGGATAGTCAGTAACGGCAACAACTCCAGCATAAAGACAGCCCATAAAACTGGCAATAAATTCCAAACCAGCGGTGTAGGGATATACCAACAAAGCGCGATCGCCTGGATTGACTTTGGTCAGGATTTGTGATGCGATCGCTTTTGCCTGAAGGTCTAATTCTCGGTAGGTACAGCTACCCGAATCATGCTCGCCGTCGGCTAAAAAAGTGTAGGCTTTTTGGTGTGGTTGATTTGTCGATCTATCGAGTAAAACATTGACAGGAGTGGAATTATTCACCATTCGTTTACTATTCTTTAAACAATGACTGTAAGATTTCCCTATAATGTAGTCCAATAATGGAGGAAGGTTAAATCGTGGGGAGCATAAAAATTGCAATAGTAGGGATAGGTAACTGTTCTAGCTCGCTTATCCAAGGAATTGAATATTATAGAGGCAAAAACGCATCGGATGCGATCGGCTTAATGCACTGGGATATTGGAGGCTACAAGCCCTACGATCTAGAAGTAGTTGCTGCTTTTGATATCGACCAGCGCAAAGTGGGAAAAGATGTTGCAGAGGCTATTTTTGCTCCTCCCAACTGTACGACGGTTTTTTGCGAAAGCGTACCCAAAACTGGAGTTACAGTGGAAATGGGAGCGTTATATGACGGGGTTGCAGACCATATGCATGGTGCTGATGAAAAATATACCTTTGTTGTCAGCGATCGCCCAGAGCAATCAAAAGAGCAAATTGTCAACAGCCTAAAACAAGCTGGCGCAGAAGTTTTAATTAACTACCTGCCTGTGGGTTCGCAAGAAGCAGTAGAATTCTATGCAGAATGCGCTTTGGACGCGGGAGTTGCTTTTGTAAACTGTATTCCTGTGTTTATCGCCAGCCAACCACTGTGGGCGGATAAATTTAAGCGTCACAATATTCCCATTATTGGAGATGATATTAAGTCGCAGTTTGGGGCTACTATAAGCCATAGAACCCTCGTAGACCTGTGTAAAAAGCGAGGGGTGAAGGTTGAACGGACTTATCAGCTTAATACGGGAGGAAACACTGATTTTCGCAATATGCTCGATCGCACTCGTTTAGATTCTAAAAAAGAGTCGAAAACTGAAGCCGTACAGGCAACAGTCCCCGAACGTTTAGACTATGAAAATATTCACGTCGGACCTAGCGATTATGTACCCTGGCAAAAGGATAACAAAGTAGCATTTATTCGTATTGAGGGTAAATTATTTGGCGATGTTCCGATGAACCTGGAGATGAGACTTTCCGTTGAAGATTCTCCTAATTCTGCTGGAGTAGTAATTGATGCTATTCGCTGCTGCCAGGTGGGTCTAGATCGAGGCATTGGTGGAGTTTTAACTGCGCCTTCTGCGTACTTTATGAAACATCCTCCCGAACAGTTTACTGATGATCAAGCTTACCAAATGACTGAAGCTTTTATTATGCAACGCGGTATCCTTTAGGGTAGTGAACAGTAATTAGTTAGCAGTGATTTCGATCAGTTGTTAGCCAATATCTAGAAGTTAGACTTTTTCTTAGTAAGTCTGGCTTCTTTTTTTTATATCTTGAACACCACAGTTACTAGTAAAGAAGACTAATCTTAATATTTAACCTAATAATTATTGCGCTCAAACGTTATGGATATAGTTGATTTTCTGAATGTATCAATTCACAATACTACGACAAAAGAGTTGTTAGAAGATCTCAATCTTAATGGTGGCGCGGTGGTAACGCCTAATGTCGATCACCTAGTTAAAATGCAAAGCAATCGCGAATTTTTGCAGGCTTATTATACTTCTGACTATCGAGTCTGTGATAGCAAAATTTTGCAGTATATTTCTCATTTTTTAGGTAATCCGATTAAAGAGAAAATCTCAGGTTCAGATTTGTTTCCCGCTTTCTATGAATACAATAAAGACAACGAAGATATCAAAATTTTCCTGTTAGGTGCAAAAGAAGGCGTTGCCGAAACAGCTAAACATAATATTAATCAAAAAATAGGCAGAGATATTATCATTGGCACACATTCTCCTTCTTTTGGGTTTGAAAAAGACGAACAAGAATGTCAGGCAATTATCGAACGTATCAATCAGTCTGATGCCACAGTTTTAGCTGTAGGAGTTGGCGCACCCAAACAAGAAATATGGATTGCTAAATATCGCCATCAGCTACCTAAAATTAAAATATTTCTCGCTATTGGTGCAACTATTGATTTTGAAGCAGGAAACGTCAAGCGATCGCCTGAAATAATGGGAGACATGGGTTTAGAATGGCTATATCGCTTATCTAGTGAACCCAATCGACTTTGGAAGCGTTATTTGGTTGATAGCTTGCCCTTATTTTGGTTGGTTGGTCAACAAAAAATGAATCAATATAAGTTTTCTCCTCATTTACAAACTGAGTATTTGCCATTAGGAGAAATATTACAACAGGCAGGATTATTATCTCCTCAAAATATTCGTAAAGCTTTACAAATTCAGAAACAAGAACGAGATTATCGCTTTGGCGAAATTTTGATTCAACAGGGTTATCTCCCTTCAGAAACTATTAATTTCTTTGTTAACGATTTGCCAGAATTGGTTCATTCAGAGCGCAGATTGCGTTTAGGAGATTATCTAAATAATGCGGGATTGCTGCTTCCCGAACAAATTTCTGAAACTTTACTACAGCAATCTTTAACTCAACGCAAATTTGGTGAGATAATTACGCAAAAAGGATGGGTAAATCCCAAAACCCTCGACTGGTTTGTTAATTTACAAAATGCTTGATTACCAACCAATTAAATTAAATATTTAAAATATTTTATTATATTATGAAAACAACTAATATAAGATCGCAAGCCTTTATTTTCACTCTTTTAGTTTTAAATATATTATTAGCTTGTCCTCTGGCAAATGCGAACCAAACTAATGAATATATTGCTTTAAACGACCGAGAGGAATCTTCGTCCTTGGGGACTTATGAAGAAGTTTATAGCTGGTATGAAAAAGGCAACGATTTATATAGTCAAAGAGATTACATAAAGGCTATATCTGCCTATGAACACGCCATCAAAATAGATCCTTCTTTCGACTTGGCATTTAATGCCAAAGGTTGGGCTTTAAGAGAATTACAGGATTATGGCAAAGCTTTAAATGCTTTTGACCAAGCTATTTCAATTAATCCCGATTCTTTTGCCCATTGGCAGGGTAAAGGTAACGTACTATATTATATGGGACGCTTTGAAGAATCTTTATCAGCCTACAATACTGCTTTAGATATTAATCCTGATTCTCATAATTCCATGGCAGGAAAAGGTTGGGCATTAGGCAGACTTAATAAATATGAACTGGCACTAGCAGCTTTTGATTCAGCTACAGACAGAGACAGTCGATTAGATAATTATTGGTCTGGAAAAGGTTGGATTCTTTATGAATTAAATCGTTATCCTCAAGCGCGTGTTGCTTTAAATAAAGCTTTGGAATTAAATCCTAATGATCGGTTTTCTCGATACTATCTTGGATTAATTGAAAAGGGATCTCAGGCAAACAATATATCCTTTTAGTAATTACATCGGTTTAATTACTGTTATGGCATAACGCTCAGGAGATAAATAACGGCGAGCGATCGCCTGTAATTGTTCTGACTGTAATTGACTAACAATTTGTGGATACAAAGCTGAGTCAGCAGCAGTAGCAATAATATTATAAAAGCCGTAAATATTGGCTAGCTGATTGGGTGTTTCGGTAGAGAAAATATAGTCGTTGATTAGCTGACGTTTAGCACGGACAATTTCTATTTCCGAAATCAGACTATCTTGTAATTGCTTAAGGCGATCGCTAATTATGCCTTCTACCATAGCCAAATCTTCTGTCTCTAGCCAAGCGTTGATCGTAAACATACTAGAATCCTTTTGCAAAGACAAACTACAGTCAATATCCATCACTAACTGTCGTTCTTCTCGCAATTCTCGAACTAGTCCTGAACTGCGTCCACCAGCCAAAATAAGCGCAATCAAATCTAAGGCGATCGCCTCCTCTAAGTGTCGCGAACCAGGGCAAACCCAAGCCATTAAAAGGCGTGCCTGTTCAATTCGAGGAAGATGTAACTCTTGACGGCGAATTGCGATCGCTGCGGGTTCTGCTTTTACCACTACAGGAGGACATTCAGAGCGATCGCTATACTCACTAAAGTTATCATTAACTAAAGCCAAAGCTTTCTCTTGCTCGATATTACCCACAATAACTATCGTCATGTTTTCAGGTTGGTAATGGGTGCGATGAAAACAGCGCATTTGATTAGGAGTATGTTCTAATAATAATTCCTTGTCCCCCAAGATAGAACGTCTGTAGGGATGATGCTGATAGGTATTTTGGCATAAAGCCTGAAACCCCAAAAAATCAGGATCGTCGTTACAAGAATAAATCTCTTCAATAACTACTTCTCGTTCGCGAATAAATTCCTCATCAGGAATGTTTGCTCGTAATAAAATGTCCGCTAATGCTGGTAAAGTTTGTTCTACATGAGGTGCAGCAGTCGTCAGATAAAAGTGAGCATAATCATAGCTAGTGGCTGCATTCGCTATTCCTCCTGTATTTTCAATTAGCCAATCAAATTCCCCTGCCATTATTTTGGGAGAACCTTTGAAGATCATATGTTCCAAAAAATGTGCCATTCCCGACCATTCTGTTGGTTCGGCGATCGCTCCTGCTTTTACCCAGACATCAGTAACCACTACAGGAGTTGCAGGTAGATATTGATGAATTATGGTCAAACCATTGTTTAACTTAAAAGTATTAGCGTTAAACGTGGCTTGATAAAGGGATTTCGATATTTTTGGCATCAAATAGCTAAATTGTCATGAATATTAGCTAATTATATTCTCTACAGAATGTCTCTATTGTTACAATTTTGACAAAAACATTTGACGTTTTGTGGAGAGTCAACACGATCTTTTTGTCTTGTAGATTAAAAAGATAACAAAGATAGCCCACCGCCACGCCGTTTTACCTAAGTTTATGACCTGGAAGTCCAGGGTGGGAGTTGGCCGCTCTAATATCCATTTCCGAGAACAAGCTCGGTATACTTCCAAAAGAACTGTTGCTACTCCCTTCATAAATCAAGCATAGATCAATAAACTTGGAAGGTAGTCACCAACGCGGTAGTGGTACTTTATATATCATAATCAGTTTTTCAGATTTAGCAAGAGGGAAATTGACCTAAAAATCGGCAAAAGCTCAGTCTATTAAAGACTTACAGCTAAATTGGGAATATTAAAAGGGTAATAAGTGTTGTCGTAACAAAAGATGCTCGGCTAAGGTATCAATCGAACCTGGCTTTATACAAGAAAAATTATGATTATCTTTAGAAATCTCAATCCTATTGAAGTTAATGAAGCTGATGGTCAAATTGTTTTGGAAGTTGATTTGGCTGCCTCAGGCATTAGCGCAACAACTCTTGTAGAGATATCTACTATTGATGGAAGTGCTAACTCTATAGCTTTTAGTAATGGTGAGTCAGGACTAGATTTTAGTGCAATCAATAGTTTAACTACAAGCATCGATCCTAATAATGCTGATACATTCAGCTTTAATATTAATATTACTAATGATGCGATCGCCGAACCAGACGAAAACTTTCAGTTTCAAGTTGTGGCGACAGAAGATCCCAATCTAAGTGGTATTGCCACCATCACGATTAAAGATGATGATACGGAGGAATCAGAAGAATCAGAATTAGTCGTAGCAGGATTATTGCCGACAATTTCTATTAACGATGTCGAACAATTTGAAGGGGATACAGGAAACACCGATTTTGAATTCACCATCTCTCTATCCGAACCTAGTGAAGAGGTAGTTACGGTAGATTATTCTACAGCAGATGGTACAGGAGAGTCTGAAGCTAGAACCGAAGATCCTGAACTTGTAGATCCTGCCGATTATGTCCCTTTAGCTGGCACGTTAGAATTCAACCCTGGAGAAACAGAAAAGACTGTTAGCGTCCAAGTCTTGACGGATACTCAAAACTTGGATGATGAAGCTCCTGAAGAAACTTTTTTTGTTAATTTAACCAACCCTAATAACGCCGATCTCAACCGTGTTGCTGGTGAAGGAACAATTTTAGATGACGATTTAACTAGTGAAACCGACGACAGTAATGGATTGCCTTTTTTACGGTTAGACGAGCAAACTTTTGTCGAAGGTAACGATGAAAATACTACTCAAGAACTTACTGTCAATTTAGTAGATGCCGATGGCGAACCTTTTATTGCATCTCAAGATATTGTTTTTGAATACAGCACTGTTGACTTTACTGCTGCTGCCAACCTAGATTATGAGTTTGTTGCCAATCAATCTGCAACCATACCTCAAGGACAATCTAGTATTGCTATTTCTACAACTATAATTGGCGATAATGAAATTGAGAGCGACGAAGCATTTTTAATCCAACTGTCTAATGTCGATCCTACTTTAGTTCAATTTGACAATGCAGAATCTATGTTGCAGACAGAGATTACAATTCAGGATGACGATAATCTTGGCAATGAAGACAATAATCTTGACGGTAATGGCAATGATAGCAATGATGATACTGATATAAAAGGAGGTAATATCTTTCGCTTTTTTGACTCGGAGGCTGGAGTTCACTTTTATACTGGTAACGAAACCGAGAGAGACTTCGTTGTTGATAATTTGACTAACTATGAGCTAGAGAATTCTAATTTTGCTAGCGTCGATCCTGACAGCGTTGACAACGAATCCGATATTTATCGCTTTTTGAACACGGGTACAGGAGGACATTTTTATACTGCTGACGAAGTCGAGAGAGACTTCATTATTGATAATTTAGACGAGTTTGTGTTTGAAGACGTTGGCTTTTCCGCTTTTGAAACCAATGTAGAAAATACTATTCCCGTATATCGATTCTTCGAGCCAAATCTTGGCATTCATTTTTATACTGCTGAGGAGTCTGAACGAGTTTTTGTAGAAGATAATTTGGATAATTATAACTTTGAGGGAATCGCTTTTTATGCTTTACCAGCAGAACCCTCTGTAATTTAAACCAGAAAAGCGATCGCTTTATTAATGAATAAAGCGATCGCATCTTAAGAAAAAAATTACTACTTTAAAGTAGAAACAGCTTGTTTCTCTGTTTTTTGAGATTCAGTCGATTTAGGAACAAACAGCTTCGGTAACAACAAACCAGAACGTTCTTTATAAGCTGCAAACTCAGGATAACGAGAAAGAGATTTATCTTTCTTAAGCATATTTGGAATAAACACCAGTGCCGAAAATGTACCCAGAATTGCCAAGGAAATCCAATGAGAACTTAGAATAGCAAAACCAAGATAAATTAAAATTTCTCCCAAGTAGTTAGGATTGCGACTACGACTAAAAAAACCTTCGGTAATCAAACCTTTCTTATATTTAAGCGTAAAGTATTTTTGGGCATCGCTACCGTAGTGCAGAAATAAACCAAAAATATTAGTTGCGATCGCAATTGTAATTAAAGGCGCGCTTGGTTGAACTTTGCTACTAATCAACAGAAACGGTGCAATCCAATATGAACCTAAGAACACAAAGGTCACAATTCCCTTAATTACGGGTATTTCTTCTTCCCACTGTTTATCTGGATACAAACTATCTTTAATCAACCACATAATGCCGTAAGAGCCATGTAGGGCTAAGTATACCCAGGGCGCAACAGTAAAATTCCGATAAAAAATCATTAAGCCTAAAACAAAGGCAAAAGTTAGAAACTTGTGTAAATTAATCGCATACTTTATTTTCATTTAGCTATAGTTTGAATTATCTGATCCGTAATAGTCAAAAAAAATGAGTAGTTGCTTTAACTACTCATTCTTGCGTATTAATCTAGCTTATTTCTGGATCTATTTGGCAGAAACAGCTTTTTTGTTGCTAGTAGATAATTCGCCTTTAGCATATTTAGCAGCATAATCATCTAAGGAAACCTGCTTGATTTTGCTAGCATTTCCAGCAGTACCAAAAGCTTCATAACGTCTGAGACATACAGTTTTCATGTAGGCGATCGAAGGCTTAAGGAAGTGGCGGGGGTCAAAGTTGGAAGGATCTTTCATTGCCGCTTCACGAATTGCAGCCGTGATTGCCAAACGGTTATCAGTATCGATGTTAACTTTGCGAACACCACTCTTGATACCTTTTTGGATTTCTTCTACAGGTACACCATAAGTTTCAGGAATCTTACCACCATTGGCATTGATGATGTCGATCCACTCTTGAGGTACGGAGGAAGAACCGTGCATTACCAAGTGAACGTTAGGCAAACGACGGTTGATCTCTTCAATTCTACTAATCGCTAGAATTTCGCCAGTAGGTTTGCGAGTAAACTTGTACGCACCATGACTGGTACCAATTGCCACAGCCAAAGCATCTACTTGAGTACGTTCAACGAATTCTACCGCTTCATCAGGATCGGTTAGAAGTTGTTCTTTGCTAAGTGTTCCTTCAAAACCGTGACCGTCTTCGGCTTCACCTTGACCAGTTTCTAATGAACCCAAACAGCCAAGTTCGCCTTCAACTGAAGCACCAACAGAGTGAGCTACTTCAACTACGTCTGCGGTCACTTTAACGTTATATTCAAAACTAGCAGGAGTTTTGGCATCAGCTTCAAGGGAACCATCCATCATGACGCTAGTAAAACCATTGCGAATTGCTGAATAGCAAGTCGCGGGGCTATTTCCATGATCCTGGTGCATCGCGATGGGAAGATGAGGATAGCTTTCTGCTGCTGCCATTACTAAGTGGCGTAGGAAATTTTCTCCAGCATATTTACGTGCGCCACGAGAAGCTTGTAAAATGACAGGACTGTCAGCTTCGTTAGCAGCTTCCATAATGGAGATAATTTGCTCCATGTTGTTTACGTTATAAGCAGGTATACCATAACCTTCTTCAGCAGCGTGTTCTAAAAGCAAACGCATTGGGACGAGCGCCATATATATTCTCCTTAATTTATATTTTTGTCAACACCGCGATTAGAGATGGCGAGGAGACCTCGCCCTCTCTCGCGGTCAAATAGCAAGTTTTTAAGAAATTTTAACTTCTTACTTGTCAATCTTAAGATATTTTTTACATCTAGACTAATTTAATTTGCTAGTCCAGCTCAAAAATTGTCAGATTTAATTATATTTTTTAGTATAAGTTTTATTAAAAGCTATTGTTTATCTTCGCTTTTAACAATTTTCAGACTATTCACACAGATTGAATTATCGTCTTTAACCGAAATTATTCCCTGACGGCGTAGTTTGCCCATCAATCTGGTTACAGTGACTCTAGTAGAGCCGATCGCGCTACCGATTTGAGCATGAGTTAAAGTATAGGGTAGACAGTATCCTTGCCCTTGTTCATGTTCTTGTCCGTATTCTTCCACTAGTAGAGTTAAAAAACTAGTCAGACGGTCTATGGTTCTTCTTTGACCCAAAGCACTCAGCCAAAGAAGTTTTCTTTGATGCTGGTCGCGGAAAGCGTCATATACTTCTTGACGAAAACTAGGCCAATTTTCTAAGTCTTGCCAATACAGCCAAGCTACCTGAGTATAATCAACATGAGCGTAAGCCTCAACGCTAAAGACGGAATGAGAAACGACTTCAAATGGTTTTCCCGCAGCAATAAATCCTAAAAAGGCTCTCTCAACCTCTTCTGCCGATTCCAAATCTGAATCTGAATCTGATGCAGATTCAGATTCAGATTTGTCCTTCAAATCATTATTTTGCTGGTTTTGAGTTTCACTGACTAGACGAACCGCACCTTGATTCACTATGTAAATTAGTTGAGGACGAACAGGAATTTGTTCATCCTTACGAAAAATGCGATCGCGATAATGGGTTTGCGCCCAGTCCATGATAGTTTTCCAGGTCAAAATAGAGTGAGATTCCTCAGAGGATCGATCGGGAAACTGCATAAGATGAAGGCAAAATAAAATGACAACGCATATTTGATTCTACATGGATAGCAATGTATCAAAAGGAACTTTTTTACATAAGTTTTTCAAACTGCCATTTATTAAGGAAAAAACTAGTCTTTCTATTGGGGAGTTACTGGAACAGATGCTTCTATCAACTCTTCATTTATCTCAACAAAAATCATATTTTGCTCTAACACCCAAGTTTATAGCAGATAGTCTTAGGCGAAAGATGGTTGTTTTGCAGCCTTTTATTGAGCCAATATACTCTAGTAGCCAGAAGCATCAAGTTTTATTAATATCTCAATCCACGCCAATTGTATATAGTTCCCCTATTGCTTTGGTTTTGGCTTCCTTCACTAAAAATAACCCTCAAACTATTGCCAAATATCTGGTTGATTTATTGGTTTTTCAGCAAGATTGTATTGATTCCCAACTCTATTTAAATTCAACTATTGAAGTCGCGAATTCTGGCTTTATTAATTTCTATTTAGACGCCAGATCAATTGCTATTTGGCTTGAGCGATCCTTTGCTTTGATCGAAGCAAAAAACTCTAGTTCGCATCATTCACTTCCCACACCTCCTTTAGACAATAGCTACCCTAATTTATTTCCAGCACAATATGTTCATTCCCGTTGCTGCTCTTTATTAAACCTGGGGGTAAGAGAAAAGCTAGTTACATTAGAAGACAACAATCAACCTATTCCTTGGTTAGACGAACAAAACAATTTACGGTTAGATGAAACCATCGAGCTTAATTTGTTGCATCAATTGTTTTTGGTAACGGATTCGTTTGCTCAAGAATCAGTTGATTGGCATAAGGTTGCTCTTAACTTGAGCGAAATAGTCTTGATTTTTATAGCACAATGCTCTTTTTTGGGAGAAGTACGACAAAAAACGCCGCAAAAAGCGATCGCACGTTTGAGATTAATTGCTTTAACTCAATATTGGCTACAGCGAATATTGATAGAAAAATCGAAGGTTGCAGCACCACGCAATTTATGAAGTCTGAAGAGACAAGCAATAAGTAATAAGTTTAAAGCAGAACAAAATAGCTACCATAAATAAAATGCTTGCATTAATATTGCTTTACTATGTTCACGTCGATTTATAGCACTTTAAAATCAGTCACTCTGTCTCTCAATCGATTTTCTGTATCAGCCAAAAACTAAAACGATATGCCTCTGTTTCGTATAGCAGCCTTATTTCTTGGTCTTAGTGTCATTCTGGGATTATCTATCTGGTTGGTGACATCTTTGTCTCATTTGTATATGCAGATCTCTTTTACTGCACCAATCTTGGCTAATTTATTATTGCTGTTAGTGATTATTCTAATTGGCGCAATGATTGGAGGATATATCTACTATGTCAACAAATATACTCGCAGAAGTCCTCGCTCTAAAAAAGGTAAACGTCGCGTTAATAAAATTAGGATACCTGAAGAGAAAACTCAGGTAGCAGCCCAAAACCTGAAAACGCTAAGGCAACAGGTGGGTCAGATACAGGATAAAATTACTCAAAAAGCCTTAATTAATCGCTCGCAACAGATAGAAGCAGATTTGCAGCGAGGAGAAGTAAAAGTTGTCGTGTTTGGTACAGGATCGGCAGGTAAGACTTCTTTAGTTAATGCCTTAATTGGAGAAATAGTGGGAGAAGTAAATCCCATTATGGGAACAACTACTCAAGGAGAAACCTATAGTCTCAAGCTCAAAGGAGTAGGACGAGAAATCTTGATCATTGATACCCCTGGTATCTTAGAAGCGGGAGTGGCAGGAACTCAAAGAGCAGAAATAGCCAGACAATTGGCGACAGAAGCCGATTTACTGGTTTTTGCGGTTGATAATGACCTTAGACAATCAGAATATGAACCATTAAAGGCTTTGGCGGAAATAGGAAAGCGATCGCTTTTAGTGTTTAATAAAATCGATCTGTATACCGATGAAGATCGAGAAATAATTTTAGGGCGACTCAAGGAAAGAGTTAAAACTTTTATTTCCCCTACTGATGTGACTGCCATCTGCGCTAATCCTCAACCAGTACAGTTAGCTACGGGGGAAATTATTGAACCGACTGCCGAAATCATTCCTCTAATTAAAAGATTAGTGGCAGTACTACGGGCAGAAGGAGAAGATTTGATTGCGGATAATATCCTACTTCAATCTCATCGTTTGGGAGAAGAAGCTCGCAAAATCATTGATATTCAGCGACGCAGAGAATCTGATCGGATAATAGATCGCTATCAATGGATAGGCGCAGGAGTAATTGCAGTGACTCCTGTACCAGTAGTAGATTTGTTAGCTGCTGCAGCGATTAATGCCCAAATGGTAATCGAAATTGGCAAAGTTTATGGTGTGGAACTAAATGCAGAACAAGGTAAAGAATTAGCTTTATCTCTGGGTAAAACTCTAGTCAGTTTGGGAGTCGTCAAGGGTGCAGTAGATATCTTAGCCAAAGCACTCCAATTCCATTTTGCTACCTATATCGTGGGTAAAGCAATTCAAGCAGTTTCGGCTGCTTACTTAACCCGTATTGCAGGTAAAAGTTTTATCGAATATTTTAAACGCAATCTCGATTGGGGCGATGGTGGGATGACGGAGGTGGTACAGCAGCAGTTTCAGCTTAGTCGGCGAGACGAATTTGTTAAATCCTTTGTCCAAGATGCTATTTCCAAAGTGGTGCAGCCTCTATCTGAAGCCTGGGGCGACGAGGAATTAGAAGAGGTGGAATTAGAAGAATTTAAAAAAGTTGAGGTGGTGGAAAAAATGGCTGCAAAATTAGAAGATGATTGGTAATCAGTAATCAGTAGACCTCTTGCATAACTATAAAGAAATCGATGGTGCATGTATTCGTCTGGTTTTTATTAGGAATGACTATAATTGACTAAAAAGGGGCTGGTAAATTAATACGAACCCCTTTTTATCTATCTTCAGTTAGATTTGCTTAATTCCTAACGGATATATTCTTTTAATATACTGTTGCGATTAGGGTGACGTAATTTGCGTAGAGCCTTAGCTTCGATTTGACGGATACGCTCGCGAGTAACATTAAAGATTTGTCCGATCTCTTCTAATGTTTTCATGCGACCATCATCTAGACCATAGCGTAGACGTAAAACATCACGTTCGCGGGGACTTAAAGTATCGAGTACGCTCTCCAAGTCTTCTCTTAGTAAGCTTTTGGATACTTGATCCTCTGGAGTTTCGCCATCAGCTTCAATAAAATCGCCCAAACGGGAGTCTTCTTCTTTACCAATGGGAGTTTCTAAGGAAATAGGCAATTGAGCGGATTTAGCAATAAATCTCAGCTTCTCGATGGTCATTTCCATGCGAGTTGCAATTTCTTCTTCAGTAGGTTTGCGACCTCTTTCTTGAGAAAGTAATTTAGTAGTTTTTTTAATGCGAGAAATAGTTTCGTAAAGGTGAACAGGAAGGCGGATAGTCCGAGACTGATCGGCGATCGCTCTAGTAATTGCCTGTCTGATCCACCAAGTTGCATAAGTAGAGAATTTATAACCTTTTTCATGGTCAAACTTTTCCGCTGCTCTGATCAAGCCCAAGGAGCCTTCTTGGATCAAATCTTGGAAAGATAAACCGCGATTCATATATTTTTTGGCGATCGATACAACCAAACGTAGGTTGGACTGCACCATCTTGTCTTTAGCTCTTCTACCAATAAAGAGGCGACGACGGAATTTGCGATATTCCATATCGACTTCTCTAGCCCATTCTTCGTCAGTAGCTTCTCTACCCAAGCCATCTTCTAGACTATCTTTTAGTCTTTCTAATTCCAAAAGATCGGCAATTTGACGTGCCAGTTCGATCTCTTCTTCTGCTCTTAACAGTCGAATACGACCAATTTCTTGGAGATAAATACGAATAGAATCTTCTGTATAAGGTTTTTTTCTACCACGTTCAGCACGTTTAGTAGTAGTGGCTTTTTTCTTCTTCCCTTTAGCTGCGGGCTTCAGATTGGCAGTGTCTTTACTTTTTTTGCTATCTTCTTCGATTAGGCTCTCCCAATCGTTTCCAGGATTGGCGATCTTTGCTAGAACTTGATTAGCTTGGGTCATGCCGTTTTCCTCTTGCTCCTTCAGTGAAAAATTAATGAACTTAATGATATTTATTCAGTCAACTATTTAAAGTTCCCTGGGACTATAAATTGTGTCTAATTGCACCTCGTTTACCTTTTTATTCCTAATTCTGCTTGCCGAATGGTAAACAGCCTCATTGTAAATATTAAGTCTTGGTTATGACTTATGTAAAAGTGAGTGTTATCAACTAGAACTTTGCAATTATTTTTCGATTTTAGCCTCTATTTTGATAACTTAGGTGAAGATTGGACGTGAATTAAACTAGAAGTTCTCTGTAAATATAAAGAAAGTACAAAGTTTCCTCTATTTTCGTCCCTATGGCATTGTAAGCAATTTGAAGGAAAATAACACGGATTGGTTTTTATTTCCAAAAAAATTGTTTTGTGAACATCGGTAACATAATGTTTAAATATAGCCGAAAATCACTGTTTTATACCCTCTAGGGGGATTGAAAAGGGGAATTAATTTCCGATATTACTAGAGGTAAGAACGAAAAATATAGAAAGTAAATTGTTTATGAATAGAGTTTCTACGCTTTTTTGTGGAATTACTTTGAGTTCAGTAATTTTAACTAGTGTTATTCAAAGAAATGAAAAAAAGACCATTGCAGCACCTATAAAAGAAGGAAATTTAGCCTTTGTTGTTAACGGAGAAGATTTTGTTAGACAAGGTTTTGTGAGTAAGGATAATTGGGAAGTAAATTTTGACCACGTATATATAAATGTTGATGATACAGTCGCCTACTCTACTTCATCATCTTTTGAACCTCAAAAGGGGGATACCAAAGAAAGTATCGATCACCAAGATAAGGTAAGTTTTTTAGATACTCCGAAAACAGCTGATTTAGCCGAGGGAGGCACAGATGCAGAACCTATTTTAGTTAGTAAAGTGAACGCGACGGAGGGTTTTTATAACGCTCTAAGCTGGAAACTAATTACCGCAGATTCTCAAAGTGCGATCTCTGGAAAAACGATGGTTTTGATTGGGAAAGCCGTCAAAGATGGAGAAACCGTTAACTTTAATCTTGGGTTTAATAATCCTACTGAATATGTCTGTGGCGAATTTATTGGGGATGAGCGTCAAGGAGTAGTTGCAGCTGACACACCAGGAACAGTAGAAGCAACCTTCCATTTCGATCATATTTTTGGCGATGCTAATACCCCCATAGAGGATGCTCTAAATCAAGATGCTTTGGGATTTCAACCCATAGCAGAATTGGCTAGCAATGGCACAGTAGATTTAGACGATATGGATTTGGCTAGTCAATTATCGGCTCAAAATTATCAAAAGTTAACAGAAGCGATCGCAGGATTAGGTCATGTTGGAGAAGGACATTGTGTGATTAGTAATGACTAATTACTAATTACAAAGCCAATCCTTGAGAAAAATGGAGGAAAGGTGATTCGCCTGGTGGAAGAATCTTACAATTTTTAAATAGCATCCCTACAGTGATTTATGACTAGGTTTTACTTTTGGCTTACTTTAGTGATTGCGATCGCAACACCTAAGCAAGTTTTGGCTCACGGAGCAAATATTGAATATCAAGAGACAACTGCCATTACTATCCAGGCAAAATATGACGACGGTACACCAATGGCAGATGCTCAGGTAGTAGTTTATGCGCCAAGCGATCTCGCCTCTCCCTGGCTCAAAGGTACAACTGATAAGTCAGGACGCTTTACTTTTGCGCCGAATGCTGATGAGGACAATGTTGGTAATTGGGATATCAAAGTGCGTCAATCTGGACACGGAGATATTACCAGTATCCCCATAGAAAAGGGAAAATTAGCAGTTAACAATATGCCTGCTTCCTCGGCTGGCTATACGCCCTCTCAAAAATTAGTTATGGCTGCGGCGATGGGGTGGGGTTTTTTAGGTACGGCTTTGTTTTTTTCGCGTAAGTCGAAGTAAATAGATTATTTTAGGTTTTTAAATGCACATTCCCGATGGTTTTCTTCCTCCCGACGTATGCCTTGCTGGTTATGCCTTAACTGGTGGCGTCACCTGGTATTCTTTAAGAGAAATTAAGCGAGATCGTTTCACTCAAGCAAATATTCCCAAGGCTTCTTTATTAACCGCTGCTTTTTTTGTAGCTTCCTTGATTCATATCCCTATTCCTCCTACTAGCGTTCATTTGATCTTTAATGGTTTGATGGGTGCTGTATTGGGGTTTTATGCCTTCCCTGCGATTTTGATTGGCTTGTTTTTTCAGGCAGTAATGTTTCAGCACGGAGGAATGTCCACTTTAGGAGTAAATGCCATAATTATAGGCGCACCAGCGATCGCAGCTCATTTTATTTTTAGGCAGCGCGATAAGCTACGCTTGTCTTCGAAACACTTTGCGGGCAGAAAACAAGCCCTAACCAAGGTTTTATCTTTCGCAGCTGGAGGGGGAGCATTATTATTATCAGCCACAATGTTTGCCATCTTACTGGTAACTAACATCTCTCCTGACATGGATGTAAACGCCGAAAGAACGGCTATTTTGATTTCGATGGGTAGTTATGCCATTCAAGCTGCGATCGAAGGTGCGTTTTGCGTGATGTTGATTTCCTTCCTTGAACAAGTAAAACCAGAATTGTTGCGATCTTAAATCAATACCCTCGCCAATAGCTATATCGGGGGAACCCCTCACCCTCGACAGTTTGCTCAACGGGGGGAACCCCCACAACGCAACTGTCTCGCAACCGCTTTGGCTCGCAATTAGTAATCAGTAATTATGCAATGAAATTAGCACTAGATCGTTATGCCTCTTTAGATTCCCCTCTCCACCGTTGGCAACAGGAGTACAAATTAGTTGGCTTATTAAGTTTAATTTTTGCCTTTGCCTTTGTGCAGAATATTTGGTTGTTGCCGATTATGGTGACTATTACGGGAATTTTATTTATTCTTTCGGCGATCCCATTTTCCTTTTTAATAACGCGGTTGCGTTATCCAAGCTGGTTTATTTTGGCAGTAATTATCATGCTGCCTTTTGTATCAGGAAGTACTCCTATTTTTGAGTGGGGATATTTTGCCATTAAAGAGGAAGGATGCTGGCAAGCACTATTAGTTTCAGTACGATTCTTTTGTATTTTAACTACGAGCCTGGTTTTGTTTGGTACTGCTCCTTTTTTAAACAGTATTAAAGCAATGCGATCGCTCGGATTGCCCAGAGTAATTGTAGACATGACTCTTCTTTCTTATCGTTATCTAGAAGAATTGGGAGAAATGCTCACGACTATGCAAAGAGCCATGAAATTGAGAGGATTTCAGCCTAAAAATATAACTCGTCGCAATTTAAAAGTATTTTCTCAACTAACTGGTAGCATATTAGTGAGGAGTTACGAACGTTCTCTCAGAATATATCAAGCAATGATTTTGCGGGGTTATGGTAGCAAAATAGACGCAGCTAAAAAAGGTCAAAGATTTAATTTCAAGAATAGCGATCGCTATAGTCTTAATGCCACAGTAATGACAGTAACTACAGCAATTTTTCTAGTAATTTTACAAGCATTACTGCCCAGTTTTTAGAATTTTCGGGTCATACCAAATTATTAATTATTATTACGGTTGAGAAGAATTAATGAACGACTTAGTTAAAACAGCTAATCAGCTATCGCTAAAAACTAAAGCAGTATCTCTACATAATTTATGCTTTAGCTATGGCAATGAGAGATCGATTCTAACGGATGTAAATTTAGATATTACTACGGGGGAAACAGTAGGTTTAATTGGCGCAAATGGTGCGGGAAAGACCAGCTTGTTTTTAACTATCTGTGGTATTCTACAGGCGACTTATGGTGAGGTAAAGCTATTCGATCGCCCAATCCAAGCAGGACATTTTAATCCCGAAATTGGTTTGGTTTTTCAAAATCCTGACGATCAGCTATTTTGTCCTACGGTAAGGGATGATATTGCTTTTGGTTTGGAAAACATCGAACTGCCTCCTGAAGAAATAGAAACGAGGATTAATGCTGCACTGTCTTTAACAGGGGTAACTTATTTAGCAGATCGCATTTCTCATCAGCTTTCAGGGGGAGAAAAATGTATGGTGGCGATCGCTGCTGTGTTGGCGATGTTACCCCAAGTGGTGCTTTACGATGAGCCTAGTGCTAACTTGGACTTGCGCGCCAGAAGGAGATTAATTAAGTTTCTTGAAGCTTCTCACGAAACTATAATTGTTTCCTCCCACGATCTAGAACTGATTATTGAAGTATGCGATCGCGTTATTTTGCTCAACCAAGGAAGAATAATTGCTGATGGTACTCCTCAAGAAATTATGAGCGATCCTGGTTTGATGGAAGCCAACGGCTTGGAAGTACCCCACTCTTTAACTCACGTTCATCGAGACAAAGGAGTAATTAAAAAAGAATATTAAAAGATGCAATCAATTAAAAAAACTTGATAAGAAATCAATCACCGAAAATTATTTCTTTAGCTAGTCAGAGTATGTATAATCGCCAACGATAAACAAGTTATTCCAACCAAAAGTTACGTCATCAAATAAATAAAATGAGCAGTATTCCCCAAGATAGTAAAGATAAAATATCAGAAGCAGAAGCACAAGAAATGCTGCGATCGCTTTTGCACAAGGAAGGTACTTGGGTAGAGTGGGGACAAACTTGTCAAAAGCTGCAAAAAGCAGGATATAGTACCCAGCAAATTTTTGAAGATACGGGATTTCAAAACAGTCAGCAAAATATGGTGATTGTGGCATCTCAGGTGTATAACAATTTAGTTCGAGATGGTGTTGCACCAGAAGCCTTAGAATACTTCAAAGGACCTCGTAGCGACGTATTACATGAGTTTCGACTACTTAACCAAGAACAACGGGTAGAAGCTGCCAACTTAGCTTATGAAAAGCAATTAAATATTGATGGCGCGCATTTGGTAACGAAAGCGATGAGAGATGTCTCGCGGATGTCTCAGCTACCAGAATCTTTTACTAATCATCCAGGAGATTGGGTAGCATACCTATCTTGGAAAAGAGCGCAAAGTCAAAAAGATTTACAACAGCGATCGCGTTTAATTGCTCAAGGGTTAAAGTTTGCTCATTCTGCCAGCGCGCGAGAAGCCATTGAAAAGTTATTGAGCGACTTTAACATTGTTAAAGCTGTTTCCGAGCCTTTATTACCCTTATATCGTTTGGAAACAGAGGACGAATTACCTCGTATAGTGCCTTTAGCGGGTAGTTATCCTCTTAGTAGCCATGAAATAGCCAAGGTGAATCAGATAAAGAATCAACAGCCTTTTGGCAACATTACCTCTAAAGATGGTAGTTATGTGCCTGTTCCTGGTTGGCAAGTCGCGCTTAAAGCTAAAGATCCCATTGCATATTTCTGTCCTAGCGATCGCTTGCCCAAGTCTTTATCGGGTAGGGTTGAAGAAGTATTAATTATGTTGGATCGAGCCAATACTACTTGGAATGTCAACAGTTATTTTGTTGTAGAAACCGATGGAAAGCTGGAAATACATTGGTTTGAAACTGAGCCAACAGATAAGATTGTCGGACAACTAGTATTAATTCTTCGTCCTAAGAGAATATTAGATGAGGGCAATTTAACTCAACCTTGGCAAATGGACGACTAGTGACGCTGCGCGTAAGTAAAGCGACAAAGTCGCAGCCCGCGCCTTCTGCGGTAGTTAATTAAAGCTAAAAGCTAATAGCTAAGAGCTAATAGCTTTTTTGGGTAATAAGTAGAGAAGAATTAAATTATTACTTACTCTTTAGTTAATATTGTTTGTGACCAGATTTCAATTAAATTGCTGGTAGTTTTTTGCCAATTCCATTGTTGTGCCACTTCTTTTGCTTTTATGCTCATAGAGTTACGCAAAGGCTTATCGTTAATTAGTAATTCTAGTTTGGCTAGGAAGTCAGCTTGATTTTGGGGTTGGTATAAAAAGCCTGTTTCACCATTGTGGATAGTATCAATGACTCCTCCAGCGCGAGGAGCGATCGCAGGTATTCTCGCAGCAGCAGCCTCTATGACTGTTAATCCTCTAGTTTCTTTTTCGGAATTGGTAACAAATACATCGCTATTGATTAATAGTGAGGGAATGGATTGAGGGGAGATTCTACCTAATAAATAGGTGTCATTTATTAGAGGTTTTAAAGCTTGCTTTATTTCTTCTTTTAAAGTGCCATCTCCCACAATTATTACGGCTATTTTGCTTAAAGTATTAGGAGACAATTTAGCTAAAGAGCTTAAAGTAAAGTTCCAGCCTTTATCTGGTGTTAAGCGACCTAAAAATATCAGCTTAACTTTATTGTTCAAGTTAGGGAGTTTATAGTTATCTTGAAAAAAGTTATTATCTTTACTTTGATTGTTAAAACATTCAACATCGCAACCTAACAATTCGGCATAGTGCAAATTTTTAATCCCCATTTTAGCTAGCTTGTTATAAGTTACAGAGCTAGATACTAAGGTTAGACTATAAGAATTATATATTTTAGAAAAAATCAGACTTAAGGCTTTCTCGATTAGTTTATTAACACCAAAGGAAAGCTGGAAATAGTCATCCAAGTAATCAATATAGTTAGTGTGAAACCAAGCTACACAAGGTATGTTATTCTGCTTGGCATATTTAACCCCTGGCAGCTTTAAAAAGCAAAAACCGAGCCTTTCGGCTTCATCTATATGAATAATATCTGGTTTGAACTTTTTTAATTGTTTAACAATAGTAAAATAAGATTTAATCGTAACATCTCGCTCAAATTCTAAGGCGATGGATTTAGTACTAAGAAGATTAATTACTCTTACATTATTAAATATCTCTCCAGTGTAATTTTGCCAATCTGAATAAATATAGGCGATCGCTCTATAGTCTGGACAAAATAACAATACCTGATGTCCCAATTCACTAAGTTGTTTAACCCGATTGAATACTGCGATCGTCACCCCATCAATTACAGGAAAAAAACTGGAGCATATTATTGCTATTTTCATTAGTTTGATTGCACTTTTTACAATTTATGTATTTGCCAAAGATCTAAGGGAATTTCATCGGCACTAAATAAGTGAGACTTGTATACTTGTTGCAGGCTTATCTGAGGTATTTGCTGAAGTTTTTTCTGATAGTTTCTAGAGGGTTTTAAAATAAATATATCTTGAAAGTTGTTCAAATATTTTGTTATGTCTTTATCTGTATCAGTAACTTTGTATTTGGTTTGGGGAGATAAAGAATAAGCTAAAGATAGAGCATCCATTGCATTAGCAGATTCTACAGTTACTAAAGGAGAATTACTTTGATCAATTATCATTGCGATCGCAGGGTTATTAATGTTTCTTCCTTTCTGATAAAATGGCGATAAATTAAGATTGCGAATACAGGAAAAGATTCCCAAAATTAAAAATCCAATTGTAAGCAGCTTCCAGAAATTTTTCTTTTTACTTGAAATTAATTTACTCCCTAATGTGTAAGCAACAGCTATTTGTATGCCTAACTGTAGGGGAATTAAATATCGTGGGGCAGTTGAACCTTGTCCTTGATTGATAATATCTATAACTACTAGGGGTAGAGGAAGGGAAATTATTAAACAGACGATGAACAACCAGCGATCTCTTTCTTGATGCGCGTTCCCTTGCGAGACAGCGCGTTGTGGGGGTTTCCCCCATTGTAGCGACTGTCGAGGGTGCGCCTTACGGCGGCGCGGGGTCGCATCGCTTCTCGTACTAGCAATTAAATAATATAGGGAATAGCCAGATAAACTTAATATGCCTAGTGCGACAGCTGCGCCAATAATGCTAACTAAATCTAAATATATATAATTAGACAATAGAAAGCCGCCAGCAGATATTATTATAAGCAACGCAAACTTTGTTGATTTCTTGTTGAAGTAACCAGAAAAAATAGCAATAGTCAAACAAGAGCTTACTATAGCGATTAATACTATTGCCATCTGTACAGGATTGGAGTCTTGAGAAATAGGTAAGTCGCCGAAGATTAACAATACTGTACCAATAAGAACAGCAATGATTTCAGCAATATTAAAATTGCCCCGCATCCAGCTAGTATTTTTCTGTAGTAAATCTACATGACTAATAATTATAAAAATCCATGGGCTAAATATTAATAGAGCTAATAAAAAAGATAAGAAAAAGCGTTTGATAATTTCAACTTTATTTTTTGCAGAAACAAACAGTATATATAATCCCTGAAAGCTGGCTACATAAATAGAAAATAAAGAGGTATAAAATCCCAACACTAAGCTAAAACTATATAAAAGCCAGGATTGTCTATTATTAATTCTAATGGCACTTAACAAGCTAGCACTCATTAATAATATAGTTACTGTCCACA
>ENA-ORXT01002227-ORXT01002227.1-marine-metagenome-genome-assembly--contig:-NODE-2227-length-23700-cov-3.366677_pt1 | contig 23700 bp, 20 predicted proteins | sample MGYA00237868_ERZ511482 | MGnify/ENA metagenome assembly ERZ511482
TTGCTGGTGGTTGTGGTGTTGCTGGTGGTTGTGGTGTTGCTGGTGGTTGTGGTGTTGCTGTTGCTGGTGGTTGTGGTTGTGGTTGTGGTGTTGCTGGTGGTTGTGGTGTTGCTGGTGGTTGTGGTGTTTCCCAATCTTGAGCGGAGATTAAAAGTTCCCCGTTGCTAACAAATCCATTTGAAATTGCATCAAATAAATTATTTAGATCTACATTTCGGTCAAAAATTGGTCCAAATTTTTGTTTGAATTTTGTGGGACTAGCGATAGTAGAATTTCTATCTTCAAGAGATAAGTTCATAAGTCTGGCTACTACTTGAATAACTATTTCGTTATCCAGGTCAGGGTCATTACTGACTAGACCATTTATTAAATTTATTTGATGATCTGTTAATCTGATCTCTGTAAGAGTGTTTTTACTTAATTGTTTTTTGCGTTGAAGTTCTTCTGGGTTTAATGTCCTGATACCAAGATCATCGAGACGTTTTGAAATTTGATACCAGATGATTTCTCCATCAATAATATTGAAGGCGATTTTAAAATATGACTTACCAACTTGTAACGTTCCTACCAATTCATTTTCTTCTATAGCAACACCATCTTCTACATTCAAAATTTGATCGATGATGCTTTGATTGTCTTCTTCTAATAAATTTAATGATTCTAGAAAACTTGGAACGTAGTAGTAGATGTTCATATTTATATTGTATTCGTTTGGTTAAAACTAGGTGCAGCAAGGTTGTTGCTTGACATGAATTTGCAATCTAAAATGCATCAGTTATATTGTCGGACTTATGTTTAAATTTCTATGCGCTGATTTTCTCAGTTGAGCCATTCATCAACAACACTTGGTAACTCTGATGTTTTCAACAGTGGCTCGCCTCGTGAAGACTTAGCAAAACCTAACTTCCAAACAGTGTTTGCAATGTCGCCGATAATAGCAAAGCAAGCAACTGCCTTTTCGTCATCCCTGCTGAATGAGCGTATAGTTCTGTAACCCTTTAGCCAAGCATCAAAACGCCACTGAGCGGTTTTAAGAACACCCCAGGCTTCATAGGCTCTCCAACACACGGCTGCGCTATCAAAATCAAAAACAATAATTTTGCCGTCCGCTATATGTACGTTGTCTAAGGTCAGGTCGATATGACAGATGCCTATATCTAGTTTTAGTTTTTTCAGATGTTGCTTCAAACGGTCAGTCAAGTCTTTTACTTCTTGCCATAGGTTTACTTCATTTAAGACATCTTGAATCAGTAGTAGCTGATGGTCTATTAAATACTCAACATCATAAATTTCTCGAGTAGTTGGTTGATTAAACGTTTCAGCAGCTTCGTGTATCTTGGCGGCGGCTTTACCAATAAGAAAATAGGTTTCTTCACTAGGAGCTGGTTTTTCTCCCGCCGCCCATTCAGAAAGAACCACAGTTCTTTCCTTGCCGTCGATATTAAACGTTGAAACATATCCTTGTTTGCCGGCAACTGGTTTTATAACTGGAACATTGTTTTTTATTAAGTGTAAGGTAAGTTCAATTTCCCAAGCTACTTCATCTTTAGTTCTGGAATTAGGGTTGTATATCTTTAAAGCAAACTTGCCCTCATCAGAAGTGACCTTTAAAACATCATTAGCTAAGGTGTCTAAATCTTCATACGTAATGTTATGAAGTCCGTAGCACTGCTCAATTTGTTCTTTCACACTAAACACTATGTTAAGTTTACGGATAGTTCCCCTTAACCAAACATAAGGTTTGACGCTATAATACATAGTGCGGAAGGTGGCAGCGTGCAAGAATATTTTATCTATAACCCGTGGGTACTTAAATGGATTGGCTCATTGAAAGGTGAACTGACCATAAGTTACGCGTCGGAGGGATTAGCCGAAATACTAGATTTGGAAAACCTCGAACCTATGGTAGCTGCAGCTCGTAATGTTATCGAGCAGATCCCATCTGTGCTTACTATAGATCAACTTATACCAAAATTAGCGGAATCTATTCTTGCTGACCCGTTTTTTTCTGATCCATCAGATGCATTAGAATATGTTAGCGAAATAGGTATTGCGTTTTGGCCAGGCAAATATAATACGGATTCTTTGTTTAGACAAACAATAGAAGGTCGAATCGATGATCATGATCTTCCAGAGAAACAACCAGTATCATTGATAAAAATATTTCATCGTGAAATAGCCCGACAGAACGGAATCGCAACACCTTCAGGTAGTTTCATGTCGATTATCATTGACGACCAAGCAACCCATATCCCTTTAGATAATTCGAATATCGTAGTTTCTGTAGATGGCGAACTGTGTGTTGATACATCTGAAGGAAGATCAAGAACTGGGATCAATGTAACTAACGAACCAATTCCAGATGGTGAGAACATAGTTATTGCCACCTCTATAAAAGGTGCAATGAATACCACTAGCCTAAAAGGTGCAACACTTATAGTATCTCATGGTGAGCTAACAATTCGATCTGAAAGATCGTCGCGTACCTTACCAATACGAGTAAAAGACGAAAGAAACAAACCTTCGATGTTTCTAGGTGGTTTACGAAGAGTGGTAGTACGAGTAATTGGTCGTTAAAACTTGTTGTTCTTAGACCAATCGACTATCTCAAGAATCATGTAAGTATCTTCTTCTGATTAATCTCTTTTTTGCATAAATTGCTAAAGGTACAAAGAGCATAAATGCAAATACAAGTCTCCAGAAAGTCTTTTGTGTGAATCTGTGAATTATTCCGGGTGATTCAACTGAATCAATATCTGATTCTGGATTAATCAGAGAGGCTGCTGGTTTTTCTGTACCGTCTGCTCGTAGTATGCCTAATGTTTTTTGTTCGCCATTTTTATTTGGTAACTTGCTTGCACCAACCGGAGCTTCGTCTAAGTCCCAAAGTGTCCAAACCATTGCGCCATCAATTTCGGTATCTCTAACCGCTCTTAAAGTTTCTGCCACATAGGCTGCCTGTTCTTTTTCAGTATGTCCACCAGGGAAAATTGAATCATAAGTAGGAAGCCCATATTCGGTTAATAAAATCTGGCGATCTCCAGCATGCTCTTTCAACTTAGGGGCAGCTTCTAACAGAAGTTCTGCTGGTTGGTAATGGTGAAAAGAAACAGCATCAACATTTACTGGTGCAGCTAGTGCCGCATCGGCGCTAGACCAACCAACCGTTGTTGGAGTTTGGCTATCAAGTTCTCGAAGCTCGTGTGAAATATAGTTAAGCCAGGCATAAGTCAGTTGCTCATCAACACCGTAACGGTCAATATCTAAATCAGCCTCATTCTTCAAGTCCCACATTATTAGTGCTGGATGATTCTTTAACTCATTTACAACAACCTCTAAGTGTCTAGAATCTGAATTCCACACACTAGTTCTATGATCGGTTCTTCCATCAAACAAAGTCACAACAACCCCAAGGTTACGCTCAGAAGCTAAATCTAATAAATCGTTTACATCTTCTAAATCAGAAGCAGAAATGTTGGCACCACCTAACTCGAAGAACGGTAAAAATATTCTTATCGAATCAGCGCCAAGCTCAGAGATCTTATCAAAATCCTTCGCTGTCGTTTCAGAGTCATAGTTTGCCCAGAACTTGCCGAAAGGTGTTTGCTTAGGGTAATAATTAACACCAGAAGTTATCTGAGCCTCGTCTAAAGCTGGTGCTGGGGTTTGTGTCCACCACACCTGGTCGGCGCTATTGCGAACCCAGTGCTGAACCCGCCAGTTGCCGTCTTGCAATATAAGCACAGCATCGTATGACTCTTCACTAATCTTCCAGCCCTGTTCAGAACCAATTCGTTCACCACGTAGAAGCTCCACCTTTGGTGCTGTTAATCCAATTATCTGGCCGTCCCTTGAATAGAAGTTAATTTTTAGCTCATGGCTAAGCTGATGCACCGGATTACTAAAATCATCGCCATCTATAACAGAAACAGCTTGTAGGGCTGAACCAGAAAAATAGGTTTCAGCTGCGCTGGTGTCTCCGTTTTGAGAAATAACCGAAACCTGTTCCCAAGCTCTAAGCCAAGTAGCTGTAACATCTTGACGAGTATCAGGTTCCATTTCACGGCGTAACTCTTCACTATCTGGTAGCCAAGTAACAGCCTCGATTAATTCCGGCGCTATCTCTGCCGCAGCATTATAAATGTCCAAGGTTTCTTCTGACTCGCCTATATTTGCGTAAGTCTGTGCAACCCAGCCCGCACCTATCAGACCGATTAGCCCAATTATGCCAAGTGCAATTAGTTTGATTAAGTTCTTCTTATCTGAGCTAATTATTGCTTCTAACAGTGTCCTCACTCGGTCATTTGTTGTTACAAACTCCGCTCGCTCGTCCTTGTTAGAATTAAAATTATCTTCAGAGTAAGACGAACTTTCTTGGTTATTCCTAGTCATTGCTTGACCTCCACAGATTTTGTTTGGCCAAGAATTTCTATTTCTAGTTCGTTAACCTCTAGCTCGCTTGGGAATTCTAATTTTGCGTAACCTTGTTCTATCTCAACAGTTTTTGTCTCGCCGTTATCTAGTGTGGCTTTCGCTTTAGTTCCATCCGGAACAAAAGACCCTCTTGCTGAAATAACTGGCCCTACATTAACAAATAGCTTCCCGTCAGTTGTAGTAGCTGTAGCTTCGAATGAATCAATTCCTGATTCAAATATTATTTCTAGTGGCTCGCTTTGTGTACCCGAAGCGGTTACAGACAAAGTAACTACACCTGGTTTATCTGGCGCCTGCAAAACAAACTCGGCTTTGCCATCAATAGTTTGTCCAGAAATTCGTCTAACACCAGTTGCGCCTTTAGTATCTAGGGTTGCCGAAGTGCCATCTGGCATAACGTTCCCAAATTCGTCAGTTAAATCTGATGTAGTGACTCTGATGAGAGCGTGGCCGTCTGCGGGAACTAGAGGATCAACCAGCTCAACTGTAAAGTCTGTTGGTATTCCCGCTACTTCTAAAAAGTCTCGCTCAGCAGCTCCTGTGTTTCCAATGCTTGTTGAAACTCTTGTTCTGCCCGCTGTGGTTGTAGAAAATATTTCAATCCAAGCGAGTAGGTTTTTAGTTTCAGAAACGTATTCTTCAATACTTTGATCCGATCTAGTCACAGAAAAATCGACCCCAGTGCCTGCATCTATAGGATTGCCCCATTTATCTTCGGGAACGGCTACCTGCATAACAAAATGTTCTTCATCTGCGATCACAGTGCGTGGTCCAAGATAAACATCAATCGGATCAACTGCTAAATCGGGCATCAGATTAGTTGTTGCTGTTGCAACATTATTATTTTGTTTAGCTGTAAGCGTTATCAAGCCTGAAGCAGGTCCTTGCCAGGCTGGTATTTCAAATTCATCATTTGAACCTGATACTAAATGCTCAATAGTTTTTGTTTCATATCCTGTTTCAACTGTTATCAATACTTTTATGTTTGGAGTTGCTCCGATTAGTCTGCCTTTAATTGGATCGCCAACATTAATATTTTCTGCGATTTCAATTACAAAATTGTCTGATTCAGAAACTGTCAAAGCTGAAGACTCTAGCTCGATAACATTTATAGGTTTGAAAGCCATAAACAACAACAGAAGAATCAGTACTGTTGCTGCCAGTTTGAATCTGTTTGTCTGCATTTTTTTGATTAGGAGATTTATCATAAGTCATCTCCTGTAAATGCTGAAAGATCAATACGAATCTGTGAATACGGTAGACCCTTGGGTGCTTCAATTAGTATTGGCAATTTGCCGAGTTTGCCTTCGGTTGGCACAATACCGTTGTGATATTTTTTGACCTCAATTTCAGATAACTTGTTTTCAGAAATGTCAGCTAAATTGATCTTAAAAGAATCTTCACGTTGTGATCGTATTGAATATTCAAGGTAATTGTTTTGAACCCAGATCACTTCACCCTGATCATTTAAATAACTGATTAAAGCTCTTGGGATTATTGCCTCTTCAATTCCGTCGTTACGGATAGAGCCCACAAGTAACATGTTGCCGTCTTCATCGCTAACTATTTCAGCATTGTTAACCCCTAAACCTCTAGAAAGCCCTTTGCTAGTAACCACTGCTTTGGCGTATAGCTCAACGCCCTCAATATCTGAATCAAATTGGAGAGGCTCAAAAGACAAAGGATCAAAATCAAGGTTTTCTCCCGCAGCGACTTCTTCAAACCGAATCATAAACGGTGTTGTCTCACGCGGTCTGAGTGTGTGCAAGACTTCTTCAGTTGCGTTATATTTTCCAAGAAGTTTGTCGTTAGAATCTCTAAGAATCCCTGTGATTGTTATGTCAGCTGGGTCAACATCCAAATTCATTACTTCACCAACAATTACAGGCTGAGAATCTACTTCTACAAGCTCGGCTGATTTAATGTAGAGTTCTGGACGATCTTGAACATCAATTAATTCTGTTGTTTCTGAAGTAACTCGTCGTCTGCCTTGGATTGCATAATCAACGTCAGCTCTGCGCACTAGTTGATCTGGAGGGATTGTGATTTCTGTTTCGTCTGCTTCAATCAACCATTGACCATCAACAAATGTCATTTCATGGTCTCGTTTAATTGGATACCAATTTAAAGCAGTTAGATAGGTCAGATCTGCAGTCAAAACAATATTGTTATCATCTACACGGTTTGTTTGTTCTATCGAATAGTCATCTAATTTTGCGTAAGATGAAAGTATTCCACCCCTAACAGATTGTTGGATTCTCCACAGCTCGTAGTTAGGTCGAGTTTGCGGGTTCAACTTGTCGTATGCGTCTTGCCATCTTCTAAAGTCAAGGTCTTCATAATATGCGCTAAGCACATCTATAGGGGGAACAGTTTTTGTGTTGCTTCGAATTGTGTTAAGCGGTATCACCGAAATTGCAAGACATATAATAAACAGCCTTATTGCTTTTCGTTTTTTGGTCACTGGCTTTCTAGCAGCTGACTTTATACGTTGCGTTAAACCACTTACTTGAGTATTTGTTTTATTACCTTGATTGTCAATAATTGTTTTAGGTGTAGCGTCTCTTAATTTGGTGTCTGATTTGAACAAAAGATTATCAACAAGTTTTAACGGACCGTAAATTAGTTGATTGTCTTTACCTCTACGTGTCGCACTGCTTGCTACACCTAAGCGCATCAATAAAGACCAACTCAATCCAAGTAAAGCAAGTACCGTGACCCCTGGTGGAACAATTCCCCACATTAGCCTTTGCCATGATGGAACTTCTCGTACTGGCAGCTGGGCGGGTAGCGGTACTATGTCGGCTCTTTCCCAAACAACTATCCCGTTTTCTAAGGCACCTAAACTCTGCCATCCATTAAAGTGAAGCACCGGGTCATAAAAAGTGTCGTTTGAGAAAACGTATTTTAGGTTGTATTTTTCTGGTACTTCTAAAAACTGTTGTAAAGAACCTAGGCCTGAAATGCCTCTGTACTTAGCACCTTCCAACCGCTCAACAGATGTTGAAGTTAACTCTGGTAAGCGTCTGGCTGAATGATAGTTGCCGTCAACTTGTGTGGCTTGGGTTTGTGCTGATAGCCAAGCCACTTGGTCACCGAACCCTAAGGTCAGGTATCTCCACCGGTCGTGTTGATCTTTTTCAATGAATGCAACTATTGGATCTGTATCTATTTCTTGTGGTTGAAACTTTCTGAACTGTCCAAGGTTTGCGGTGAACAAAGAGACAAGGGCAATTGCAAGCACAAACGAAACTTGTGCAAATTTTGCTAGCTTGTTTCCACCAGTGATTTTAAGCCAAGCGGCTATGGAGCCTTTTTCTAAACTGTGTACAAACAGTCCGGCTAGGGGTAGTACGAGTATTGTTGCCCAGAAAGTAAAACGGTCGAGCGTTAAAATATCAAAAGCTGGGCCTAATAACATTTTCGGCAATGGGGTAGTGCCTCCGGTTCCTAGAAGAAACAGAAGCGAAACTGAAGCAGCAATCGGCCATTTGCGCATTGACAGCGCTTTAAGCACAGCGTAAGGCAGTACAAAAAATATGATTCCCCACGGTATGGCAAAGAAGACTAAGCCTAGGTTTCTGTCTTCTAAAAAGTTTGCTCTGCTGCCGTGTGGTATCGGTAACTGCGTTATTGGGTCTGTCGCCGACCACCACCAATATGGAAGCACAACAAGAACTAATGCGGCGAGTACACCGCCGCCTAGTACACAGATTCTTATGAAAGTTGGTAGTACACGTCGAACTCTGCGCAAAGCGAGAGTCAGTAGTAGCTTGCGGCTCCATCTGATGTCTCTCGGGCTTTCTTCATCTTCTCTTGGTTCTCTGGATTTATTTAATACTTCATATGCCAATATTGGAAACAAAAAGAATATAGTTCCAAATAGTGTTGTTACATGATGCCCGGCAGTACAACCAGCTAGAACAGCAACCCCAATAAACAGTTCTCGATATATTCCATCTGATGCCCAACGTTTAAGATGAGGTAGTGCGTTTAACAAGAACGCTATTGCCCATATTGTTGGCAGCTGACCAAATACATGAACGGCCTCCGCGATCGAAGATGATCCTGCAAGCAGTAATGCAGCGTTACCTGCTGCTTCTTTATGAACCCAAAGTCTAGAGAAGCGATATGTCCCTACTGTTAAGAACAACAAACATGCTAGTTGTATTAAAGCAAAAGATAGTTTTAGGTCTCCCGTTACTTTTGTTACCGCAGCTATAGCCATGTGTGTGCCTGGCGGGTATGACACTGTTGTGAAACCGGTGTACCAGCGTTGATCCCAAGTGCTAAACCAGTCTCGTTCGTAGTGGTCGCCTAAGAAAATGTGAACGTAAGCGTCGTAGGTGCTTTCAAATGATCCTGATAATAAAAGCCCGCCATGATAGAGGAGGACAATTAGTAGAGCCCAGCGAAGCCTCGTTGGAATAAGTCGACCATTTGGAAATTTTAACAAGCGTGTATTTGTCTTTTCAGAAGCTACCTGATCCGTCATTACGCGCTGCGGAGCAGTCGCTGAGTCCCTATGCGGTATATTTCTTCGCAGCACAAAGCCTTTAGCCTTTGATATGTTGGTTTTTATGCTGGAAAACACAGCATTCCAATCGGCAATTAGCTACTTTAATCAAATATGATGCTTTATATATGAATAATCATAAATTGAAATGTTATTTATGGATTATAGATTCTCTAGAAATGACTTTGTAGACTCTTGATCGTAAGTAACGGCTTTCACGCCGTCTATTTCTTCAAATATCTTTGTTAATTTGATAGGATCTGTCCCTGGTTTAATTACCACTTCAAATGATTCTAGAAGGTGGGCATTATTAAGTTTGTCTAAAATACTTGGCGAGTCTATGTATTGATCATTTAAGTAGTTGTAGAGGTATTCTTGGCCAAAGATAGAATAACTATCTACATTGGATATTCTATCTAATTCTGTTTGAATCTGTTTATGTACTTTTTGTCTAGAAACACCTAGATTCACTAATGATTTGTCATTCTCAATCCAGATTGCAACTGCTAGTAGATCACACACTTGATCATTGCTGGCTTCGTCACAATCCAGATCTTTGTCATTAAATTCTTCATCATTAAATTTCATTGATTCTTGATTCAGAATTTCTGGCACATCGTCTTCGTCAAACGAAATTTCGCGAACGCCAGGGTAGTTCTTGAATTGTTTACGGAATTCCTCTTTATCTATTTCTGGCTTTAGATGGACAGTATAAGATTCAGGCATCATATCTTTATTAGTCAGGTTCGCTATCTCTGGTGATTCTGCAAAGTATTCTGTGAAGTTTCTATAGGTTTCTTCTTTACTGACAAGTATAAAATCAATAACGAACTCATTTTCAGTTAAAGATTCTGTTATCTGAGATTTTGTCCATGCAAGATCTCCTTCAGATAACAGCTCTAATTCAATTTCATCTTTTGCAGCAATCCGTTCTTCTTCTTCAGTTATTGGTTCCTGAGCAGAAATATTTGTTAACCAAATAATTGCTTCAATTTCAGAGTATTTTTCTTGCTCGTTTGCATAGTTATTACTCTCTGTGACAGTTGAATTGTCTCTATTTGATATGAATAATCCAGCACCAAGTAATGCAAAGACTACTAGCCCAAAGAATCCAACTCTAGTAACCATTTGCTTCTTAACCAGCGATTGATAACCTTGATCGATATTTACTGCTAAATCATCAGGAACCGTTATCTGCTGAGCCTGGGTAGCTAATAGGTTTTCAATTTCGGTATCTTTAAAGTTATTCACGCTAATTCTCCTTTTAACTGTTTGATTCCACGGTGAAGCCTTGATGCAACTGTGCCTTCAGGAATATTTAAGATTTGTGCGATTTCTCTGTTTTGATGTTGTAGAAAATATTTGAGTACAACTACTTCTCTTTGATCAAAATCAAGGTTTGTTAGAACGTCTGATAACTCGGATGTAACTACACCGGTTGAAGATGGTTCACTCTTGGAGAAAAACTTTTTTATTAAATTTCGTTCTTTAGTTTTTCTACGCAGAAGGTCGTGACATTTGTTTATTGTAGTTTTTCTTAAAAATCCACCAGGGTTTTCTACTTGGTCAAACCTATCAAGAAGCTTTATAAATGAATCTTGCACTGCTTCTTCAGCCAAACTGTGAGAATGCACTAGAAGGTAGGCGAGCCCAATCATTGCTTTATGTTCATCTGCATAAACTTGTTCAAAAGCTGGTTTCATAATTTCTGTTTCATTCTTAGTTCTGAGGTTAACAGCGCTTGCAGTACTGGCCATTCGATTATCGTATGATTTTGGAATAATCTGGGTGTTCATACAACTACGACGTATGAACATAAAAAAGTATTCCCAAAATATTGATTATATTTATAAATGTACTTAACTAGCCGACTATTTCACTGTGAAAGATGTTTCGGTTAAGAGTAAGGCTAGTCCCGGTGAGTTGCAGTTTGTGGCTAGTGTCAGCCATGAGCTTCGTGGCCCTTTGCATGCCATTTTGGGTTTGTCGGAGCTTCTTTTAGAAGCGAATCTTCGATCGGATGATAAAAAACTTGTTTCTGCCTTAAACCGTGAAGCTTCTACTCTGCAAACAATTATTGACGATATTTTAGATTATGCAAGAGTTTCTACAGGCAAACTTGAATTAGTTGAGAAAAGTTTTTCTATTGTGAGACTTGTCGCTGACATGGTTGAAACCACCAGGCCGAGTGCTTCACAAAAAGAGTTGTCGCTTACCTTTGAGGTTGAACCATCTGTCCCTCAGAATGTTTTAGGCGATCAAGTCAGATACGGGCAGGTTGTTAGAAATCTTTTAACTAACGCTGTAAGGTACACAAATTCTGGTTCGATTAAAGTTTCATTAGGCTTTTCTAATGAAAAAATTATTTGCAAAGTTTCCGATACCGGGGTAGGTATCGCCGAAGATAACATTGAAAGGTTATTTGACCCTTTTGAACAAGCAAATCTAGAAAAGGGTGAAGGCGATGGCCTTGGGTTAGCTATATCGCAACGTTTGGCACAACTAATGGGAGGTAATATAAGCGTTGAAAGCGAACTAGGTGCAGGTTCAGAGTTTAGTTTCTCTGTCGCTTTACAAGAAAGTGAAGAGGTTGAAGACGCCCATGTTTCTAGTGACGCTTCAGCAAATAGTACCGGCAAAATTTTGATTGTTGAAGACAATCAGGTTAATCAGATGCTTGCACAGAACCAGCTAAAAGTTCTAGGGTACACAAGCGATATTGTAGGCGATGGTGAAACCGCCCTACAAACTATCAGCAACGAATATGCTCTTGTTTTGATGGATTGGAACTTGCCTGGAATTGATGGGTTAGAGACTACCCGGCAGATTCGTGCCATGGATAACATTTCGCCCGAGCTGCCTATTATTGCGATGACAGCCAATGCTTTAAGTGGCGATAAAGATAAATGTTTAGCTGCAGGTATGGACGATTTTCTACCTAAACCGGTTGGTATAAATGCACTTGGTGAAATGTTAAACAAGTGGGTTGTCGATGTTGAAAATGTTGAAGTCGCTGAGCCTAAAACAGAGTCTTTGAACAGTAATACTCTAGAAAATCTTGTTTCTGAGCTTGGAGGCAAAGAGGTTGTAGTGAGTTTGGTTGAAGCTTTCTTAGGAGAGTTGCCAACACAAATAGAAACTATTAAACAGGTTGAAGCTGGTGTTGAAAATGTTGAAGCTAAAAGAGCTTCTCATACTCTAAAGTCAACAGCAAAACTTTTAGGTGCAGACACTCTTGCATTATTATGCGACGAGTTGAACCGAGTCGAAATTGCTGATGAAGTAACAGTTCAGTTATCAAATCAAATTGTGGAAGAAGCAAAAAATATTGAGGTAGCTTTTGCTAGTTATCTCGAGGAAACGTAATTAGGAGGAAATATGAAAGGCATTATATTTAATGCAGTTGAAGAAGCAGTTATCGAATTATTTGATGCTGATACTTGGGACAATCTAGTAGAAGCTGCTGGAGTGTCAGGTTCTTATAAAGCGCTTGGCACTTATCCAGATAGCGAACTGCTTGCTTTGGTGCATGTGGCGACCGAAGTTACTGGTATGTCAACCGAAGAAGTTCTGCATACTCTTGGGCGTAAAGCATTACCTGTTTTAGTTGATGAGGTTGAAGAATTAGTTGACCGCAAAAGTCATGTGTTTGATTTCTTGGGAACCATTCACGACATTATTCACGTTGAGGTTCGTAAGCTAGCCCCCGATGCTCAAACCCCAGATATTATCACTAAACCAATTGATGATAACTCTATTGAGGTTACTTATCGTTCAAAACGCAATATGCCGGCTTTGGCTGAAGGACTTATTCTTGGTGCCGGTGACATGTTTGAACAAGAACTAAGTGTTGAAACTCAAAAGAGTGATGAAGAAAGCACTGTGTTTGTTGTTTCTCTAGTTAATGAGACAGCTGAGGCTAAAGAGCCAAGCCTTCAGAGCTAAAACCTCACCGTCCGTCATTCCGCTCTGGAACTCTCCGAGTTCCCGCTAAGCAGTCGCGGAATCTCAATTAGGAACTAATGCAGACTGATCAAGATTCTTTAGATGAATTAGAACTGTTAATGGGAAAGCTTGAGAAAGCTGAACGTAGGTTTGCCCGCGAACGCAAAGCTCGTAAAGAAGCCGAGCGAATTGCCGAGAAAGGTTTGCGAGACCTTTACCTTGCTAATCAAGATTTAGATCAGAAGGTAATGGATCGAACCTCCCAGCTTGTGAAAGAAAAGCAGAAGTCTGAAATAGCTTCTGAGTCGAGGTACCAGTTTTTGTCTGCTCTTTCTCGCCAGGTTCGTACGCCTTTGAACGGGGTCAGTGGAATGCTTGAACTGTTGGAAGGTCATGTTTCAGATGAGCAAGCTAAAGTTTGGGTTAAGTCTGCTGCTTCTAGTTCTAAAGATTTATTGAGGCTTTTTTCTCGGCTGGTAATTTTCGTCGAGCTTGAAGAAGTTGAAACTGATAATTCAGTGATCCAAACGAACCGTCATTCCGCGCTGCGAAACAGTCGAGGAATCCATAAAGAGCAATACTTAGTTTCAGATATTTTGGGTGAACTTGAAAAGGTTTGGGCTAAAAAAGCTATGGCTAAAGGCAAACTTATTTTTGTTGAGAACCATCTGGATTCTGCGGCCGAACTAGTCACAAACAAAGAGCGCTTTTTCCAACTACTTGATGAGGTGCTTGATAATGCAGTAAATCACGGAGGCCCAGGCGCCGTTCATGTATCAGCGAAACAAGTAGATGTGGTTTCAGAATCTGAAATATGTATTTCAGTTAGAGATTCAGGCCCAGGTATTGCAGATGCTGAACTTAGATATGGAAGCGAAACTTCTGCAGAGTTTGAGAACACTTTAGGGGTAGGTTATTCACTTATTAGTAAGCTGTCAGAATTGCTTGATATAAGTGCTTCACAAGTTTCAGATTCAGGCTACGTTGAGTTTCAGTTAGATATATAAATTGATCTATTGGTGAGATTTATAATCCACGGCTATTTCCAATCCCATCATGATCTGCACTTTGGTCAGTAACGGTTTCTTGGGCTTGTGGATCTGTTACCTTTGGTGCTTCTGTTGCAAAAAGAATTGCTAGTACCTTGGCCAATTTTTGCATATAACCCTCAAATTCTAATAAACACAAACAAAGCAACTGCCAGAGCGAATAAGCTGATATCTAGCCTATGCTTAACACCTTGCAAACCTTTCTCATAACTTAGGGGAATAAAAACCTTCACCAACAAAAAGGCAAATTAACGAAGTCTGAAGCATCACTTGTCAGTTAAAGACAGGATATCTATTGCCCGATAAACCAAATGGTGGATCCTCTGCGTTGACGACCCCAAGGATGGCAATTATGTCTAAAAAGGCAAAACAAAAGACAATAGAGCTTGGCTTAGTGACCGCATTTCCACAAGGGAAAAACAGTCTAAACGAGTTCGGCTGGCACCTGGCAAAAGGGTTCGCAGACAAGCCAGAAGTTTCAAAGTTGCACATATTTGCAGATATCACCGACGAAGGCGAGCCAGCAAAAATAGAGAAAGCAATAAATCATCCATGCTGGAAATTCAACAGCGTCAAAAACTTTTTCACAATATTTAAAGCCATCAGAAAAGCCAAACCAGATGCAGTTATATATAACCTGCAGTTTGCTTCTTTTGGAGACACAAAAATAGCTGGCGGGCTAGGTCTACTAACCCCTGCGCTATTAAAACTGTTTAAAGTTCCAACAGTAGTTATTCTTCACAACCTTGTAGAGAACGTAGACATGCAAGATGCAGGCTTCGCCCAAAATAAACTCATATCAAAAGTTATGAGTATGGCAGGGCGAATCTTAACTAAAGCTTTACTTCGCTCAGACTATGTAGCGTTAACAATTCCAAAGTACGTAGAACTGTTAGAAAAAAACTATGGCGCAGAAAATGTGTTGCTCATTCCTCACGGTTCTTTTGAAGAACCAATTGAACCAACATTTGATTACCCAGAAGGTCCAAGAAAACTTCTTGCATTCGGAAAATGGGGCACTTACAAAACAGTTGACATTCTAATAGACGCTTACCGGTTGCTTCTTGAAAGAGGCTACGACGATGTAGAGGTTGTTGTTGCAGGAACAGACTCGCCAAACTCACCAGGATATCTAGAAGGTGTTCAAAAAAAATGTGCCGACCTTGAAGGCGTCAAGTTCACCGGGTATGTAGAAGAAGAAGACGTAGCTCCACTATTTACCACAGCAGCGGTAACAGTATTTCCATACACCTCAACAACAGGAAGCTCCGGAGTGCTACATCAAGCCGGCAGCTACGGGCGTTCAGCAGTACTACCAGATATCGGCGACTTCGCAGAAGTAATAGAAGAAGAAGGTTTCATCGGAGAATACTTCGACCCACTCGATGTTACAAGCCTCGCTGATGCGTTAGCTAAATTATTAGACGACGATAATCTTCGTGAAGAAATGGGAAGAACCAACTACGCAGCAGCCGTCGGCATTCCATTCGCAGATGTTCTTGATTGGCATCTAATTCATATTGAGAAACTCTTGGGAAAGGGGTAGTCATGTCTTTGTTCTCATTTGGGTTAGATCCCGCATCTCCACTTTGTTTCGTGCGGGATGACGGCCGTGGTTTGTTGTCGGATGACCGCAGTGTTTTGTTGTCGGATGACCGTAGTGTTTTCGAGAGTGATCATGGTTTACCGAAATGAGTAGTAACTCCGTGGAAGAAAAAACTTCTCTAAAGTCATTGGCAACAGGCGGCACGATATTAGCTGTTTCAATGTTGGCGGCAAACGGCGGAAACTATCTGCTCAACCTATTATTAGGTCGCTGGCTTACACCAGCTGAATTCGCTGACGCTAACCTAATGGTCACACTCATGCTGCTAATTACAGCAGTAGCAGTTAGCTTGCAGCTAGTTTCAGCAAGATTCATCAGCATATACGACGCTAAAAGTCAACAAGAGCACGCAAACGCTCTTCTTTCCAGCTTGACTAAATGGGCGCTATGGGCTGGCTGTGGTTTCGGAGCTTTACTAGTTGTTCTTTCACAATTCTGGGCCAACTTTTTTAACTCAGAATCTTTCTGGCCATTCATAATACTTGGCCTTGGAATGCCATTCTACCTAATGCAGTCAGTCGGTAGAGGAATGCTGCAAGGCAGGCTTGAATTTAGCAAACTTTCAATCTCATTTGTGGGCGAAATGATAGTTCGGCTCGGAGTTGGGCTTTTACTTGTCGCCCTCGGATACGGGGTAGTGGGAGCGACAATAGGTTTATCTATCTCTTTTGTAGCTACACATATTTTAGTTATCTACCTGACAGGTAACGCTGCGAAGATAGATTCAAAACTTAAAATAACTCAAATTGAATTAGGAAACCTTAAAACATATATTGGCCCAGTAGCAATTCTATTACTAGGCCAAATCATCATTAACAACGGTGACGTGTTGATAGTTAAACGATACTTCGAACCAGAACAAGCAGGCATCTACTCGGCCATCGCATTAATCGGCCGAGCAGTATTCTTCATCTCATGGTCAGCGGTAACAACACTATTCCCAGCAGCAGCGCAACGCAAAGAAGCAGGCGAATCATCAACGGTAATATTACGTGCAGGTTTAGGTGTTGTTTTTGCGATGTGTGCAACTATGACATTAGGGGTTGTTTTCTTAGGAGACGTTTTCTTAACAAGCGTATTTGGTGAAAGCTACGCCGGTGTAAGCCACCTGCTAACAAAATACGCTATAGCAACATCGCTATTTGCGTTAGCAAATATGATCGTAAGCCACCAGCTCTCTTTAGGCAGATACATCGAATCATATGCTTTGCTAATCGGCTCAGTATTCCAAACCGTATTGTTACTAGTAGGCCATTCAACAATGGATCAAGTAATCGACAACCAAATTATTGCAATGGGCCTACTTCTAGCAGTAATAGTTGTACTTAGCCGATCTGAAATTTTAGGGACCAAAGAGCGGGCTGATAATTCCTCAACCGCAGAAGAAATATTGTCGAATAAAGAACCGAACATGCCGGTCTCTGCGGGAAGATAACAATGTCACTAGAAGATTACAAGCTATGGCGATCAACAAAAATTACTACTAAACCGTACCTCTCTGTTGTAATACCAACCTACAACGAAGAATGGCGGATAATTCCAACAATAGGGGCAATTGCATCATTTGTAAGTTCACTAGGCTTTGCATGGGAGCTTATAATTTCAGATGACGGCTCTAGCGATACAACAACCGAACTTGTAAAAGATCTAAATTTAGCTAACTTAACACTTCTTGAATCTCCAAATACAGGTAAAGGCGGAGCAGTACGCCGAGGCGTCATGAAAGCAGAAGGCGAATTAATATTATTTGCTGACGCAGACCAATCAACACCAATTGAACAGCTTCCAGAATTCATCGAACAAATTGAAAAACATGGAGCCGACATAGCGATAGGTTCCAGAAACTCAGAAGCTTCTGAAGTTGAAAATAAATCACTACCTCGAAAAATTCTTAGCCAAGGACTTCAAGCATTCGTGCGTCTAGGTTTTCGGCTACCACACAAAGACACACAGTGCGGATTTAAACTATTCAAAGCAAACCCAGGTAAAGGCGTGTTCTCTGTAGCCAAGATAGATGGTTTTTCATTCGACCTAGAACTTCTATATATCGCAAAACAAGCCGGGCTAAAAACCAGCGAAATTCCAGTCCAATGGTTTGACGCTCCAGGTTCCACAGTCTCAGGCGGTTCAGAAGCTATAAAATTTATCCTCGACATGCCGAAGGTATTAATGAACGACTTTCGAGGAAAATACAAAATAAAGAACTCGGACAATGAATCTGCCAGCCAATTGGTTGAAGAACCAGAAAAAGTAGTAAAAGAACGAGAAACAACAGGAGCATAAAATGAAAATAGAGGTAAACAAAAAAGATGAGAACAACGCTGGAGTCAAAATTTCTGGCAGGTTCGACGCTTTCGCAGCACCAGATGTTTCAATCGCTCTAAAAAAGTTGATGGAAAACGGAACCTACAATATTCGCGTAGATCTAAGCGAAACAAACTTTATTGACTCAACGGCTTTAGCACAATTAGTGAAAATGATGAAAAGGGCAAGACAAGGCAACGGCGACCTAACACTTTGTTACCCATCTGAACCAGTAACCGTGATCCTAGAACTTACAGCACTAGACAAAGCGTTTAAAATTGAGGCTGAATCCCGCTCACGAGCGATGGCTGAAACTGCCGCAATGTCTGCTGACTCTAAACCAAACTATTTTTATGAAGAGTCGTGAACTTCTTCCAAACTTAACGCTTCCTGAGCCTTTAAAAAGTGTTGAAGAAGTTGTAAGAGAACTTCTATCAGAGATGCTTGCGAATGGGTTTAAGGGAATCTCAATAAATATTACAGGTGAAACCCATTTACTTGCAGGTAAAGAATTATCGGATAATTATTCAGCTGATATTTCTATTCCTTCACAAAAAGCTGAGTTAATCGTTTGTTCTGAAAATAGTTCTGTTCTAATTTCATATATTAACCGTTGGAAAGCTGTCTTAAGACTAGCGGTTAAAGAACAAGAACTGAATTCGTTAACCGTTAGTTTAATAGATACCACAGATCAATTAGTTTCTTTGTACAGTCTTTCAAAAGGTTCGCCGTCTTCATTAACTCCTGCGGAACTGGGTGAATATTTTGTTGAGAAAATTTATGACGTAATACCTTGCCAAGCAGTATTGCTAATAGATCCCAACGGTTCACATAAATTTTCTGGTGACAAACACTTTCAAAGAGAAATGGTTGATCGCTGGAACCAAGCTGAGAACACTAACAAGCTATTCAGAGCAGGTGAGACAGCTAAGAACCAAGATGTTCTAGTAGCAAATTTTACCGAAACCCGGAGTGGTGGAGTTGTAATATATGCTCAAGAACACATCACCACACAATCTAAAGAGCTAATTGAAACCGTGGTTTCATATGTTGATGGCATACTTGCCTTATCATCACTTCACGAAATTGAATTACAGAACGCCGTACTAAACCGTGATATTGAAATGGCTGGGCTTCTAGCAGATCAGGTTATGCCCAAATGGACTCCTTCAGTGCAAGGAATAGAAGTGGCAGCCAGATGCAATTATGCAAGACTTGCAAGCGGAGACTTCTATAACTACTTTCAAACACCATACGGTTTACTAGCAGCTGTAGGCGATGTTAGTGGAAAAGGTTTACCCGCTGCTTTGGTGATGACAATGGTTTCTACAACAGTGGCAATTGCTTCAAGTCAGGTTAATACGCCAGACCCTGAAGAAGTAATCAATATTGTAAATAAAGAAGTATACGAATATTTGTCAAACGCTGGTGTGTTTGTAACTATGGCTATCACATGTTGGGATTCTCAGAGCTTAATGTTGAGTATCGCTAATGCTGGCCATTCACCTGTGTTAGCAGTCTCATCAGAATCAAAGGTTATAGAAGCTGGATCACCTCCGCTTGGAGTGTTGCCGGAGATAACTACTGGTTCAACCCAAATTCAGTTTAATGAAAACGATTTTTTGTTATTAGGGTCAGACGGGGTAGTGGAACAAGAAAATTCAGAAGGCACTCAAATTGGTTACGATGACTTCGAAAAATTTGTCTGCAGCCAGCATGGAAAATCTTCTGAAAAAATTGTTGATAATATATTCAAAATGGTTGAACAATACAGCCAAGGCGTTCCCCAAGACGATGACCGAACAGTATTAATAGTTAAGAGGACATTATGATTAATGATCAAGGACTAAAAGATCAATTATCGTTTTCAATATTTGCTGAACTGATTGAAGTAAGAAAGATTTCTGAATGGTTAACAGAAGTTCAAACAACTTTTAGTCTCGAAACAAAGTTTATAAGCAAAGTTGATTTGGCATTAGCGGAGATGTGTAACAACATAATTTCGCATGGCTACAAATCAGAAACTGAAGATACTTCTGATAAATCTTTACAACTTGAAGCCTCACACAGCGAAGGGTTTCTGAGAATACAAATAAAAGACTCCGCCCCACAGTATTCATTACCCGAAATTTTGGCTCCAGATCCAGAAAATCCGACTGTTCATGGATATGGGCTAATGATTGTTGAACAGCTGACCGATACTTTTAGTGTTGAACGAGTAGAAGACCAAAATGTTTGGAACTTAATTTTCAAACAGTGAGTTTAATCTGAGGTTCGTTAAACGAAAGCAGTTTGTATGACTAAAGTTTTAATAGTAGACGATGATTTGGTAGCAAGAGTTTTAGCACGCCACGTTGTATCCAGCTCTGGATGGCAACCAATAGAAGCTTCAAATGGTGCAGAAGCACTCGAGTTATTCAAAGAAGAAAACATTGATATTATTCTTTGCGATCAAGAAATGCCGGGTCTAAATGGTTTAGAACTATTGCAAGAAATCCGCAAAAGTTCTGACGTTCCATTTATTCTATTGACCGGTCATGCTGAAGAAGAAGAACTCGATTTAGCCGATTATTCTATTTCTTGTTACATCACCAAGCCTGTTTCTTCTTCACAGCTAAAACAATCTATCAACGAGGCTTTAGCTACAAAAGTCTAATTAGGTGAACAATTTATTAATCTGTTCATTATTTTATTTCCATTTTTAAGCGCCCATGCTAGGGTATAACTAGGCGAATTTATTCACCAATATTCGGAGCTAACGCTTCCAAATCCATTTTAACTAAAAGGAAATAATGAGTTATAGCGTTAATTTTGAAACTACAGTATTGGAAGCATTAGCTAACTTAGACGATTTTAAAGGAACTGTTTCAGCTGCTTTGAAAAAGATTGATGAACGTTTTGACAAGGTTGATGAACGTTTTGACAAGGTTGATGAACGTTTTGACAAGGTTGATGAACGTTTTGATGAAGTTGATCAACGTTTTGAGAAGATCGAAAGCAGGGAAGCAAGGCGACATACATATTATGAAAATCGGTTCGATGCCTTAGATAACAAGTTCGAAGCAGCAAGATTGCACCGTATGAACTTAGCTGGAGCAATATCAAATTTAGATGCAAAAGTCGAGAAATACCACCATGAAATGCTTGCTTTGACAAGTAGATTTGATCGTTTAGAACAAAAAGTCGATAATCAAAGTTCTTAAGCTTAAAAATAAGTTGTGTCCCATTACCTTGGGTGGTGATGGGACACAATAGTCTATTATAGGCCGATTCGTGAAAATAGACTCCGGTATTTTAAATGTTTCCATGGTTTGTGCCTAAGTAACATTTAAGACTTATTTGCTGTTATTTGTCCAAGTTATTGTTTAGCGCCATAATGTTCTGCGTTGAAAATCACAACCAGGCAGGATGATTTTTGCAGTTTGTTCAACTTCTGAATATGTTTGGGGTGGTGGCCAAACGGTAGGTGATGAATGACCCCAATATTTTTTGCCTTTTACATAGCGATAGTATCTTGTGAGTAATGCTGCTAAGAATTGTCTAGGAAGATCTTTAGGAAACTTTGTTCTGGCAATTCCGACAATACCAATTTTGCCGCCTGGTTTTGTTAGTATTTTAAATCTTTCTAAAGCTTTTTCGAATCTAAATGGTGCAGGGTTGCAACTGAGACTATTAAGTCGAATGATTCTGCCTTGAACAAAGCTTTGTCCATGATGTCACCAACAATATATTGCAAGTTCTCTGATTGCGATATTTCATTTGCAGCCCTAATACTTGGTTCATCTAAGTCGATTCCCGTTACCTTCTCAGCTCCAACAGCGAGTTTCCTTGTTAGGTTTCCATCACCGCATCCAACATCCAGTACATGCTTGCCTGGTCCAAGTTGGGTTCTGAAGATGGTGAGCTTTGGTTGGAGCTTGTGGAAGCCGATTTTGATGGGACGGTTTCGGCTTACACCGTCAAACGCAGGTCTAGGGTTGCCGTCGACGCAAGTGAATCGGTTGTTCGCTACGAGGTCGCAGACAGTGATATCGTCGTTTATGGTACAGAACAGGCTCCGTTTCCAGCCACCTTCGAGCTTTGGATCACAGCTGACGGCACCGACGAAAAGTCGATGTTGGAACAAAAAACCTACCTTGTAACAACCGCTCGCCGCTAGGTCAGCTACGTTGGCAGTTCTATCCAGATTAAGTAGCCTTTAGGTTCACGGCTAATGTTGAACTTGGAATTTAAACTACGATGAATTATTTTATCTGTAGAACAAAATAATTCATAGAGGCACTCATGGAACTAGAACAATTTGATTCAGATGAATACGGCAATCCTGGTGGATGGAAAATCTCAGAATGGAAATCTGTTGAGGAATTACTGTCTTTTCGCGATCAGAAAAGACAGGAATCCCCGGATAGCCAGCTTCTTTTTATATTAGATGATGTAGGCCAAGCAAATTATACATCAGGACATGCTATTGAAAAATATGATTTGAAGAATATCCCTACTGGAATTCTAAATCCCGAAGAACAGGCTATCTACGATAAAAAATTTTATTTATCATCTGAGCGCCGTACCTCTATCGTGATCAACAATTTTAGTGCTTTGATCAATAAATCGGAATTCTCCTTAAATTCTGGCGAACTCATCCCCATCGATCAAGAGCCTGACTTGCTGAATGTTATAAACAAGCCTGTCGATATATTTAATGCAACCGCACGTTGTTTACAAATTACAACGTCAGATCCAACAATGGCAATAGCCGCTCAACCAAATGGCTATTTCGCTGATGATTTAACCCCGGCCGAGAACTATCTTCTTGGAGAACACCTACGCAAACAATATGGTTATGAAATTTTAGGCTTAGGATCGTACCTTGCTGCCTATATCAGGCCAGAACCATTCAATGAAGAAGAGATATTAGCTGTAATAAAATCACTCCGTGGCATGTATTGCGATATGGATGAAGAACTCATCAACAAATGGGCCGTTGCAAGTGCAGATAAACGTTGGTTCTTGCTTTCTTATAGAGGTTCATAATAAACCTGTCATTGGTTTTAGATATAAACGACGTAAGTTTCTTAATGTCAAACCCCTAGTTCCCTTTTCGACCCAGCATTCCCGATTGATTTCTATCTAAAACAAAGACGTATACAACGGCGTATTTCTTGTCGTTGTTAATTGTCATGAAACTACGATAAGAAATCCCTTGTTCAAGGGGTTTTGCTGGGTTTGTGTTGGGTCTCAATTACTATGTTTGGAATAACCAAGAGATAATTGTTTTTATTTATACATTAAAAATCAGAAGCTGGAGAACCTTGCAACAGCTCTTATATCTGGGTAAATATCGTAATTAATACTACTCATGTTGCAAAGTTTTTATTGCTTCCTTTATCCAATCAAGCTCTGCCTTGGCTAAAGTAATGCCGTACCGCAAAGTCAGATACTCGGACTTAACTTCAAGGTTATAAAGTTTCGATTTTGGGGTAAAAAAGTCGTTCTCAATCTTTGAATACTCCGCAAGTTCTGCCTGAAGTTCTTTACGCTTAGCGTCTAGCTGCCCTAATATAGGTTCGACCCCCACTAAATCTGTTAGTAAAAGTTTAATTAACAACTGATTCTTATTAGAAGGTTTTTTAGTCGGACTTACTGCCCATTCACACAGAGCTTCTCTGCCCATCTTGGTCAACGAATATAACTTTTTATTTGGCTTACTTGTTTGATCTACAACCCTTGATTTAACCCAACCATCAGCCTGCATATCTGACAAAGTCTTATATATTTGCTGATGACTTGCAGTCCAGTAATGCCCTATAGAACCGTCGAAAGTCCTGGTTAGTTCATAACCAGTTTTT
>ENA-ORXT01002230-ORXT01002230.1-marine-metagenome-genome-assembly--contig:-NODE-2230-length-23669-cov-217.535817_pt1 | contig 23669 bp, 20 predicted proteins | sample MGYA00237868_ERZ511482 | MGnify/ENA metagenome assembly ERZ511482
AATGGTGCTACAAGTCAATGTATAATTGTTAGCCCACTTTACACACAAGCTTATAGTGTAACAGGCTCAAAAAATGGATGTGAGCAAACTGGTTATATTAATGTAAATGTAATTGAATGTCAATCAAATTTCAGTACTTGTATTCCAAATGATTTCAATTTGTACGAATCTTACATTTCGGCTCACGAGGCTGATTTAGAGTGGGTTGAGGTGCCTGGTGCAACATATACTTTTTATATAAAAGAAATTCATGAGAGCGAATGGGGTATCTTCGATATACACGAAAACTATGTAACTGTTCAAAGTTTGGATTACTGTGCACACTACCAATGGGCAGTATTAATTACCTGTTCGGATGGAAAAACTGCTGAATTTAGCCCAACAAGAGAATTTTCAACTTGCGGGCATCAGCCTCGAATTAGCAGTACTAAAAACGCTACAGTAAGTTTTAATAATATTGAAAATACACCAATTTTGGAAATAGCACCAAACCCTGCAACAGACTTTTTGAAAATTAACTATACTGGTTTAAACGTGCAACAATTAAAGGTGTACAATACTGGCGGACAATTGACAGAAACTTTGCAAGCAGATGAGTCAGGAATTTCAACCCTAAACACAAGTAACTACAACAAAGGTATGTATGTAATATTTGCCGAAGCCAACGACAAGGTGTTTAAGAACAAATTTATTGTTCGATAAATTAACAATCAACCATTTAGTAAGAATAACTGGTGTTTGGCTTTATTAGCTAACACCAGTTTTTTTTGATTCTCCCTAAAAATTAGATGCGCTCAAACTTTGCCTAAAGCGAACACAATTAAACATCCAACCAAAATAACACCTGTTTATAATAAGGTTTCTATTTACTTTATTGCGTGCCTGTAGCTCACCATATTGTATTAAAAACCAAATAGGCTTTAAAAAACACAATTATATATAAGCAACATTTCATTATAAAAAGATAATTGTAAATTTAGATGCCATTGCTATAAAATATAAATTTATTTTTTCACTACATCCGAGGCAACCTTTTGTAAAACTTGGTGTAATATTAGTAGACAAGGTTAATGACACGAATTAGACATATACAGCAGAACAATTTTAGTGTAGCAGAACTTATTGATGGATGCAAACAAAAGAAACCGCAAAGTCAAAAAATGCTGTTTGAAAAGTTTGCGCCCCTTATTTACACCACCTGTAGACGGTATGATTTTGCCGGTTACCCTGCTAAAGATTTGCTGCAAGATACCTTTATTAAAGTGTTTGAAAAAATTGATCAGTTTGATGAGCGTAAAGGTCAGTTGAAAAATTGGATCGCCCGTGTTTCAATAAACTTAGCTTTAAATGCTATTAGAAAAAACAAGAAAGTTGTTATTGTTATTGATGAAGAAATACAAGCCAATTTTGTATATGAAAGCGATGATATGCTTACACCTAATTTAAGCGAAGAAGAAATATTAGCTCTAATTAGTAAGTTGCCTGTTGGCTATAAAACCGTATTTAATTTATTTGTAATTGATGGATTTTCGCATAAAAAAATAGCTGACAGTTTAAATATTAGTATTTCTACTTCAAAAAGTCAATTGTATAAGGCAAAGCAAATTTTACAAAAGCAAATCAATCAAATTATAAAAGCAAAGCATGGATAAATTCTACAACATAAAAGATAAAATTGAGAATTACGAATCTACGCTTGACTTAGACAAAACTTGGGAAGAGTTAATTTTAAAGCAGGAGAATTTAATTTTAAAGAAAAATTTAAAAACACAAAATATTTACTTGGTAGCTATTTCTGGTACTGTTATACTGTTGGCCTTGTTGTGGGCATTAAGCAATTTTTATTTATCAAAAGGCATAACAAATAATGATCAAATATTAGATGATACTGCATTAATTACAGAAAACATTGAACAGAAAAAAAATGAAAAGATAGGGCAGCAATTAAATAACAATACACAAAATTTGGATACCCAATTAGATAAGGCAAGTGGCTTAGAAAGTAATACTATAAAAGAAAAAGCAAATATTATACAACAGCAACAGCAAATTGAAAAACGGAATAGCAAAATAGTTAACAACACAACTACCAAACTTGTTGAAGATGATTTTGATAAGCAACCTACTGTTAATAAAAAGCCGCAAAAAATTATAAAAAAAGAAAATGCAAGTGAAAAAAATGTGGCACCTTATATTGGTTCTACAAAACCTAAAACAGGTACTTTTAAAAAACAAATTGTTCGTAAAAAGAAGGTTGAAAATAGTATAGATCAAAAAGTTAATGAAAGCGTTGATAAACTTAAAACCAATTCTTCAACAAAAATTTTAGTTGAACCTACTACTAATAATATTGAAAGCATTAGTGCGGCTACCGAAAAAAAGCATCTAAATAAAATAAAAAAAAACCCCACCATTAGTGAAGCTGAAATAGAAGATTTTGTGAAACAGACTAAAGTTAAAACAAGTACGCAGGTTGCTGTAAAAAAACCATTAAAAAACAAATATAATACTTATAACAAAATTGATCAACTACCAATAATTAGAAAAAAAATTGGTTTAAAAAACAATAGACCGCAACTATTAAATAATCATTTTAAAACCTGCTTAATAAAAGAAAAGTATAAAAAGAATTTTGCAATGTTTGAATTGTTGGGACAAAGTGGCTATTTCTCTTTCAATTATGGCCGTGTATTACTTAACAAATCATTTGGGCAAACCTTTTTACAAGCTGGTGTTTCAATTAATCCACATAATATTAGTCCCACCTCCGACGTTATTGTGCCCTTGTTCGTAGCAATTTCGATTAACCAAACATTTAATTTAAATAAACAACATGCCATAATAATAGGTGCAGGCGTTAACTATAATGTAGACATACAAAAAAATTATATTAACGAATTAGAGCCAGCAGTATTTACTAGGTTGGGGTATCAATACCAACGTTTAAAGAGTGATTGGTTTTATAAAGTAGAAATTTTGCCTTTGGTTGAATATGGAAATATTATTCAGCAATATAATAATAGTAATTACGAAAAAGAATTTGGTGTTTGGGGTGGTGTAGGTGTTGGCCGCCGCTTTTAATCACATTAATAAAACTGTCGACAATAATAAAGTATTAACAAATAATTTAATAATCAAGACTTATTTATTACAAAAACAAAATGGTAATAAAAAGGACTAACCATGTCTGTAAGTCGCTTAAAATTTTTTTAAAATATGAAGTACAAATTAGTTTATTTATTAGCTGCCTTAATTAGTTTTGCAGCCTGCGAAAAAAGAGATGCCATTAGAAATGGAACGGTTGACACAGAAATTGTTAGCCCAGCCGATAAAGCATCTATCGCAAAAACAGATGAAGTAGAGGTAGAGATCAATTTTTTATCGGAAAAAAATCTTGTTGAAACTGCTTTTGTTAAAGTAAATGTTTTTACAGCAGGTAAAGAAGCAATAGAAAACTTGGAGTCCCTACCTATTGAAATTGGAGAATTGATAGTTGATTTTAACAATACCAGTATTAATCAAAGTGAGTATGTGTTTAAACAAATGGTTGACATTTCTACTTACCCAAAAGGCACTTGTTTTACTATTTTTACCGGAGCCACAAGCTCTTCAAAACACGTTGATGGTATAGAAAATAATAGTAGTTATTTCTGTATTGAATAATAAACTGCTGTTCACCATACAGTAATCATTCAATTTCATTAGCGTATTTAAATTGTTGAGCAACTCTTAAAAAATGCAGTTAGCGTTGCACGTTTTCTAACAAAAAAATAATCTTTTGAAATTGAATGATTTTATTAAAATCATTATTCTATAAGTAAAAATTTTTAATGAGAATTAAACAAATATTAGTTTGCTTTATAGTGTTTTGTAGCTTGCAAACCTTTGCACAAAACCAAAAATTTAGTACAAGTGGGTATGTAACCGATGCAGAAACAGGCGAGGCACTAATTGCCGCCAATGTATATGATATTAAATCATCTTCTGGAACTACAACCAATACCTATGGCTTTTATTCTATCACCTTACCTACCGATAGTGCTTACCTACTTGTAAGTTACATTGGTTACCAAACACAAAAGCTACCTGTTAAATTAGGCCAAAATGCTTCCTTAAATATTAAACTTCTGCCGGCGGCGTTTTTAAATACAATTGAAATATCGGCCAGTAAAAATGAAGAGGCGATTGAACAAAAAACACAGATGAGTACGGTAAAAATATCGCCGCGCGAAATTGATCAATTGCCAGCTTTTTTGGGGGAAGCAGATGTGCTAAAGGCTTTACAGCTAATGCCTGGGGTACAATCGGGTAGCGAAGGGCAAAGCGGTTTGTATGTAAGAGGTGGTTCACCCGATCAAAATCTTATTTTGTTAGATGGTGTGCCTGTTTACAATGCCTCACATTTGTTTGGTTTTTTCTCCGTTTTTAATACCGATGCCATTAACGATATTAAGTTAATAAAGGGCGGCTTTCCAGCAAGATATGGCGGTCGGTTATCTTCTGTATTAGATATTAGTATGAAAGAGGGCAACAACCAAAAGTTAAAAGGTACAGGCAGTATAGGTTTAATGGCCTCTAAACTTACCTTAGAAGGGCCGCTGTTTAATGATAAAACCTCTTTTATTATTTCTGGTAGAAGAACTTATATTGATTTACTGGCTCAGCCGTTTATACAAAGCAATTTCAAAAAATCGGGCAACAATGGCAAGGTGGGCTATTTTTTTCACGATGTAAATGCCAAAATAAATCATAAAATATCAAACAAAGATCGGTTGTATTTAAGCCTATATACTGGTACAGATAAATTTTATTATGATGTAGAAGAAAAATTTACCACCGGCGATTACACACAAAAAATTGGCTTAGGTTGGGGTAACCTAACTTCTGCGTTTCGCTACAATCGTATTTGGGGCAACCGTCTTTTTTCTAATCTTACTTTAACTTATAGTAAATACAATTTTAACACCACCGGTGGTACCGAAGATAGCTTTAAAGAAAACGAGGAGAATTATACTAATGAATTTAATTTAAGCTACGACTCGGGCATAGAAGACTACGCCGCAAAAATTGATTTTGACTTTATACCAAACCCTAAACACACCATACGTTTTGGTACTAATTATATTAGGCACAATTTTAAACCAGGCGCCTTTAATGTGTTTACCAAAACCGAAGGCTTTGAAGTGGACACCCTCTTTGGCCAAAATAAAGTGCAAGCCAATGAGTTTGCTGCTTATATAGAAGACGACTTTGAAATAAATAGAAACCTCAAAATTAACGCCGGTATACATTTTAGTGCCTTTAGCAAACAAAAAGGATATTATACTTCAATACAACCCCGTTTAGGCCTTCGCTATTTACTGCCCGATGGTGCTTCTATAAAAGCATCTTTTGCAACCATGCAGCAATACATACAATTTTTAACTAACGAAAATTTGGGTTTACCAACCGATTTATGGTTGCCTACAACCGATGTAGTAAAACCACAATCCAGCTTTCAAGTAGCTATGGGTTATGCCAAAACATTTAATAATAACTACGAGCTTTCTGTTGAAGCCTATTACAAAGAAATTAAAAATGTGCTATCATATAAAGAAGGCGCCAGCTTTGTTGATTTTGGAGATTGGCAAGACAATGTTACCCAAGGTAAAGGAAACGCATACGGAGCAGAATTTTTGTTAAAAAAGAAAAAAGGAGATTTTACTGGGTGGCTTGGCTACACCTTAGCCTGGAGCAACCGCCAATTTGATGATATTAATTTTGGCAAAACCTACCCATTTAAATACGATAGAAGACACGACATTTCATTGGTAGGCGTTTACAAACTGAGCGACCGTATATCTTTATCTGCCTCCTGGGTATTTGGTTCGGGCAATGCCTATACCTTAGCCGAAGGCTATTATGCCGGCACTTTTTTAAGCGGCACCTCCCAAAGTGGTGCATACTACAGTTTTTTAGCCCCCTTTTATAAAAACAGAAACAACCAACGCAGCCCAAGTTACCACCGGTTAGATAGCAGCATCAGCTTTTTTAAAGAAAAAAAACGATACGATAGAACCTGGTCCTTTGGCTTTTATAACATGTACAACCGCGCCAACCCATTTCTATTAACCGTAGCAACAGATACCGGCGATAGCGGCTTAGCCAACAAAACCGTACTTAAAAAAATAAGCCTCTTCCCCGTAGTGCCTTATTTTAATTGGGGTTTTAGTTTTTAATAAAAATAAATTTAAAAAAAAATGCGCTATTTTATTTGAAACGAAACATAAATGCATCACACAAACTTGTGGTCCCGCTTTCCGCTCAAATGCCTTGCCAACGCTGCAATGCCAACGCTACAAAAGGCATAACCGCTGCAATCGGGGTTATATTACCAACCTCGCCCAGTAGTTTTAAAACAAAGTAACCCTGCTATAAAAACAAACTAACAACCAAACACAATTTTTAATATTTATTTAAAAAATAAATTTAACAACATGATTTCAGTCCGTTTTATCTTAATAATATTTAGTACAATAACCCTACTAAGCAGCTGTGAAGATGGTTTTTTTAATCAAACAATCGACATACCTGCCACCAACCATCAAACCAAATTAGCGGTAAATAGTTTTATAACCAATACCGATTCAATTTATATAGTAGCCAATGTAACCCGCACCTACGGCTTAAACGATTATATACCACTTGGCCGACGTAGCATTGATAACGCCGTTGTACAACTTTTTGAAGACGACGAGTTGCTTTACACCTTCGTAAGAAATGCAGGGCGCAGTGGCGGAGGCTACTCTATATCAATACCCAAAAAATTTGATGGTATAGGTAAAACCTATACCCTAAAAGTAAGCCATCCAAATTTTGAACCAGTACAAGCCAGCCAAACTATGCCCCAACCCATACCTTTAACAACGGTAAATTACAAAGCCTTAAAAACAAATAATAACGCCTTTCCGAAAGGTGAACTTAGCATAGCATTTAATGACCCAGTTGACCAAGAAAATTATTACGAAATCGCTATTTTTGAACAAACACCATATATATATTTTGATGAAGCAGGTAATGCGGAAACACGAGAGTATTACAATGAAATAAGTTTGTTAGAAGATAACGGTTTGCCAAATCCATTACTTACGCAGGGCTATAATGGTAATGCCTTATTGATAGATGATAAAACCTTTAATGGCAAACAAAAGGTTTTAAACCTCCCCTTCGAGCATTATCAAGAAAGCCCAAAATTTAAAGTTTACTGGCGTTCTGTAAGCAAAGCATATTTTCTATTTTCCAGTTCATTATATTTTAATCAAAACATACAAGAAAACCCTTTTACCGAACCAGTTTCATTATATAGCAATATAGATGGTGGTATTGGGGCTTTTGGTATGCGGGCAGAGTTAAAGTATGAGCTTAATTAAATACTCGGCTTAATATTTAATTGTTTTATAAATTTACTGTTTTTAACGGCTAATAATTGATGCGTTTTCACATCTTACAAAAAAGAAGAACCGCCATAGCAACTGTGGTTGTTAGTGGTATAAGGGCAATTAAATCAACTCCAATATTTTATAAGTATTATTTATATGTTTAATGATGTCGCCAACCGCTTTTTGGTAAAACAAGCGTCCAACAGGCGAAGCTAAAGAAATGGCGTAATAGCTGTTTTCTTGTATCGCAATTTTGCCATAGCCAATACCAATAAAATAATTTCCATTGGTAGTAATTATCAAGCTGCCCAATTCTACTTGCCGGTTCTTTTTGCTGATGTCAATTTTTTGTAAATCGTTTTTAAGTTGCCATGCTTTATTTAACTGAGTAGCGTATCGTTCTATTTCGCTTTGTACTCTCGCTCTGCTGGTTTCAAATTTATCGCCTGCACTACTTTTGGTTTCAAGGTCTCTCGCTTTTTTGGCATCTGCAATGCTTGTTTCAAGCAACGCTATTTGCTCATCAATTAGTTGATTAAGTTTTGCAACTATAGCAGCTTTTATAGCTAACGAAATTTTCATAAGGTTGTAAAAATACTTAAATTTATTATTTAAAATTAGTTGAACCCATTGAGTTAGTTGCACCAATAAAAAACACACATTTGAGATTTACGCTTTATTGTTAGTTTGGTTTTACGGGTTTATCTCTGTACATCTTCTGCTCCTTTTTAGAAAAAACTATTTTACCTTAAACACACATCACCATTATTTCCTTTTCTTTATCTCCTCCCAAGTATCAAATAGCTTCTCTTGCTTTGGCTTATCTTTTGGTATTTCTCGCAAAGGTTCGCAAGCCTGCATGGTTTCGCCATAAGCTTTGGGTAAGGTTTGGTATAGTTGTGTGCCTTTTGTTTTCCAAGCAATCATTTCGTTGCTTACTTGTTTAATTACTTTTGCGGGGTTGCCAACTACCAAACTGCGGGGCGCTATTTTGGTATTGGCTTTAATAAAACTGAGTGCGCCAATAATGCTTTCCGCCCCAATATGCACATCGTCCATTACCACACTGTTCATACCTACCAAAACATTTTTACCAATATGTGCGCCGTGTATTATTGCCCCGTGGCCAATGTGTGCCATTTCTTCTAATATTACATTTACTGCCGGAAACATATGTATGGTACAATTTTCTTGCACATTGCAACCATCTTTTATAATAATACCACCAAAATCGCCACGTATATTGGCACAAGCTCCAATAAAAACATCTTTACCAATAATTACATTACCTGTTACTACTGCTTGCGGATGCACAAAAGCACTTGGGTGCACCACGGGTATAAAGCCTTTAAAAGAATAAATCACTTAGCCAGTTTTTTTAAGGAAGGGTTTAATTGCAAAGCTTTTTGAAAATTTTGTTGTGCCGTTGCCGTATCGCCCAATGCTTGCTGAACGTTGGCAAGGTTTACGTAAGCTTTTGAATATTCGGCATCAATTTCAATTGCTTTTTCGTAAGCATTTTTAGCAGCCCGTATTTTATTTAATTTAATATAAGTGTTGCCCATATTGTAATAAGCTACAGAAAAACCTTGTTGATGAATAACTGCATTGGTATAAGCGGTTATTGCTTCATCGTATTTTTGTGCAGCATCTTTTAACAAACCAATATTAAACCAAGCATTTGCCTGTTTAGGATTTAGTATTGTTAGTTGTTCAAAATTTTGTAAGGCATCATTATTTTGTTTTTCACTTAAATAAAGCTTTGCAAGGTTGTAATAGGTTTCTTCATTTTGATTGTTGAAGGTTAAAGCAAGCTTGTAATGTCTTACTGCTTTTTTAGTTTGCTTCAATTTATCGTAAGCCGATGCTAAGTTGTGATGCGCCTCGGCAGATGTTGCATCTTTTTCAAGTGCCTTGGCTAATATACCAACTGCATTTTTGTTTTGATTATTTTGAACGTAATATGCGCCGAGGTTGATCAACTTTTCTATGCTTACGGTATCGCCTTGTTTTAATTGATTTTCGTAATCTGTAATTTTTGCTTTTACACTATCTAATACTAGCGCATCATTTTTTTGTTTAGGCTCTTTTTTTGTTTTTAAAAATGGTGTATTTGCTGGAGTAAAATTTGATGTTGGCTTGCTAAATTTAGACTGCCTTAGGTTAACCATTAAAAACAACAATACAACAATACCAATGGGCAAAGCTATGTGCCACCATTTTAATTCGTTATCTTTTTTGGCTTGTTCTTCCACAAAAGTAAATTAAAACAAACCATATATTTCTGCCGAAACCTTATTAATTACTTCTCCTAAATCTTCTGCATTTTCAGCAAATTTATTTTTATCTACATTAATAACTAACAACTTCCCCTCTTTATAGCCTCCAATCCATTCTTCGTAAAACTCATTTAAGCGGCGCAAATAATCTAAGCGTAAATTATCTTCATAATCTCTGCCTCTTTTTTGTATTTGGTTTACCAAAGTTGGTATGGTAGCTTTTAAGTAAATTAACAAATCGGGCGGTGCCAACATAGAAGATATTGAATTAAATAAGTTGGTATAGTTTTCAAAATCTCTACTACTCATTAAACCCATAGAGTGCAGGTTAGGCGCAAATATCTTCGCATCCTCAAAAATAGTACGATCTTGTATTACTGTATTTTTTCCCTTTTGTATTTTTAATATTTGTTGAAACCTGCTGTTTAAAAAAAACACCTGCAGGTTAAAAGACCAACGGGGCATATCTTGGTAAAAGTCAAATAAATATGGGTTGTTCTCCACATCTTCATATTGAACTTCCCATTTAAATTGCTTACCCAACAATTCTGCCAAGGTAGTTTTGCCCGCTCCAATATTACCAGCTATGGCTACATGTTTAATTTTATTTTTAGTACTCAATTTATTGTTTTATAAGATAGCAAACAAAGTTAGAAAAATAATTGAGCGCAAGGGTGTTTCAATCTCTCAAATTTCTTACACATCTAAAAATAATAATAAAAAATATAGGCAAAAAGGCAATGTGATATTGCTGTGGAAAAATAGGAAAGCTTAATATTAACACAATAATAAGTATTAAAACAGCCCACCAAATAAGCTTTACATTTTTAATTTTTGCATAAGGTATTAACAACAGATACAAAGGGTTGGCCCATAACATATTTAAATTTTGGTAACAAGCTTTATGATCTGTACCCACCCACATAAACAAAAATATACAACCTGCTAAAGTTAATAGGCCAAACAACAGCACATCTACAAAGTATTGAACCGTTTTACTGCCAATAAAAAAAGTAGCTAAAAAAAACAAGAGTGCCAGTAAAATCATTATTAATAAAGGAGAAAATAGCGGTTGTTTTTGTGCAGACTTGGTTAATGGAGCAACTATAATTTGCTCCGATAGTAATGCCTTTCCATTTAATGATGCTTTCGATAAATTTTCTTCTAAGTAATCGGGTAAAAACATTTGATTTCTAAAGTCTGCTTTTTTATCGGCAGGTAAACCTAATATTAAATCAATACCAAAATCGGACCATGGGCTGGTTGCTAAATACTCATCTAACAGTTGCCTAAAAGTAATTTGCTTAACGTTGGCGGTATCATACTCTAAAGTTCCATCAACTTGTTGTTCAAAAACATCACGTATTACCGAAGCGCAGTTATCATAAAAAAAATCGTATAAATATTCTCGGTTTTCTGGTTGGTAGTTTTCCGATAAAAATTGAAGTATCTTAGTTTTTTGCGCTTCATTTAAATTAACGATGCGCTCAGTAACTTGCCTGCCTTGGCTTTTATAACCTTCAACAAAACCACCAAAGCGTTGCAAACCTAATTTGTACAACAGTTTCCCTCTAACAAATTTGGTATAAAAGTTAGGCGTATTAAAGTTGTAAATACCATAGTTATAAACTAAATCGTAGTCATTAATAGTATCGTTAATTCTAATGGCAGAATGCCCGAAAGCATTATACAATATATTGCCCGGCGAAGCAATAATAATTGATATTTTTGAAGATGGGTGAAACTGTTGGCTAAAACAATTTGCTTGAAATATAAAACAAAAGAGAATTAATAGGGAAGAACGTAGCACAAACAGTATCAAATTTTTATCTTTTGCATAAGAGCGGTAAAGATATTCAATTTTATTAATAGGCCAAAAAAGGGATTTTATAATTGCTGTAAAAACAAGTAAAGGGGTAAAAAATTTTGATATGAAAAATGCTAATAACTTAAAAGATCACCTATTGCTTTAACAACTTTTTCTACCGTTGGTAACATGGTGGCTTCTAAGGCTAAATTAATTGGTACTGCTGGTAAATTTAAAGCGCCTATGGTTGAAACGGGCGCATCTAAACTGGTCCAACAATTACTCATAATTCTACCAGCCAAACTTTCGGCAAACGAGTTAGCCAATGGTTCTTCGGTTAGCACCATACATTTGTTATGCTTTCGTACCGATTGATAAATGGCAGCTTCATCTAAAGGGTTTAGCGTTCGTAAATCAACAATTTCTATTTGGCCTTTAAATTGTTCGGCAGCATTTAATGCCCAATGAACGCCCATGCCATAAGTAATTACGGTTAGTGTGTCACCTTTGCTAACCTTATCATTAGTGGCTGCTAATGCAATGCGGGCTTTGCCTAAAGGTATCGCATAAGCTTCGTTGGGTTCAATAGTTTTGGCAGCCTTGGTGCCTGGTACTTTACTCCAATACAAACCTTTATGTTCTAATAATACCACCGGATTGGGATCTAAAAAAGCAGCTTTAAACAAACCTTTCATATCGGCAGCATTACTAGGGTAAACCACTTTAATGCCGGGTATAGTTAACAATGCCGATTCGTGCGTGCCACTATGGTAAGGCCCACCGCCACCATAAGCACCAACTGGCATACGTATTAAACTTTGTATAGGTAATTGCCCGTTGGAAAGATAATAGCCTTTGGCCAACTCTGTTGCCAATTGGTTAATGCCTGGCCACATATAATCGCAAAATTGAATTTCAACTATAGGTTTGCAACCTGTTGCTGCCATGCCTTTAGTAGAACCAACCAAGTAGGCTTCTTGTATGGCTGTATTAAAAACTCTTTCTACCCCAAATTTTTGTGCTAATGTAGCCGCCTCTCTAAAAACACCGCCAAGTCTACCGCCAACATCTTGCCCATAAAATAATGCCTCAGGGTATTCGCGCATAATTTCTTCTGTAGCATGCAATGCAGCATCAACCATTAATACTTTTTCACCATTTGCTGGGCGGCGTTCTCCTGTTTCTTCTTTAACTGGGCTTGGGGCAAAAATAAAATCGAAAACACTATCAGGTTCTGGTTCGGCAGCAGCTACCGCTTCTTTAAATGCTCTGGTAACTTTTTGGCTTGCAATGGCTTCCAGCTCCTTTATTTCACTTTGAGTAATGCCAAGCTCTAATAAGCGGTTTTTTAATTTTGGATAAGGATCATCTAAATAATGTTTGGCTAAATCCACTTCGTTACGGTACCATTCTTTTCTAACACCAGAAGTATGATGACCTAATAAGGGTACTGATGCTCGCACCAAAATTGGCGAACGTTCATAACGAGCATAGCCTATTGCTTTTTGCATACATATATAAGCCTCTTCAAAATTGCTGCCGTCGCACTCAATTGCTTCTAAGCCTTTAAAGCCTTTGGCATATTCAAAAGCATTCATAGCCCGTGCTTCTTTTGCGGTTACAGAAATGCCCCATTCATTATCTTGTACTAAATATACAATGGGTAATTGGTGTAGTACAGCAAATTGAAATGCTTCTGATACTTCGCCTTCGGTTACCGAGCCATCACCTAAAGAACATAAAACTATGGAATGTTGGTTGCCGAAATTTAGTTGTTGAATGTTTTGATATTTTATGCCTTGCGCTGCCCCTGTTGCTGGTATGGCTTGCATACCTGTAGCAGCAGATTGATGCAGAATAACAGGCTTACCTTCGTGCTTTGCTGCTGGGTGGCTGTAGTAAGATCTTCCGCCACTAAAAGGATCTTCTTTTTTTGCCAACAGTTGTAACATTAGCTCATAAGGCGCATAGCCTAAACCCAACATTATCGATTCGTCGCGGTAATATGGTGCTAAATAATCTATTGATTGTAGATGAAATGCCGAAGCTAATTGAATAGCCTCATGACCTCTTGAGGTACTGTGAACATAAGTGGTTATGTTTTTGTTATTATCATCGTACAGTTGCGCCATAGCACTTACCTGCGCCATTAAACGGTAGGCTTTTTTTAACTGTTCAATATCTACTTTTATTGCTCTATTTATGGTTTGCATAAGCTTTGGGTAAAGATACTGAAATTTTTTGATGCGTAACAAAGGTAAGGATATAGTTTATGTGGCAATCACATAAAATATAATGACGGCTTATTTGTTTTACTATGAAATTTGTAAGAGGGAAATGCTATAAATAAAGGTGGTTAATACGGCGGAGCGCAGTTGAAAAAATAGCCCCGACAGGAGTGGTTATACCATTTTATGTTGGGTGTTTTAGTTTAGCCTATGCAGCTTTTGCAAAATGGTATTTGAACGGATGGCGGGACCAAAATTTATGCGTATGGCAACTATTTCGCTTCTAAAATTTGCTTGCTAACAGTGGTGAAAATTTGTTTTTTTTAAGAAAAAAATTAGAACAGCTAAATAGTTATTTGCTTTTGCTTAAGATTAACTCATCTCTATAAAAAGCAATGGTGTTTGCCGCTTCACAGGCGGTAAAACCTAATGATTTGTAAAATTTGCGGGTTTTAATGGTGTCATCTGTAATTAAAGATTTTTGCCTAACAGTAGCGTATTTTTTTAAGAGCTGTTGCATTAGCGTAGTTCCAATTTTTTGCCCTTGAAAAGCTTTTAACACTAAAACATCTTGTATAAAAACAATGGTGATGCCATCGCCAACTGCACGTAATAAACCAATCAATTGCTTATTGTTTCGTGCAGTTATTACACATAAGGATTGTTGAATTGCTAAGGTTAACTTGTCGGCTTGATCTATATAAGCTGTCCACCCGGCATTATTGTAAAGGTGCAGTAGTTCTTTTAGTTGAAGGCTTTTCTCTTCTGTGAAAACTATTTCATTCATTTTAAATTTAAATATTTGTTTCTAAATATAAGTTATAAAATCAATTTTTATTGGCTTATTGAAATTCTAATTATTCAAATTTGAGGCTTTATTTTCATACAATTGCTAAAACAAAGCAGTACATTTGCACCCTCAAAAATTTAGGCATTACAATAAACAAAAATGGCAGATAAAATAACAATAAGTGATGGTGGTTTAAATGTACCCGATAATCCAATTATTCCTTTTATAGAAGGTGATGGCATAGGTATAGATATATGGCCGGTAGCTCAAAAAGTATTTGATATAGCTGTTGAAAAAGCTTATAAAGGCAAGCGCAAAATTGAATGGTTAGAAGTATTGGCGGGTGAAAAGGCATTTAACGAAACCGGCCAATGGTTGCCTAAAGAAACGTTAGCTCACGTTGAAGATTATTTAGTAGCCATTAAAGGGCCATTAACTACTCCGGTGGGCGGAGGCATCCGCTCCTTAAACGTGGCTTTGCGCCAAAAGTTAGATTTATATGCTTGCGTTAGGCCTGTAAAATATTTTGATGAAACGCCTTCTCCCTCAAAGCATCCTGAAAAGGTAGACATGGTGATTTTTAGAGAAAACACCGAAGATATTTATGTTGGTATTGAATACATGCAAGGTACTGATGAAGCTAAAAAATTAATTAAGATACTACAAGAAGAGTTTGGTGTTAACAAAATACGTTTTCCAGAAACCTCTTCTATTGGCATTAAACCGGTTTCGTTAGAAGGTACAGAACGATTGGTAAAGGCGGCGATTCATTATGCACTTGAAAATAATAAAAAGAATGTAGCCATTGTGCACAAAGGCAACATTATGAAATTTACAGAAGGGGCATTTAAAGAATGGGGTTATGCATTGGCAGAGCGTGAGTTTGGAGACCAGGTTTTTACTTGGGCGCAATGGGACGCTATAAAAGCAGAGCAAGGCAAAGAAGCTGCCGTTGAAGCACAGCAAAAAGCAGAAGCTAATGGTGCTATTATTATTAAAGATATAATTGCAGATAATTTTTTACAACAAATTCAATTGCGCCCAGAAGAGTATGATGTAATTGCTACACTTAACTTAAATGGCGATTATATTTCGGATGCCTTGGCAGCAATGGTTGGTGGCATTGGTATTGCGCCAGGGGCTAACATCAATTACGAAACTGGCAAAGCAATTTTTGAAGCCACACATGGTACTGCACCAAAGTATGCAGGTTTAAACGAAGTTAACCCAAGTTCATTAATCCTTTCTGGTTGTTTAATGTTTGAATATTTAAAGTGGACCGAAGTAGCCGACTTAATTTATAAAGGTGTTGCTGCCGCCATTAAAAGTAAACGGGTAACGTTTGATTTTGCTCGTGAGCAAGAAGGATCAACAGAACTTTCTACCTCTGAATTTGGCGATGAAATTATTAAGTATATGTAAATAACTTAGTTTGGTCGCTTAAAAAACAATGGCTTGGTTAGCTCATTTTTTAATAGAAAAGCAAGCCTACACACACTTGATGAGCCAAAGTTTTCCACAATTAAAAACCAAAACATTGGCAATGCAATTGACTAAGCTTTATTAAATTTTGCCAATGTTTTTTTTGTAAAGTTAGACAGCACTAAACGGCCACTTTCGGAAGCCCTTTCTGCCAATAAATCGTCCCAATTTTCTGTGCCTTGCCAAAAAACTTTTTTAAGTGCTGCTCTTGCTTCAGGGTTGGTTGTGGCTAAGTTTTTTGCCATTGCTAAAACGGCTTCGTCTAGTTGTTCTACGGTTTCAAAAACCTCATCATACAAGCCTTTATCTTTTGCCCAATTAGCGTTTTTAAATTCGGTAGCGTTTATGGTAAGATGCGTAAATGCCGACAAACCTACTTTACGCTGCACCGCAGGGCCAACCACAAAAGGGCCAATACCAACTGCTAACTCGCTTAATTTTATAGCAGCATATTTTGTGGCCAAGCAATAATCAACACTTGCAGCCAAGCCCACTCCGCCTCCTACCGCTTTACCTTGCACCCTGCCTATTATTATTTTGCTGCTTTTTCTGCAAGCATTTATCACATTAGCAAAACCCATAAAAAAAGTTTTACCAGCTTCTTCATTATCAATAGCAACCAGTTCGTTAAAGCTTGCTCCGGCACAAAAAGTTCGGTCTCCAGCACTTTTCAAAACAATTATTTCAACTGTGTGTTGCTTACTTACAGCAGTAATACGTTCTGCCAACGCTTTCAATATATTAGCAGGTAATGAGTTGTGTGCAGGATGAAAGAAGGTAATTTCTGCAATGTGTTCCTCAATATAGCTCACTGCAACAGATCCGTTATCGTTCATATTTTTTTTGCTAAAATAATAAACGGCTTTGAAATATTTTTAACTATGGCACACAATTATTTCACCATCAAAAGTGTTTACTTTTATATAATAGTTAAATCACATCATAAAAATTGTGGATAACTTATAATTCATATTATCATTAAAAAAAATAATTTTATAATTAAAATAAAATGCGTTATATCAAATTATTAAAACATTATGGGGAAATTTGACGATTTATTAGAAGTCTTCATTGCCGACATGAAGAAGAAAAGTATCGGTGGGGCAAAAATTGACCAAAAGGTACTGCACGGTGCTGCAAAAGCTTGTGGCCCGTCTCTTTACAAAAAAGATTCAGCAACTGTTGCTTGCTCAGATAAAGATGAGATGGCACGAATTAAGAAAAATTTCTTAATGAAAAAATTAGGCTTAGCAGATGGGCCTAAGTTAGATGAGGCTCTTAAAGAAACTTGTAAAGACATGGGTACATCAAATAGAAATAAGCATAGAGCTATTTTTTATTACTTACTCATAAAACGGTTTAAGAAGAGTGCCATGTTTAAAGAGTAATAATTTTTATGATAAGAGGAAAAGCCGGCTAATATTTAGCTGGCTTTTTTATTTTAGGAGTGTTTTAGATTTTAAACTCCAACTTGTTTAAGCATTTTTATTGGTTGAACTGATCCATCAAAAGAAATGTGATTTTTAATTTTGGGCATCTTTCAATAAAACAAATTTTTAAATAAGTAGAAATCAATTGCTAATATTTTATATTCTGCTATAAATATAAACGCTCTCGTTTTTTTAAAAATAAAACTTTGAAACGCAATTAAAAGAAGAACTTAAAATTGAATTTAATTTAAACCACCTACTCTTTCAAAAACTTTTGCACAACAATGTTATCATCTTTTGAAGTAGCTTTTATAAAATACAAGCCTTTTTCAAAATTGCTAACATCTAATTTGTTACTGCTAATAGCGTTAAGCGAAAAAACTATTTGCCCGTTGTTGTTGTAAATCGTTAAGTCGTTAAAATTAATACTGCTATACATAAAGGTAGACGCAGGATTGGGATAAAAAGCCGTAGTTTCAAATTGAAAATCATCAACACCTACTATCATTTGCTCAATACCTGCCGCTAAAGCTTCTGATTGTATAACTGTTTTCGATTCTGCATTTTGCACAATGGCATAAACATAAAGCTGTTTCAAATCCCATTCTTTATTAACATCTATTTGGTAAGCGATGCTTGTTTTTTCATTTAAATCAATTATTTCTCCTGCTGCTGCTGTAAAAGCTTTTCTAAAAACATCTAAATGAACATCTTCTCCATTAGGCGCATCATAATTTACTACTGCTTCTGCTAGGCCAATAAATAAAGCGGCGTTGTTTAAATTAGCACCGGTTTCATTATTAATAGAAACGGTTGCGTTTATTTTTCCATCTTCATTTAAATATTGTTCTAAAGCAATACTAATATCGCTTTGTTTATTTTGGTAGGGTTCGTATACATTATCTTGACTATAGCGGTTGTTTAATTTACCTTGTATTACAAATTTTGGTGTGCTGCCATAAATATTATAATACCTAGTTCTGCCATCATTTTCGGCTTTATTGTGCTGGTTTAAAAAACAGCTTGTATAAGGGCTACTTGGGTGATAACTTATATGTAATATACCTGGGTTATTATTGTAAACGTTATAAAAACCTGGGCTTCTTTGCGAGCATAAAACACAACGAGTATTTGTAAAATGTTCTACAATTATTTTTTGAGAAACTTGTGCTTGGGTATCACTAAATACAAGCAATGCTATAAATACAAAAATTAAAGATCTAACTATTTTCATGATTTTACAAAAGTACCACTTAATATTATATAAAACTGTCGGGCTGCGTCTTTTGGTTATTCCAAGCAGTAATTTTCTCCATAGCCTTTAACCAACGATTCGGAATTTGCTTGTTACAGGCATCTAAATAATCGTTGTAAGAACAAGGTATGAGCCTCTGGTTTTCTAAGCTTTTATCAATAACCATTTCTGTTGGCAAAAGCATCCACCACCGGTCGCTTTTTTTGCTTTTTATAAATTCTATATCATCACCAACATCATTAAAAGTTACGGTATATTTTACGGCTTCATCGCTTAATGGGGCAATATCATTTTTACGTTGATAAAAACCTTCAATAAAATAAACCACCATTTGCGCAACTAAAGAAGCGGTTTGTTCATCATCATCTAAACCACTTGCATATTCATAAAAACCAATGCTACTCAGTTGGTCGCTAATGCCCGCATACCAGCACAAACGGCAGGCTTCTAAAGCGGTAAAACCATTTGGGCTTTGCTCTAAACTTGCTTTGGCATCTGCATGGCGAATGGCCCGTAAATCAAAACTTAACAAATTGGCATGGCGAACAGTTGGTTCTAACTCCGTAATGTCTTCCTTAAAAGTACCCAAACGATGCGAGTTAAAATGCAAGGCATCTAAAGCTTCTAAAATTATGGGTTCTACCAAATGTAATTGATAACCCAAAACACCAATGTTATATAATCTTGATGCTTGATTGTTCAACATCTCAAATAAATAAGTAGAATTGTCTATCTTTTCTTCGCTGCCATATAAATCTATTTTTTCATCAACAACCGCCACGTTAACCAATTTTTCTTGTGGTAAATAGCCCAAAAATTGGCCATTAGTTAAATCTTGTGAGCCGCCAATTATAATAGGAATAATATTTTCTTTTAATAATTCTTCAACAACTAAGCTAATGGCGTGGTAAGTATCGTAAGCCGTTTTGCCTAATTTTACATTACCCAAATCAACCATTTGTAAAGCCGGCTGATGGTTGTACAACTTATAAAATGCCAACCTTATTTTTTCAATATCGCCCAAATGTTCATTTTGCGTTTGCGCATTTCTATACTCCGCCACGCCAAATATCGCTAATTGAATATCTTCCAATTGCGGAAAATCTGTCGCATTAATGGCTATTTGATTGCGTAACTGATTGTGCTGAAAATCATATTCATCATCAATTGCTTGCAAGTTTATAGCATCAAAAATATCTTCTAACATAAAGGGGCTAAAATTACTAAAGCTTACGACAATGCTCAACGCAATTGCATAAAAGTTTCTCAAAAAACACCAACAATTGTAATTGGCAAAACAAAAGTTTTAGAAGCGAAACAGTTGTTGCTCGCATAAACTTTGGTCCCGCTTTCTGCTCAAATGTTGTTGCCAACGCTTCAATGCCCCTGCTACAAAACAACATAACCGCGCCAATCGGGGCTATTTTTCTGGCGGTTGTGGGTTGTTGAAAAAGTAGCATTTGTGCTGTTATTTACAGTAAAGGCAAAAATTTTAGATAAAACAATTTAAAGACTTTACGTTTATCAACAGTAACCAATACTTGCAGCGGTTAAAGGCCGAAATAAAGGTATGTTATATTCGTTTATACCGCATCGGTAATATATAGAGGCGTAACTAAAGAACTCCTCCATCATCACCTCCATTTGTGTGCGCATTGATTGGCAAATATTTCACTATTGGCAGAGTGATAGAAATTAAAATGAAAGATTTAAATTAAACTAATGGAGTGTAAGTCTCCTATGCGCCTAAATTAAAGCCAAGAAGTATTAGATGGGCCGCAAGCTGGTTTACAGTAATGTATGCAGTAAAGTGGGCGGAACTGCAAACGTTGGAAAGATACAGAATTGAGTTAAGCACAGGCCGAGGGAGATCTACTAAGTTATTAAATGGCATAAAGCAAAAGTTAGCAGAAGCCATAGTACCTAACAAGAAACAAGCTGGGCTGGTTTCGCCATACCCAAATGCGCCTCACTAAAAGGGAAGGGCGGAGCTTTAACCTTTCAGAAATTGAATTAGAAGCAAAAACTTCATCTAGTTGGGTGACCGATTCACCAGAAGAAATATAGCCAAATACAAAATTATGAAATAGTATTAACTGGTGAAAAGAGCAGTTATTGAGGTGGTTAACAAGCCACCGTATTCGCAAACCGAATGCACGGTGGTGTGAGCGGCGCACCGTGGGCTTTATGGCTCACAGCCATCCACTCAATTGTACTTAATTTATTTTTATTTTATTAATGCTAAATTCCATTTCACTAATATCTCCTTGAGCTTCATTAATTCTTGAATTTGTATAAAACAATTCATTATTATAAATACTAAATGTATCCGCCCATTTAATTTTATCTCCTTGTGCAACAGTAGTTGTTTCTCCTGTTGAAATATTTAGCTTCATAATTTTATTGTTTTCCAAATCACCAAAAAATAAATTACCCAATTTATCCAAAATCATACCATCTGGAGCTGATGTTTTGGCAATATGCTTTACGCTTTTTTCAATTTCCGAGGTATTTTCCAAAGTTAATTTATCTGTTGAAATTGCATATAAGTTATAAGCTGTTAATGCGTGATAATACAGTAAGTCATTTTTTGTATCAAGTGCTATTCCATCTGAATGTACTGTGTTTTCCCATACACCGTTACTAAAAGTTAATTGATTTGTTTCGGCAAGTGTAGATTTATGATTGTCCAAAACTCTAAAAGACGTTCCAGAGCTTATATCTAAAACCACAATTCCAGCACGACCAGAATCTGTTAAATATATTTTGTCTTTTTTCTTATCTACCCGTAAATCATTTATGTAGGAGTTTTTATAAAAACTACCTTTACTTAAAGTATAGGTTTTTAACAGTTGATTTGTTGAAAGGTCAAATGCGAAAATTTTAGGATTATCTACTACTCCTTTAAACAATGGATTACGAGTATCAAGCACATATAAAGTGTTTTCAAATGCAACTACAGATTGAACCGCCACAAATACACTATCAGAAAGTGTGTTTCCTATTTCCCAACTATTCCATTGTTGATTTGGATAAGCTGATGACTTTCCATTTTCAAAAACTTCGACAACTGAGTTGCTTACGGCCTCTCGCCATCTGGGGAAATTAGCAAAAATTCGGCCTTCTTCACTTACCGTTAGTCCTGTTAATTGTTGCCCTTTAAATGTTGCTACATTTTCAATTTGTGAAATTTTAGAATTGCAACTCAAAAATCCTAAGGTAACCACTAATATTAGTATTTTCTTCATTTTTGTTTAATTAAACACTACTGTTTGGCTAAACGGCGTTTGGGCTACAAAGCCCAAAACATGGCTAACCTAACACCCTGAACCAAAAATTTTATTTTGCAATTTAATTTATTTTCACAAATTGTCGAAATAAAATTTTGGTGGCTCTGATGCTTTAAAATCTCCAATCCAGAATGAAACCCGCAAGGTGTTTTAACCTTTTTATGTTTATTTTTTTAATTATATAATTTATAATCATAATAATAAATAAATATTAATTGTTGGAAACCTTTTTTCTTAATAGTAGCCTAAACATATTTTGATGAACGGTTTCAATAAACTTAATTAGCACTTTTAGATAACATAATGTAGAAACAAGTATTAATAAAGTTTTCACTACACTTATTAAATCATACATTTATCTATGACTGATTTTCTGGTATAACTACCTGAATTATCTTTGAACTTACAGTACGACTAACTTTTGAATAGACCTTGAAGATTCAGTTTTTATATGTAAAAAATAAGTACCGCTTGCCAAATTTGAAACGGATAAATTAAAAGATTGTAAATTGCGGTAAGAGTTTTGGATAACAACTTTACCAAATGAATTATATACAATCGCTGAAATTTGCTGTGCAGTTTTTGGTAAAGTAATTATCGTATTGTCTCTTGCTGGGTTTTGAGCAATTGTATAATGATAACCACTATTAACGATCTCTTCTATATTGGATATTACAGATGAGAGGTCAATTTTGTATATTGATCTACCATACGTCGCCAAATATAAAGTGTTATTTTCATCAGCTATTTGCAAGTCTGTTACAATTACAGAGGCGAGATTTATACCTAAGGTTTGCCAGCTTTCTATTTGATTCGTAGATATAAACAGTCCTGCATCTGTACCTATTATAATATTGCCGTCATTATCTGTAACCACATCATTAATGGGAATATCTGGCAAGGTAGCACCTATGGCGGTCCAGTTTTGACCTCGATCCTCGCTCATATAGATGTTGCCATTATCTTCTCCATATCTATAACCTGAAAAGGTAACATATACTTTATTAGGATTTTCTCGATCTGCGTATACTTTAGTCACCCATCTAATAGGAAGATCGTCAGAAATTTTCGTCCAATCTGTTCCTCCGTTTTCAGTCACCCATATATTACCATCATCTAAACCAGCGTAGATAATATCGTTATCTATGGCGGATACATCTATCGTCGTCATCGTTCCGAATGTTCTGCTACCCGACCCTGGGCCATTGCTCAAGTCAGGGCTTATAAGAGTCCAAGAATTACCTGCATCAGTAGTCTTATGCAGCTTATTAGAGCCGTAATATAGCGTTTCGGTATCGCTGGGGTCAAATGCTACGGGTGTATCCCAATTATTTCTCTCATCTGCCCCTATGGTAGGTGTTATCTCATTAAACCCTCCAGATGAGCCCAAGAAACCCCCTCTATAAAACTGACCGGCTTGTGTAGACGTAAACCAGTAAGCATCATCAATTGAATTTGCCAAAGGCTGCATCCCGTCACCATCGTTGATCTTTTCCCAATTGTCAATACCGTCAGTTGTAACTGACCTCCAAGAACCATTATCCTGCGCTCCACCATATATAATATTACTACCATTTACGTTAACATGCAACCTGTAGAATTGAGTTATTGGGAGATTATTAATTTTTTCGAAGTTGGCACCACCATCATCACTTTTGTATACTCCTCCATCATTACCAATAATTATTTG
>ENA-ORXT01002231-ORXT01002231.1-marine-metagenome-genome-assembly--contig:-NODE-2231-length-23668-cov-4.074562_pt1 | contig 23668 bp, 21 predicted proteins | sample MGYA00237868_ERZ511482 | MGnify/ENA metagenome assembly ERZ511482
CGGTAAAATAACGCCTCATAAGGCACTCAAAATAATTGGCAGTTAATTGTCAACTTATTTTTGTCAGACTACTTACGAATGATAAATAATGCTTTTAATTTACAAGATTTAAGAATTCCACCAGCAAATCGATTAGAGAAATTGAAAGGCGATTTAGATGGATATTATTCAATACGAGTAAATGACCAATGGAGAATAATATTTCAGTGGGATTCTAATTCAGCCTATGAAGTCGAATTGGTAGATTATCATTAAAAAAGAAATATGAAAAGGTTAAATAATATTCATCCAGGCGAGGTTCTAAAAGAAGAGTTCTTAGACCCTTTAGAAATAACAGCCTACCGATTATCAAAAGGAATCAATATTCCACAAACAAGAATAAGTTTAATAATCAAGGGGCAAAGAAGAATTACGGCTGATACAGCATTGCGTTTAAGCAAATACTTTGGTACAAGCCCTCAGTTTTGGTTGGGTTTACAAAATGATTATGATTTAGAAGAAGAAAAATTAGAAAAACTTAATGAGTTTAATAGTATCTTGAAGTATGATAATAAGATAGCTTGAAAATGAAAAATTCAGCTAATAATGCATGACCAGTTAATGCTCCCATACGGTCGTACTTGATATACTGGTCATTAGCACCAACTTAAAAAAATGAATAATGAAAAAAATATTAAATACGTGTGCTAAGGAAACAAAAAGATTCACATTGATTATTTTGACTTCTTGTATTTTCTTACTCAGTTGTAAAAAAGAAAAAAGTAGAATTTGTGAACTGTATGATAGTGATATAGACTATGTAATTGGCACAATACAATCTATAAATACTTCTCCGTTTAAAGCAACATATGAATACGATTATACAGCAAACGGAATAGACTATAATGGAAAAGAAAAAGCTTATGGGATAGGTCAAGACGAGGCTTTGATAGGTAAGCAATTCATCGTAATTTATGCTTTGGGAAACCCTTCAAATAGCGATCTAAACACAGATTTTCTTATTGAGACAGAGCAAGACTTTGATGATTTTAAATCCGAATATTCGGCAGAACCCCCAGCACCTGACTTTCCAAATAATTGTAAATAAATGGCAGCACCTAATCGAGTAAAGAACGGTGTTCTTTAACACCAGTATATCATCAACAATGGTTCCCCTTTCATAAATATTCGCTGTCCCTTAATTTTAAATATCCCCCAATTGTGGTCTCATAACAATTTCCTCAATAACAGTGTTCTTAGACAATTGCCAAACATCATACACCATTTTACCCAAATCGCTTGACTTCATAAACCGATCTTCAGGCAAATCTACACCTTCCCAAGAAGCCGTTAAGGTTGCACCTGGCAATAGGCTTGTCACCCTAACATGATGAGGCTTCATTTCTTCACGTAATGCTTTAGAAAAACCCAATAAGGCAAATTTAGATATCGAGTAAGAACCGCCATTTGGATATGCTTTGATACTGGCTACCGAACACATATTAAAAATATGACCGTCTTTTTGCTTGATAAAACGAGGAAGCAATTGTCGAGTTAAATGATACGCACTATATACATTGGTATTGATTTGTTTTTCCAGCGCACCCTCTGGCTCGTCATGAATATTTCCCGGCATAAAAACACCTGCATTGTTTACCAATACATCTATCTGATCAAAATGCTCCAACACCATTTCACCAAAATCAGTGAGCTCTGTACGTATAGAGACGTCTGTTTTTTTATAAATAAAATTGATAGAAGGGAAGCCTGTTTTAAACTCATCTACCATTGACTTTAAATCTTCCTCGTTTCTAGCACAAACGGCTATATTCGCTCCTTCTTCTGCAAACTTCTGGGCTATGGCTCTGCCGATTCCTTTGGTTGCTCCTGTAATGACTATGTTCATATTTGAATATTGAATTTAAAAATACTGTTCTATTTTAGATCTGTCCTAATCCTAAAATCCTAATTACTAAGTTCGTCCAGTCTGTCTTTTTCTTCTTTGCTTAAGCTATTGATTCCAGAACGGTTTATTTTATCCAACAAATCATCCAGTTCATATTCTTTGGTTCGTTTTTTTTCGTAATATTTGTCCTCAATGGTTTGGTAGCCTTTGGTTTTATTAAAAGGATGATCGACCAATAAAAGTGCTGGTTTTACAAATAATAAAAATAGAAAAACCACACTCGGTATTAAAATACACAAGATAGGAAAAGCATTGGTCGCAATGGCTGAGGGTTGAAATATAAGGGCTACAATCATACCTACTATTCCTCCTCCCAAATGCGCAGCATGCCCAATATTACCATGTCCTGTTTTAATGCCAAAAATGGTATAAATAACGTAAACCAACCCAAATGCCCAGGCAGGTAAACTTAGTTCGGGTGGTAAAAAAAGCAAGCCCAGTTTCATACTTGGAATCAAAGCTATGGCAGCAAATATAATACCACTTACGGCACCAGAAGCCCCAACAGCCGTATAATCACCATGGTTTCTATGAATGTACAACGAAAAAAGGCTTCCGCCTATAAGGCTTAGAAAATAAATGAGTAGAAAAGGAAAAATACCCAAGGTGTTTTCGATGTTGTCACCAAAAAGATAAAGGGTAATCATATTGAACCCCAAATGCCACACACCCGTATGCAAAAAGCCAGAAGAAATGATTCTGTTGTATTCTTTACGAACCAAAATGCCATCTACATCAAAGGCATACGCTTTTATGAGGGCATAATCTTTAAATCCTCTATAGGACGTAACAATGGTGATTAATATAATAATGATTGAGGCAATGCCAACAGACTCCATAATAAGAATGCTTATTGTTCTTTAAAGACGAAATTACATGAATTAAACACCAGATACAAAATTTTATAAAAACAATATGGGCACACAACTAAAAAGGCTGCCCCAAGCTTAATAAACAAATGGTTATATGACTTTTGGCTATCCATCTAAGGTTGCCCAATACTTTTTCAAATCCAAACTTCCAACTCCAAGCTCCTCTAAAGACTTTTTCCACACTTGATAATTCATTCCCTATCTTTACACCATGAAGCTACAAAACCCCAAATCATTCTGGTCTATTGTTGTGAGTATGATTGTTATGCTCATCATTGCCCATCTATGGGGACCACGATGGCTTAGGGATGGCAATAACGCTGTTTTGTCTTGGGATGTCTTTGGTTATTATTTATACTTACCAGCGGCATTTATTTATCAAGACTTGGGTGGACTGGAATTCATTCCCGATGTATTTGCCAATTATTCGCCTGCGGGTGATTTTCACCATGCCGTAAAGCAAGCCAGTGGAGAATATGTAATGAAATATCCGATTGGACAAGCCATTTTATATTTACCCTTTTTCTTATTGGGACACTTGATTGCTTTGTTGTCCTCCTACCCTGCCGATGGCTTTTCTCGCCCTTATCAACTGTCTATTTTTATTGGCAATATCACCTATGCCTTTGCTGGGCTATTGTTGATGCGGCATTTGTTGTTAAAATACTTCGAGGATTTCCACGTAACTGCTGCGCTGGTTCTAATGATTTTTGGGACCAATTACTTGAACTATGTCGCCTTTGATGGAGCAATGACACACAACTATTTATTCTTTTATTATGCGCTGTTGATTTGGTTGAGCATTCGGTATCATAAAAAAATAGAAGAGGGATTATCGAGTAAAAAAGAGGCACTTTTTATAGGCATGACGGTGGGCTTAATGACCATTATCAGACCTACCGAAATTATGGCTATTTTTATTCCTGTATTCTGGGGAATAGATGGATTTTCTGCTTTTAAAAGCAGACTGACAGTCTTATTCAAAAATTGGCAAAGTTTATTAGTTGCTGGAATTGGACTTGCATTATTGGTGAGCATTCAGTTGGGCTATTGGAAACTCTATTCGGGTTCCTTTCTTTATTACTCTTATGAAGAGCAAGGCTTTAGTTTTTTAAAGCCACACATAAAAGAGTTTCTAATCAGCTTTAAAAACGGGTGGTTTATTTATACGCCAATCGCTTTGTTTATGCTCTTTGGATTCATTCCTTTGTTCAAACGACACAAATCTTTGTTTTTTACTTTATTGGCTTACTTTGCCATCTACTTATATGTAGTCGCCAGTTGGGATATTTGGTGGTATGGTGGCAGTTATAGTGCAAGAGCCTTGGTTCAAGTTTATACCATATTGTTATTTCCCTTTACGGCAACGATGACTGTTTTGTTTGGTAAAATTACTTTTCTAAAAAAGAAATACATTCCCAAACATGGCATTCCTAAAAAAACCAATTTTTATTGGAAAATACCATTGATTGCATTAATGGGATTCTTCTCTTTCTTAAACTTATTTCATATTTGGCAATGCCATGCAGGAGGTATTTTTAGGGTGGGTGAAATGACCAACGACTATTATTGGCATACTTTTTTAAAAACGGAAGTTGGTCCTAAAGCTAAAATACATTTAGATGCTGTTCCTGTTCAAAGAAAAGACTTGACCAACAGTACCGTTTTATTTGAAAAAACTTTGGATTTTGAAGTAACAGATGCTGGTGATAAAATGGCTGGAGAAAATGCATTTTTAATTTCAACTGAGCAAAATATTTCACCCAAAATAAATACAGTCGGAACATTTGATAAAAAAGGAAAATACGCCTTGATGCGGTGTAAAGTCTATTTTAAAGAACAAGAATGGAATCAATGGAATATGACTCGATTGATAACCACCTTCAACAGAAACGGCAAGCACTATCGCTGGTGTGGCGTCCGCCTACAATGGCTTTTTGAACCCAATAAATGGAACGAAATTGAGTACTATATTCCGCTTCCCAGCAAATGGAAATCTGGCGATGAGATACAGGTTTATGTCCAAAGCTTTAACGGCAAACCATTGTGGATTGATGATTTGTCATTATTAGTGATAGGTGATAAGTGATGGATGATGTTAAAAGAATTATGGTTAACTGTCTAAAGTTGCTGACTATTTTTTTAACCACCCCTCGCCTACGCTCGGGGTTCGGACTAATCGTGCCCAGAGCGTAGTGTCTTAGGTCATACACTTGTATTCGCTAAATAGTATATAAGTTGTATCCATCTCAAAGAAAAAGAAGCGTTGGCATGCCTGTATATGGAGCAGCGAGGGTTTTTGAAGCGTTAGCAAAGTTATACAGGCGAGAATTTTGCTTCCTTTTTTTCGATTGAAAAAGGAAGGCCTGCCTGGCGAAGGCAACACAACACGTGCAAAATCAAAGAAAGAGATACAACTCGTTAACTATTTAAATAGACACAAGTGGATGATCTAAGACACGGAGCCGAGGGGTACATGCAACGAAGCAGTTCGGCAACTTTAGATGGGTAGCCAGAATTATTAATAAGCACCTAAAACTCAACTATATCAATCATCCATATCCCAATCGTCTTTCATTTTATCAATATCTCGACGATCTCTTTTGGTGGGTCTACCATCCCCTCTTTTACGATGCGCAACAGGAAAATCAAAGAAAGCCGCATCTTTTTTACCGATTGTTGGTTTGGGAGGTGGTGGCGGAGAATGATCTATATAACACTCGGCAGCCAAAGTTGCAGACACTCGTTTTTCAATAATTTTTGTTACTTCATAAACAATGGTCAGCGGTCCTTTCTTAATGGTGATTTTTTCGTCTCCCTTGACTTGAAAAGAAGGTTTGATGCTGTTGCCCCCAATCTTTACTCGCCCCGCATTACAGGCATTGGTTGCCAATGTTCTAGTTTTAAAAACCCTAACTGCCCAAAGCCATTTGTCTACTCTTGTTTTTGTTAAATCTGCCATTGGCAATGAATGAATTTTAAATTTTGAATGAATGCTGAGTCTGCTTTAAAAAGTCTTAAACCGAAACATCGGACCGTTCAAATTTCAATGAAAATAAAAATTTAAAAGCATTTATAAAAGCAAGCTTTTAAATACTTTGCAATATCTTTTTATTTTCATTTTTATTAAAAGTTTTCATTATTAGGCTTTTTAGAGAAGGCTCTATGCTTTGTTGCATTGTGTTATGTTGTGTTCTTGTTTTGAAACATTTAATTTTAATAAAAAAGTTCAATTTAACTAAAAAACGATATTAGTCAACTATCTTTGCAGTTGTTTAACTTAAAAACTGATTGGGGTGCTATAAAAAGCTGAGATCATACCCACTGAACCTGCTCGGATAATACCGGGAAGGGAATCGAACCTTATCTACCGTAACGCTATTTGTTGTCTATTGTTTAAATAGATGTCAATCGGGTTTCTTCTTATAAGTACTTCCAATCAATTACTCATTTGTGTTTAAAGTACTAAAGATGAAACATTTTATCCTACTTCTTTTCTTATTCTGTAGTTTTATTAGCATACAAGCCCAGCAAACAGTATCTGGTGTTGTTAGCAACAGCTTAAATACTCCTATTGCTGGTGTGAATGTGGTTGTAAAAAATACGTCAACGGGAACCACAACCAACGCCAATGGAGCTTATAGTTTATCGTTGGCAACAGGCGATTACACCCTCATTTTTAGCAATGTAGGCTTTATCAACCGTAAGTTAAAAATAACTGTTGGGAACGAAGACTTAACAGAAAACATTCAATTGACAACTCGTTCTTACAACTTAGAACCGCTAAACGTTACAGCGACCAAAGCAACTAAAAATACTCCTGCTAGCTACACCAATTTATCGGCAGCAGCCATTGAAAAACGCAATGTTGGAGTGGATGTTCCTTACTTATTGGACTTGACGCCCTCGGCTGTGGTCACTTCTGATGCAGGAACAGGTATTGGCTATACAGGTATTCGAGTTCGTGGCAGCGATCCGACAAGAATCAATGTTCAAATAAATGGTATTCCTTTAAACGACTCTGAATCACAGGGTGTTTTTTGGGTCAATTTACCAGATTTTGCCAGTTCTGTTAGCAGTATTCAGATACAAAGAGGCGTCGGAACATCGACCAATGGTGCAGGGGCTTTTGGGGCGACTATTAATATGGAAACCGACAAAATAAAGCAACAGCCTTGGGCGAGTATTGGCAATTCTATTGGCTCTTTTAATACCCGTAAACACAATATTGAAGTAGGAAGTGGCTTGATAAAAGATCATTGGTATTTTTCAAGTAGACTGTCTCGTATTTATTCAGATGGATTTATAGACAGAGCTAGAGCCGATCTAAATTCTTGGTATCTTTCTGGTACTTATCTGGCAAAAACATACTCGATAAAAGCCAACTTTTTTAGTGGACAAGAAGAAACCTATCAGTCTTGGTATGGTGCGCCACTTTCACAAATCAATGCAGGAAATCTAACGTACAATCCTTCTGGGCTGAATTTTGATGAAGAAGGCAATATTCGTTTTTATGAAGATGAGGTAGATAATTATAAGCAAACCCACGCTCATTTGATTTATAACCAAGATTTGCAAAATGGTTTACTGTTAAACCTCGGTTTACATTATACGAAAGGACAAGGATACTTTGAGCAATTTAAGGAAGACGACGATTTAGAAAATTACAGCATTGCGCCTGTAAATCTAGTGAATGAAAATGGTGAAACTTTTATACAAGAAACCTCTGACATCATTCGCCGCCGTTGGTTGGACAATGACTTTTATGGTATGATTGCCAATTTGAAATATGTTAACAATGATTGGGAAGCTGTTTTGGGTGGTGGTTATAATATTTATGAAGGCGCACATTTTGGGGAAGTTATTTGGGCAAGGTTTGCTTCGAACAGCGATATTTATGATCGCTATTATGACAATGATGCGACCAAAAAAGATGGGAATGTTTTTTTAAAAATTAATCGTCAGTTTTCAGATAGATTTAATGCCTATGTCGATTTACAGGTTCGTATGATTGATTATGACTTTTTTGGAATCGTACAGTTTGATAGTACGTTTGCACAACTTGATCAAAATGAGAAACTCACTTTTTTCAATCCCAAATTGGGTGCAACTTATGCTTTAAACAACGACTATCAATTGTATGGTTCTTGGTCGGTTGCGCAAAGAGAACCCAATCGTTCCGACTATGTAGATGCGCCCATTAATCAGCGTCCAAAGCCAGAGAAATTAAATGATTTTGAGTTGGGTCTTCGTGGACGTTATCCCAAAGGTTCTTTTACGGTTAATGGCTATTATATGCTGTACAAAGACCAACTTGCTTTAGATGGAGGAGTCAATGATGTGGGCGAATATACTAGAATAAATATTCCTGAAAGTTACCGTTTGGGCATTGAATTGGTCAATAGTACGAGAATAAACAACTGGTTGAATTGGGGAGCAAATTTAACATTGAGTCGGAATAAAATTCCAACTTTTACCGAAAACATAGACGACTTTACTGGTGAAGGAAGTGTTTATTCGATCACACACGAAAATACAGATATTGCTTTTTCGCCCAATGTCATTGTAGGAAGCACCCTAAAAATCAAGGCTTTCTCTAGCAGTTTGGGGAAAGGCAGTCACTCCATGAACATTGATGTATTGACCAAATATGTTGGTTCGCAATTTCTTGATAATACCTCCAATCAAAATGGAAACTTAGCCGATGTATTGGTTGGAACTGCCGAAGATGTCACATTCCTTTTTGACGATGAAATAGATTTTGATCCTCGTACTTTAGAAGCGTACTTAACAAATGATGTACAGCTCAACTATACTTTGAACAATATTTTTACCAAAGAAATTAATCTCTTCTTTTTGGTTCGCAATGTTTTTGACGAGCAATATATTTCAAATGCCTACACTTATAGATATATTTTCGATGGATATTTATACGAAGGAGCTGGATATTTCCCACAGGCAGGACGAAATTTTATGGCAGGAATCAACTTTAATTTTTAAAGTTATACCAATCCATATTGAAAATGTGTATTAACCGTAAAATGCATTTTTTCAGTTCCAAGACATTTTTAGACAGAATAGCCGAGTTATTATGGAGAAAAATAACGCAGTAAATGGAAAAATGAATGGATAATGCGCATTTTAAGTATAGATTGGTATTAGCACTGTACATAATCCGTTGATTATAAAATTAGAAAGCCACGAATAAAAATATTTTATTCGTGGCTTTTTCTATATACTGTGTTCCCGTTTTCTGTGGTTTGTCAACCTTTGGGTTGGGAGACGTTTGTATAAAACGTCTCTACCTTATTCAAACATGATTTTACCCAAATAACGCTCGCCTTTGTTGTTTACCAATTCAATCATATAAAAACCATTTGGCACCTCTGGGCGAACAATGGTTTTATCATAATTATTGGATACTTTTTTCCTCCATACCAATTGACCAGCTTGGTTGTATAGATTAATCATTTGTACTTGTTCTCCATCCGACAATCCTTCGATGTTAAAGATATTGGTCGCAGGATTTGGAGCAATTTTCAATTCAAATGCTTGGGCATCAAATATCCCCATTACTATTGAATCTTCTACCATTGTGGTGTCTTCCATGATTGGTTCTAATTCCAACTTAACATCAATAATAAACAAACCTTCTTGCATATCTCCAACGATGATGTTCCCAGAAGGTAAATTGGGATAAACACCCCACGCACCCTCATAAGAAGTGTTGTGCGCAATATTTGAAGTAAAATATTGTCGGACCTTAGTTGGATTGGCTGGATCGCTCACATCAAATACTTGTAAACCGTCGTAATAATAGCCCGCAAATAAATAGTCTCCTCGAATCAAAGGATTGTGAACAATTGAGAGCGGATCTATGTCGGAGCTAAAAGTAGAAATAACTTTTAAATCTGACATATCGCTCACATCAATGGCTTTAACAGGGAGACTCCATGTTTCATCACATAAATAATAGGTTTTACCATCTTCACTCAACCAACCAGAATGATTGTACCCTTGTCCAAATTCGCTGTAATCTTCAAAAGTTGCCAATACAATTGGATTGGCTGGATCGCTAAAATCCAATATGGTCATTCCTTCATCGCCTTCATTAAAAAATGCGGTGTCGTTTCTTACATACATATCGTGTACATAACGTGCAGGATATTCATAGACAAATTGCGGATTTGTTGGATCGGCTAAATCATAAACCCTTGTAAAGAAACCTGGTCCTTGAAATTCTCGACCACCAGCTACATATAATAAAGCGGAAGCGGTGTCGATAAAGATATTGTGGCTTCGAGCAAATAAGTCATTGCTGTCATATACAACAGTAGCAGAATCTGGGAGGCTACTCAAATCAATTATTTGGAGCGTACTAAAATTGACTCCTTCATCACAAACCACATACAAATAACCATTGTAGTCATGGTAGTCTCGGTGAATGACTCCAACTCCTTGATAACCAGCAGGAATATAGTCTGCCATATAAATATTTTCGGTATTGGTTAAATCAAAAATATGGGTTCCGTCGGTAGAACCAATTACCGCATATTCTCGCTCATTTTCAACAAACCCCCATACTTCATTGTAGGTATTGTCATAAGCCTCAGAACCAACCAAAGTAGAATCGTCCCAATGAAACACCAATTCAGTGGAATCAATTTGTGCTTGTAAAACAAATGTAAAAAGTGCCAAAAAGCACAATGGTATTAATTTTTTCATCTAATTTATTTTTTATTAAATGGGTTTTTAGATACTCATATCAATTTCACACAAGAATCTTTACGCCTCTACATCTAAAATTTTTATAGCATTTTCTATAATGCTAGATACTAGATATGAGACGCTAGACGTGAGACTTTTATAAGTTATTCAAGTTATTGGTTTTCAATAATTTGAAAATGCTATTTTAGTCTCAAATCTCATATCTCAAATCTTCTGTCTAGCATTATAAGCATTTTCATAAAATTAAATAAAAGCCTCTAATTCCCAAAATCACAAAGTCTCAAAATCCTATTATGTAAGACCGACTTTTATCAATTCTTTTCTTAAGGCAAGCATATATCCAAAGTGCATACCTTCATGTACATTGTTAAATGAAATAGCCGTTTCTACACAATCCAATTCTATTCCAAAACTGGTCGGATAGTTCTCGAAAGAAGCAAAGGCATCATTTTGATAATCGACTTTCATCGTTTCAACTGTAGAAACCAATAATTCTTTAAGGGTTTCAATTTCTGTCTCCTCGACCACTGCTTCTGGTTTCGTGCCTTTTTTAAATAAGGCAATCCATTTTTTGTCAACAACAAAATCTACCCCCGACAAACGATAAACCAACAATTGTTGCGTGGCAACTACGTGAGCAGCGTTCCAAATCAAATTGTTGTTGAATCCTTCTGGAACATAATTGAGTGCCTCCACCGAATAGAGATTGACGATGTTTAAAATATTTTTTCGTATTTGGTGTAAAATGGCTACTTCTACATTAATGGCATCTTTCATATTGGTCATAAGATTATTAAAATATTGTATTAATTACCGTGTGTATTAAGTTTTTTACAACGATTGCTAACAAAAGTAACCAATCGTTGTAAAATACTGTATGTTTGAACTCAATTTATTAATCTTATAACACATTAGAGCGTTTGCAGTACATTAATGTTTGAATACTACTATATCACAGCTATTTTATCTGCCATACTATTGGGTTTTTCTAAGGCAGGGTTCAAAGGAATAGGCTTCTTGGTAGTTACTCTAATGGCAGTGTCTTTTGAGAGCAAAGCCTCCACAGGCATACTTGTTCCAATGTTGATTTTAGCAGATATTTTTGCCATTTACTATTACCGCAATGATGTCAATTGGCCTGTATTGTGGAAACTGTTTGTCCCAATGGCAATTGGTGTATTTGTAGGGGTGTTTGTGGGAGATAAAATTTCGGTAGAAGTCTTCAAATATGCACTGGCTGCGATTACTTTTTTTAGTGCCATTATGATTGTTGTCATGGACAGAATCAATGCAAAAAAAATACCAGACGGAAAGGCTTTTGCGCTTATTATGGGTTTTGGTGCTGGGTTTTGCACGATGGTTGGCAACCTTGCTGGAGCATTTACCAACATCTATTTCTTGGCAATGCGTTTTCCCAAAAGAGCCTTTATTGGAACAGCAGCTTGGTTGTTCTTTTTTATCAATATTTTAAAACTTCCTTTTCACATTTTTATCTGGGAAACCATCAATTTAGAATCACTCAAAATCAATCTTTACCTCGCTCCTTTTATCATTATTGGGTTCTATATTGGTCTATTTTTAATAGAAAAAGTAAGCAATGAAGCTTTTAAAAAATACATCATTGTCATTACCATTATCGGAGCTTTTTTAATTTTATTAAAAGGCTAAAATAATTTATCAATAAAAGTGTGTAGCAAATAAGTGGAATTCTAATATATTAATCACAAATTGCAGTCGAAACACAGAAGCGTAGGCTTGCCTGTATATGTGGCAAAAGGCTATGAAGCGTGGCGGTTATACAGGCGAGTGTTTTGCTTACTTTTTTCGACCGGGGAGTCGCACTCTGCAAAAGTAAGGCCCGCCCGGCAAGGGCAACATAATATGTGCCGTAACAAAGTTTCCACTAATTCGTTACACACTCATCTAATAAGCGTAATATTCCCCTTAATACTAATGGTTCCACCCAAAAACTTGGTTCCCTCTACATAAAACACATAAACGCCCAACTCTTGCGGTTTGCCATTGAACGTTCCATCCCAACTCTCATTAACGTCATTGGTCTCAAAAACTTTTTGCCCCCAACGATTGTAAATAATAAAGCGTTGTAAATCTTCTACTCCCCTTGTACGTAAGCCCAAGAAATCATTCTGCCCATCGCCATTTGGTGTAAAAGCTGTTGGTAAAATCAAATCAAAAAAGTTGGTGATGTTGACCACCAAAGAGTCAATGGCTTTACAGGCTTCTTCAGAAGTAACTTCCAAGGTATAAGTGGTCGTCATCAAAGGCATAGCGATGGGATCTAAAATGGTTGAATCCGACAAAGAACTGCCTGGACTCCATTCAAAAGACACACCACCGGAAGAACCACTCAATTGAATGCTCTCTCCAACATTGACCATTCCACCATCTCCTGCATCAACAAAGGGCAGTGGGTTGACCGAAACAGATAAGGTAATGTGTTCGAAAAAGCAAGGTGGATTTGCTACTGTAATGGTATAAAGCTCATCGTCTGACGGACTTGCCATAGGATTGCTAATATTGGGATTACTTAATCCAGTAGGAGGTGACCAGATGTATTCTGCTCCACCAAAAGCATTGAGCTGAACACTATCGCCTTCACAAATGAGCACATCTGATGCTTCCAACATTGGCATAACAGGCGGAATTACATTGGCAACAACCGTATCGGTATTTATACAATCTCTATCGTCTATACCATATAAAACAAACTCGGTGGTATCGGCAGCATACACTAAAGGATTAAGGATGGTGGCGTCGCTTAAAAAGCCGATAGGCGACCAGCTAAAATCCACTACGCTGGCAGCTACGTCCCCCTGTAATTGTATAGAACTGTCTCCAAAACAAATATAAGGACTGTCTATTTCTGCACTTACAAAAGGCAATTGATCAACTGTAACGAATACTTGCGCATTGTCGGTGCAGCCATTTGGATCACCTACCGAAACGGTAAAAAACTGACTGCTTGTAGGCGAAACGGTGGGTGAAATACTGTTTGAATCGTCCAATACAAATTCGGAGGGATCCCATTGGTAAGTATTAAAATTAACTCCTGCACCACCAGATGAAGCGGAAGCATCTAAAACAACACTGTCTCCAAAACACATTCTTTGAGGCAATCCAGCATCGGCTAAAGTAGGTGGATAAATGGTAAAATTGAGCAATGATGTATCTTCGCAACCAATATCAGATTCTACAATCAAAGAAGCAAAATAATCTCCTGGGGTATTGTACAATTGTTGAACTTGTTGCCCATTCGAATTAACAACTCCATCGAAAGTCCAATTGTAATTTACTATGGTTCCTGAGTTCGTATTGGCACTAAAATTAACGGGAACATCCAAACATAAAAAATCGAAATCGATGGAAGCCTCTGGTTGTTCCAGCACTTCTATGACCCGCTCAACGGTATCAATACATCCCAAATTATTGGTAGACACCATTAGCACAGAATAAATGCCTTCTTCGGGGAAAACATGGATTGGGGCATCGTAGGTTCCTCCTGTATTGGGTAAATCTGTAACGGGCCCACTACCAGGTCCTGTAATGGCTCCATCGCCAAAATCCCAAAACCATGTATCAACCATTCCATAAGTCGTTTGACTCATATCATTGAATTGGAAAGGTTCATATTCACAAAGTTGATCGTCAAAAGCAAAGTCGGACTCAAAAGTTGGATACAACGAAAGCAATAGTACTCCGGTATCTACACAAGCTGTTCCATTGGTGGCAACCAGTGTAATGGTATAAGTTCCAGTATCGGGGAAAATATAAACAGGAAACTGATCGGTTGACACATCACTACTGATGCCATCAATACCAAAATCCCAACTGAAATTTGTTGCATTAACAGAGGTATTGTCAAAAAGGACACTAAAGTCATCACAGTTTGTTATCTGAAAAACACCTGGCGCTATTTCTTCGGCATCGGCATCTGGAACAGCTCGAATGATGTTGCAACCTGTTACATTAAATTGAAAATCTCGAATTCTAGTTGTTAACAATTGTCCATTTCTATATTCAGCAACACAAATACCTACAACATATTGACCTTCACCATTGGGCGTTCCAGTAAGAATACCTGTCTGAGGATCAATGGTCAAAGGGTCAATTGGATTTCCAAGTGCATTGTCCGTCCCAAAACCAGGCACCCAATCGACCAAACCGATGGGGCTTGGAATGGCATTGACTACTATATTATCTGATGAACCATTACTTATTGGAAGGATCGATGAAGGATTGCTGGGATCAATAGCAAAGCAAAAAGCAGGAGCGAGATAATCCCCAAAAAAATCGACTAGTGGACTTCCTGGGCAGTTTTCATCGGCGCCATCGGAAGGACGACAGAGGGAGTAAACCAGGGAATCTCCGTCGGCATCGGTGGCGGAATGGTCAAATAAAATAGGAAATCCATCGCAGATGATTAAAGGGGGGAAATTTACAAACTCTGGCGTACTGTTGTCACAGCCTCCACTTTCATGAGGCAGTTCAGTAACATAAGTAGACCCTGTTCCACCTGGATTAAAGATGTTTAATATCGTCGTATTCCGACAACAACGTTGATGAACGATTTCATACCCACCTACTCGTGGTTGTAGCTCTAAAACAGTACTATAAATGGCTCTAGATACGCAAATATTAGGAATAAAATCGGTACATAGCCCCTCTAAATCAATGGGCAATTGTAAGGTATCAACTGGAAGGTCTATAGGAATTCTATAAAAACCTTGATAAGTCAAGTAATCTCCTGTAAGTGGGTCTCTCAAATAAATGGCAGCAGGATCGTCAAAAGCTGCACCAGTACTGTTACAATCTCGATAAATAATCAAATTAACTAAGAACGAATTGCCTCCAAGACACTCATAAGTCAGCTCTCCTCCCACTAGGTGATTTGCCCTCAACATTTCTTTGTCTAATAAAAAACTTAGAAATACGATGCTTAATAAAACTACTTTTTTCAAACTGATTGGGGTTGTTTCTTTTACTTTTATAAAATTGTTTTTCAATGGAATTTTAAAGATAATGCATTATTGTTGTTATATAGGTGATATCTATAACATTTTATGCCACAAGATTTTAGTTTTTATAAAGGGTACACAAATCTTTTTCTAACCTGAATTTCTTTTTGAGTCATAAAAGCTTAATGAATACACAAATACTTGCTTCTGTATTCTATCTATCAAGTTCTTTCAATATCCTACGACCCCTACTTTTTACTCCAGCACCTCCAGTCTTCATAAAATCTTCTAAAACGAGTTTAAATTCTCTCTTCAAATCTTCCTCTTCTTTAATAATTTCATGTAACACAATCATTGCGTGAATACTAATAGCAGGAGGCGTTTTAGGGTTTAATAAAAACTCAAAACAGACATCGACAATTTTTCCATAATTTTTCTTTGGTATAGAAACGAAGGTCAATGCACGCATGGTATTTCTTTTTATCGCATTGTGAATGGGATTGTTGAAATGTGTCAGGAGCTTGTCAATGTATGGTATGATTAAGCTGGGTCGACTCTCGGCAATGGTTCCTAAAACCCAAGCTGCTCTCTGAGCCAAAACATCGTCGCTCCCCAATACCACCTGAACGATTTCTTTGTAACGTTTCCTATTATCGCCTACATAATCAACTATTTTAAGCGTCAATTGCTTGGAATGCTCTCTTTGTAAAAGTAATTTTATGTTCACTGTCGAAATGTTGAATGTTTAATGGTTTTAATAAAAATCTCACGACTAGACATTTAGACGCTAGATATGAGATTTGAGATTTGAGATATGAGATTTGAGATTTGAGACGCTAGACTCATCCCAATCCATAGTTAGAATGCAGATTTAAAAAAGTGCCAGCGGCACGATTAATATACGTAGCATCAGCCTTAAGCCTGATGCGATGTATGGATTGGTATCAAATCTTATATCTAGTAGTTAGAATAAAAATAAAAAAGTCTCTCGTTACATCTCACTTTATAACATCTACCCCATCTAAATTTGTTTATTCCTTAAAGTATGCTCAAATTTGCAAAAAATTTTAGAGTGAGACAATCAAAAGAAGCAATTGCGGCGTGGTTTCAGTCATTACAAGACGATATTTGTAACAAACTGGTCAAAATGGATGGTGCGCAAACCTTTAAGGAGGATTTGTGGGAACGCCCTGGTGGTGGTGGTGGCAGAAGCCGCATATTAAACGATGGGGCACTTATAGAAAAAGGTGGGGTCAATTTCTCTGCAGTCCACGGAGCTTTACCCGAAAACATTAAAAATGCGCTAAAAGTAGATGAAGAGGATTTTTTTGCAACGGGAGTTTCCATTGTGCTACACCCCAAAAACCCGTTTGTCCCAATCATTCATATGAATGTTCGGTATTTTGAATTAAAAGGTGGGGAAACCCATTGGTTTGGAGGAGGAATTGATGTCACGCCACATTTGGTTTTACCCAAAGATGCTAAAGCATTTCACCAACATTTAGAACAGACTTGTAATTTCTATTCTCCCGATTATTATCCCAAATTTAAAAAGTGGGCAGATGATTATTTTTATATAAAACACCGCCAAGAAACAAGGGGAATTGGAGGGATTTTCTTCGATAGATTGGGAGAAACACCGCAATTTTCACACAATGACCGATTTGAGTTTGTACAAGCCATAGGCAATTCGTTTGTTCCCATTTATCAGCGTTTGTCCAACGATAATCGGCTTTTAGATTTTACAGAAGACCAAAGACATTGGCAATTGATGAGGCGAGGTCGCTATGTGGAATTCAATTTGGTATATGATAGAGGAACCAAATTTGGGTTAGATACCAATGGAAGGATAGAATCCATTCTTATGAGTATGCCACCACTTGCCGAATGGCAGTATGATTTTAAGCCTAAAGCTGGTAGTTTGGAGGCCAAAACCTTAAATTGGCTAAAAAAAGACATTGATTGGTTAAATCATCGGGGGGAATCGGATGGATTTGCTTAATTTAGAGCGAATTTTGAGAACGACTCCTTTAAAGGACAGCAATTATGGAAACCAGTAAAAAACAACCCTCTCATTTGTATTCTATTGTGAGCATTACACTTGTTTTATTTGTATTGGGTTTATTGGGAATTTTATTTATTAATGCCAATCGATTGTCCAGTCAACTAAAAAAGAATTTAGAAGTAACGGTGGTCATAAAAGATGCTTTTGGTGAAAAGGGAATAAATAATTTAAAAAGAAAAATACAGCAGAATAGTTGGGCTAAAGAAGTAAGCTTTATTTCTAAAGAAGCAGCAGTGGAAGATTTTGAAAAGGAATATGGTGAAGAATTTATAGACATTCTTGATTTCAATCCACTATTCGATGCTTTTCAAGTAAAAATTCCTGCAAACTATGCTACACAAGACAGCTTAAAATCAATCGAAAAAGGGTTGTTGCGTTATGAAGAAGTTTCGGAGGTTTTTTATCCTAAAAATATTGTAGAAGTCATCAATGACAATGTTCAAAAACTGAGTATCTTTTTGGTGGTGTTGAGTTTGATTTTTTTATTCATTACCATTAGTCTCATAGACAGTACGATTCGTTTGGGTATGTATTCTAAACGTTTCTTGGTAAGAAGTATGCAATTGGTTGGGGCAACTCGTCAGTTTATTACTAGACCTTTTGTTAGAAGAAGCATTGTTGATGGCCTGATTAGTGGTATAGCGGCTTCTATTCTATTGTTGCTGTTTTTGGTTTTTATTCAAAGAAATTTTGGCCTATTAAATTGGCAAAGCTACTGGCACCAATATGCTTACATCGTATTTTGTGTAATTTTGGTTGGAGTCTTACTTTCTTATTGGAGCACCAAATCGGCTGTACTCAAATACTTAAAAATGAAATTAGATGATTTGTATTAAAAGAGTTTAAGAAGACTTATTTTTATCTCTCAATGAGAAACATATAATTAACAAGTCTTCTTAAACTCTTTTAATTTAATAATTCAAAAACTCAATAATTAATTTATATGAAAAAATTCAAACATCACTTTCTATTCAACAAGCAAAATTTCATGCTAATGGGTGGTGGAATTGGTCTGATGGTTTTGGGCTTCTTACTATTACAAGGAGGCGGTTATACAGACCTCAACACCCCAAACTATGATGCAAAGTATAGCTTTACAAGAACAGTATTGGCGCCTTTTTTGGTCTTACTTGGTCTTGGTGTCAATGGCTATGCAATTATGAAGAAACCTTCTTCTGAAGAGGTTCAATATGTGTTGGACAATGTCTATCAGGACAAATCAAACACAAAAACAAGAACGGCTTCCGCCTCAAAAATTCGCTTGAAGGATGATTCAAAAACAAAAGCAGAAGGTCAAGAAGTAAGCAAACAATCTTTGAAAAAGAGAAAGAAAAAAAAGTCTTAGAGTATGTCGCCTTGGGAAGCTTTTTTATTGGGATTACTACAGGGAATTACCGAATTTTTACCGGTAAGCAGTAGTGGGCATATTGAGTTGGGAAAAGCTTTACTTGGTATTAACTTGAAAGACGACATTCTCTTTACCTTGATTGTTCACTTGGCAACGGTATTGAGTATTATGCTTGTTTTTTATAAAGACATTCTTTCTTTGCTTAAAAACTTATTTTCGTTTAAATGGAACGAGGGAAATCAATATGTTGCAAAATTGGTTTTATCTGCTGTTCCTGCGGCAATTATTGGCCTTTCTTTTAAATCGGAATTAGAGAAAATCCTAGAGGGCAGGGTTGCTTTTGTGGGATGTATGTTGATTGTTACGGGTATTATTTTATGGTTGACAACCAAAGCACCAAAGACCCAAAAAGACATAAGTTTTAAATCAGTTGTCCTCATTGGCTTGTCTCAAGCCATCGCCCTTTTACCAGGTATTTCTCGCTCTGGTTCTACCATTGCAACTGCTTTGTACTTGGGAATTGACAAAGAAAAAGCAGCACGTTTTTCGTTCTTAATGATTTTACTTCCCATCATCGGTGCTTCCTTTTTAGAATTCTTAGACTTTGACACCACTACCCTTTCTGCCAACACACCTATGACTTCACTATTAGTTGGATTTATAGCCGCTTTTATTTCTGGATATGTTTCTTGTAGATGGATGTACGATTTGGTGAAGAAAGGAAAAATTGCTTGGTTTGCCATTTATTGCTTCATAATGGGAACCATTGCAATAGTATTGGGAAGCTTGTAGTAAGTGCTAGAGAATTAATAAGTGGCCTTAAGACATAATTAACTTATACATATAATTCGGTTGCCCGTCTAAAATTGCCAAACTGCTTCGTAGCATGTACCCCTCGATCGTAGCGACGAACCGTAAGCTCGAAGGGTGGTTTAGAAAAAATAATCAGCAACTTTAGACGGGTAGCCGTAATTTAAAAACGATAAACCAAGCCATACCCTACTACTAATTGACCATTGGGCAAATAAGAAAAACTAGGAGCCATTTGAATAGAAGAAAAAGCATCCATCTCTTTTTCAAAATCATTTAAGTGTCCATCTACTGTGGCATCCAAAATATTGACCACATACCACAGCGAGGTAAGAATAATGGTCAACTCCAATCTCTTTAAAATTCTTTCTCTATTTCTCGATAATACCTCTTTAGAACTATTGGTTGGTATGCTTTCTGGCCATCCCCCCAATAATTCTTCTGGATTTTCAAAATAAATAATGGCATTCGAATAATCGTCCATTAATTTAAAAGTAAAATTCAGGTAATATCCAGCTGCTGCAAAACCACCATAAATAAGAGGTAACTTCCAATATTTTCGATTATAAATTTGACCCAATCCTGGAAAAATTGCAGAATAATATGCTGCCTTAAAAGGAGAGTGTTCCAAATCGCTGTTGCGAATATTGGCTGTAGCAAAAGCATCTAAAATATTAAAACCATAAGAGGTCAAAGTTGCCGCCATAAAAAGAGACCGTCTCCTTTTATAAGTCAATTGCTGATCTCTAAGAATGGTTAATGGAACATTTGGAAAGATATCAATCCTATTGGGATCGGCTTTTCTATTGGCTATTTCCCTTCCATATACATTAAAATTACGGGTATTGTCAATATACAAATAAACACTACTTGCAACCAAACCTGTGAAGATGGGCACTTTCCAATATTGCCGATTGTAAACTTGACCTCCTCCTGGAAAAATAGCAGACCACTGCATAGCTTTACCCGGATTGTTTCTCAAACTATCAACGAGCGTTGTATCAGAATTTGAAGTCAATGAATCGATGAGTACAACACTTGTGTCATTTATAAGTACAACACTAGAATCTCTTATAAGTAAAACACTCGTGTCATTTATAACTTGAGTAAGCGTATCCGTTTGAGCAGCAACATTCAAACAGCAAAGACATAATATGAGCTTGTAAATAGTTTTCACAGAAAGTAAAACGATAAAATTGGACAGAACTTATAACGAAGCATGTTAATCATTGTAAATAATTTCTAGCAACCTATTTAAATCTTCCACAGAAGTAAAAGGAATAGAAATATTTCCTTTGCCATTTTTAGCTAATTTGAACTGAATCTTGGTTTCAAAATGTGCCGCCAAATTATCGACAACTTCTCTGTAAGCAGGAGTAAGCACCTCAACATTGGTATTGCCTCCCGTAGTTTCTGGATTCTTATATGCTTTAATCAACTGTTCGACTTTGCGAACCGAAAGACCTTCATCCAATATTTTTTTATACACCAATAATTGTACGGTCAAATCATCAGACCCCAATAAAGCACGAGCGTGCCCCATCGTAATTTTTTTACCTTTCAATCCCATTTGAATTTCGGGTGGCAGATTTAGCAACCGAATAAAATTAGTAATGGTGGTTCTGTTTTTACCCAACCTTGTTGCCAACTGATCGTGCGTCATCTGTACTTCATCCAACAAACGTTTGTAAGTCAATCCTACTTCAATGGCATTTAAGTCTTCCCGTTGAATGTTCTCCAGTAATGCAATTTCAAGCATTTCTTGGTCATTCGCCAAACGAACATAAGCAGGAATAGAAGTCAAACCTGCTTTGGTTGCAGCACGCAAACGCCTTTCTCCAGAAATCAATTGGAATCGACCGTCGCCCATTGAACGAACGGTTATAGGCTGAATGATGCCAAACGTTTCGATAGACATCATCAATTCATTCAACCGGTCTGGGTCAAACTCTGTTCTTGGTTGAAAAGGATTTACTTCAATATTGTCTATTGGAATCTCATTAACAGATCCCAGAATTTCTTGTTTTTGTGCAACGACTTCTGGTTCGTCGTTTCCTAGAAAGCTGTCTATATTTCCAAAAAGAGCTGCTGCCCCTTTACCCAATCCTGTTTTTTTAGTTTTCGCCATTTGATTGGAATTTTTAAGAATTAACTTTCAACGGATAACGAGACAACAATTCTTTTGCTAAGTTGATGTGGTTAATCGCTCCTTTACTATTTATATCATGCATGATAACTGTTTTCCCAAAACTTGGTGCTTCACTCAATCGAACATTCCTATGAACAATTGTATCAAAGACCAATTTCCCAAAGGTTTTTCTTAGATTCTCAACTACTTGATTTGACAAATTAAGGCGCCCATCATACATGGTAAGCAAAACACCTTCGACATTCAAACTGGGCTGAAATTTCTTTTTTACAATGGTAATGGTATTCAATAACTTACCCAAACCTTCCATAGCATAAAATTCACATTGAACAGGAATGATTACTGAATCCGATCCTACCAATACATTAATGGTAATCATACCCAAAGATGGGGAACAATCTATGATGATAAAATCATACATCTCCTTTAACTCCTGAATTTTATTTCTCATAATAAATTCTCTTTCAGGCTTATTGATAAACTCAATTTCGGCACCCACCAAATCAAGGTGAGAAGGTAGTAAATCTAAGTTGGGGGATTCTGTCTTAATAATTGCTTCACTAAATGCAACATCATCTATTAAGCAGTTATAAATATGTGGATCAACTGTATTTGGATCTATACCTGTTCCTGAAGTTGCATTCGCCTGTGGATCGGCATCTATAATCAAAACTTTGGCATCGAGTACACCCAAACTGGCTGCCAAATTAATGGCAGTGGTTGTCTTTCCTACTCCTCCTTTCTGATTAGCTATTGCAAATATTTTTGCCATTTGTGATTTTTTTCAATTCAATTTCAATTCAAAATAACGTGATTCTAAGACGCTAATAAAAACCTAAAATTGAATGGATTCGCCAATTTTGGGTAACAATAATTTTTTTCCAGCAGCAGCAAATTTTTCAACTGCCTCTTTTTTATCAATTTCTATATATGGAAAAGTATCATAATGAACACCAATAACATTGTCGCATTTAACAAAATCGGCAGCCAATATTGCATCATCAACTCCCATTGTAAAATTATCTCCTATTGGTAAAATAACCACATCTAATTTTGCCCAAAGCGGAATCAACTGCATATCTACGGTCAATGCCGTATCTCCAGCATAATAAACGTTTATATTTTTATTCATTATCAAAAAACCTCCAGAATTTCCGCCATAAGTACCATCGGGCAATACACTAGAATGTACCGCATTGGTAAATTTCACCTTACCAAAATCAAACTGCCACTGTCCCCCATGGTTCATTGGATGTCCCTTTTTATATCCATTAGTACCATACCAGCTAATAATTTCAAAGTTTGAAACGATGGTTGCATCATTGTTTTTGGCTATATCCAATGCATCAACAATATGATCGTAGTGCCCATGAGACAACAATACATAATCAGCCTTAATAGACTGAATATCAATGTCTTTTGCCATTAAATTTGGGGTAATAAATGGATCAAAAACCAAGTGTTGCCCATCTATTTCTAAAGAAAATGCAGATTGCCCATAATAGGTGAATTTCATTCTATTTTTTATGCAAAAATAAAGAATTTTAGCCTGAATACCTTATTCACAGTCAATTTTAATACGGTATTTTATTTTTATTACAATACTTCCCATTTTTCACTGCTTTGGCTTATTGATTTTTTCAACCCTCAAATGAACAATTTTAACTTAAAAAGTTATTAACTTTATATTTAAGTTAATTTTAAATTATTAAAATCAACTGCTTTTTTGATTGTAATTAAGAGCGCTAAGTTGTTGTTTAAAGGGTTCATGGCTA
>ENA-ORXT01002232-ORXT01002232.1-marine-metagenome-genome-assembly--contig:-NODE-2232-length-23663-cov-8.306665_pt1 | contig 23663 bp, 14 predicted proteins | sample MGYA00237868_ERZ511482 | MGnify/ENA metagenome assembly ERZ511482
TAATTGTCAACTTATTTTTGTCAGACTACTTAAATGCTATTTATAGAAACAATAAGCATTCCAAAAGTAAGCGTCAGCGAACGGTCTAAAAGCCGAAGGCGGTCATCTCACAAAGTTAATCAACTCTTCGTTTTTCACACCACCAAAAGTTCCAGAACTCATCATTAATAGCATTTTTCGTCTCCAATCAGTAGATTTTAAAAAAGCAATCAATTCTTTTTTATTATTAAAAACCACAAGATCTTCTTTTCCGAATGCTTCTTTCACTGTTTTATCATCCAACATTGGTAGCCCTTTCGCCGTCAATGTATGTTCATCATAAAACACCACAGCAGTATCGGCACTGTTCATGGAAGCTTTGTATTCTGGTAAAAACTCTTTGTTTAAACTGCTAAAGGTATGCAATTCAAAACAAGCCGTTAAAGCCCTACTCGGATGTAATCCACTAACGGCTTCGACGGTCGCTTTTACCTTAGATGGCGCATGGGCAAAATCTCTAAACAAAGTATACTCAGTATCGTTTAGTAATACATCTAGCCTTTTAGCAGCTCCTTTAAAGGTTCGAATGGATTTAAAGAACGCTTCATCGTCAATGCCCAAGCAATTGCAAATCAAGCGAGCGCCATTTAGGTTTTGTAAATTATGACCACCAAAAATTTTCAAAGGAATTTTATTACCCAAATGCTGCCAATAACAAATACCGTCTTTGGTTTCAAAATGAGGTGTTCCATAACCAATACACTGAAGATGCGAAGCCTGTTCGACAACCTCGCAAACTTGTTCGTCTTCTCTATTATAAATAACAACGGCACCTTTCGGCATTTTATCCAAAAAGATGGAAAACTGCTTGCGGTAATCTGCTGCTGTTGGAAATACATTATAATGGTCCCAGGCAATACCACTCAATAAGGCAATATGTGGTTGGTAATAATGTATTTTGGGAATCCGGTGAATGGGCGATGATAGATATTCGTCACCTTCGGCTACCAAAAGCAGAGCATCCGTCAACTTGACCGATTGCTCGAAGCCCTCTAATTGTGCGCCCACCAAATAATCAAAGTCCACTTGATTGTTCTTTAATACATGCATAATCGCAGAAGTGATGGTTGTTTTGCCATGACTGCCTGCAATAACGACTCGTTCTTTGTCTTTAGTCGATTCATAGATAAAGGCAGGAAAAGAGTACACAGGAATGTTTAATTCTTTAGCTTTTGCCAGTTCCGCATTGTCTGGTTTGGCGTGCATCCCCAAAATGACGGCATCCAAACTGGTATTTATGTTGTTTTGATTCCAACCCATTTGTTTGGGCAACAGTCCTTCCTTTTTCAGTAGTCCAAGCGACGGGTCATAAATTTGATCATCGGAACCCGATATGGTATGTCCTTTACGGTGTAATGCAATCGCCAGTTGATGCATAATGCTGCCACCGATTGAAATGAAGTGTATTTTCAAAATGGATTTTACTTTGTTTTTTTATGTTTTCCACACCTGTCAGGTTTCAGAAACCTGACAGGTGGAGAAATCTTAAAAAAGGTTTTGCACAAATATATGTGTCCTTTCATAAAATCTATCTAATTTTAGGTGATTTTTTGTAGACTTTATTTTTATTAAAATTCTACCTGTCAGGTTTCCAAAACCTGACAGGTAGAATTTTAATAAAGTAGAGACAAAATTAAAACAATTTTTATGTCTGTTACCGACCAAGAAATACTCTCCAAATTTAAAGAAGAAGCCACCAAAGAGAAGGCTTTTTCTATGTTGGTTGAAAAATATCAGGAAAGACTATACTGGCACATCAGACGCATGGTTCACAGCCATGCCGATGCCGATGATGTATTGCAAAATATGTTTATAAAAGTATGGAAGAACCTCGAAAAATTTCAAGAAAACTCCAAACTCTATACATGGCTGTATAGAATTGCCACCAATGAGTCCCTAACTTTTATTAAAAAAAGAAAGCGACATATTTCAACTCCTTTGGAAACAGAGGACTACGATATTGGTGCCATGCTTAAATCTGACCCTTATTTTGATGGGGATGAAATACAGGTAAAATTGCTAGCAGCCATTGAGCGACTGCCCGAAAAACAAAAACTGGTATTTAAACTGCGCTATTATGACGAGCTCAAATACGACGATATGTCCGAAGTATTGGGCACTTCGGTGGGCGCACTCAAGGCATCTTATCACCACGCTGTAAAGAAAATAGAAAAATATCTTACAACCGATTAAACGGACGCCCCATAAACACATCTAAATTTTGCGTTCTGTAAGAATATATATGTGAGACGTGAGATACCAGATTTGAGATAACGTAAGGTTTATTTGTTTCAAATATTTTCGTAATAAAATACCGCAGATAAAATGTCAAATTTTACCAACATACAAGAAGAGCTAAAACAAATGGCGCCCAGCTTGGCTGCTATTCAAAAAAGCAATCCTTATAAAATTCCTATGGATTACTTTTCAGATAGTCGACAAGCATTGAAGCATGCCGTTGGTTCAGAAGAGCTGTCTCTTTCTTCTTTGTTGACAGCTCAGAAAAACAAGACTCCTTATAAGGTACCCGAAAACTATCTTAGTCAATTACCGCAACGCTTAACACAAGTTGCTGTGAATTTTGAAGAAGATGAGCTGCAGTTGGCAAAGCCTGAAAACAGCTACAAAGTCCCACAAGGTTATTTCGATAATTTGGCTTCAACAATTTTGGCAAAAGCGCAAGAACAAGAAGCAGATTTTATTACAGAAGAAGTCATTCGCCCAATGGACAGCGGAAGCGGATATCAAGTACCTACTGAATATTTTACACAAGTTGCTGGTAAAATTGAAGAATCGGTTGTCGCTCCCAAAGTGGAAACTGGTGGAAGAGTTATTGATATGGAACCTGTCACCGAAAAAGCGAAGGTTCGCCCTATGTGGAAAAGAGCCTTAGCCGTAGCAGCAATGTTTTTGATGATGGCAACTGTTGGGTACTTTGTTACAAATGTAGTTGATGACCCTACATCTACTGTTTTAGCAGGTGCAGATCCTGATAATCTTAATCCAGAAAAAACCTTGATGGAAGGATTGGCTACGCTTACTAGTGAAGAAATCAATACCTTGATTAAAATGGAAGGCTTGGAAGATATGGACGAAGATATTTTGATGGAAGGAATGGAAACCGAAGACTTTATAAATTTAGAACAACTTGATGCCAACGACATTAGAGAGTTTCTCGAAGATGAGTTGGATTACGAATCGTTAAAAGACTTAATATAATGAATACACCTAATATTTTTAGCAAAACCAGTTTGTTCCTATTGCTTTTCTTAGTTGGCACTTTGGGAGTGTTGGCACAAGACAACAGCAAAGTAAAGGAAATGAAAATTGGCTTTATAACAGATAAATTGTCTCTCACAGAGGCAGAAGCCAAAAAATTCTGGCCTATTTATGATGAGTATCAAGCCGAAAAAGAAGAAATTCGCAATGAGTACGGAAACAAAACAGACTCTGAAGCAGAAATCAATAAGAAAGAGGCAGAAATTACTTTGTTGAAAAAGTACAATACCAAATTTAAGGAAGTACTTCCTTCTGAAAAAGCAAGCAAAGTCTTTGAAGTAGAAACTCAGTTTAAGAAAGTTCTGATTGAGCATCTAAAAGGACAGCGATAGGTATAAATGATGAGTAATGAATGATTTGCCTACTTGATCGCTGATTTTATTAAAAACAACAGTTGCTAAAGCTACTCTAAAAATGCTTACTAGAAATTAAAAAAGAATTTGTTTCATGGCTTTAGTTTTATCCCATTGATCTTAAAAAGGTCAATGGGATTTTTTTGTTTATAAAAGTTTTCAGACCTGTCAGGTTTTAAAAACCTGACAGGTCTGAAAACTTTTATATTTAATGTTATTTTTACAAAAACTAAACTAGATCGTATGTCACCAAGCATCATCCTCATTTTTGCGACCCTTTATTTTGGTTTATTGTTTCTGATTTCGTGGGTAACAGGAAAAGACAGCAGCAATGAAACCTTCTTTGTTGGGAAAAGAGAGTCGCCTTGGTATTTGGTGGCTTTTGGAATGATTGGGGCTTCACTTTCGGGCATTACTTTTATTTCGGTGCCTGGAGCGGTTGGAGGTGCAGAGTTTGGTTATATGCAAATGGTGTTGGGTAATTTCTTGGGCTATGGATTGATAGCCTTTGTGTTGCTGCCACTGTATTATCGGTTAAATTTAACCACCATTTATACCTATTTGGAAAAACGCTTTGGCTTTTGGGGATATAAGACTGGTGCAGGATTTTTCTTATTGTCTCGCATCATAGGTGCTTCTTTGAGAATGTACTTGGTTGCTGCCGTACTACATACTTTTGTGTTCAGCACTTACGGCTTACCCTTTTGGTTTACAGTTGCTCTTGCCATTGCTTTGATTTGGCTCTATACTTTCAGAGGAGGCATTAAAACAGTGGTTTGGACCGATAGCTTACAGACTTTTACCATGTTGCTCGCCTTATTTCTAGGGGTTTATTTTATTGGAAAAGAAATGAATCTGGGTTTGGGTGAAATGATATCGGCGGTTCGTGAAAGCGATTACTCACAAACTTTTTTCTGGGATTTTTCGGGTAAAAATTTCACAAAAAGCTTTCCTATGCAACTGTTGAATGGAGCAGCTATTGCTTTTGTGATGGTTGGTTTGGATCAAGACATGATGCAGAAGAACTTGACTTGTCGCAATATAAAAGATGCTCAAAAAAACATGATTTGGTTCAGCAGTATTTTTGTACTCGTCAACTTGGTCTTTCTGTTTTTGGGCGCTTTATTGTTTCTTTTTATGAGTAATAACAACATCGCAATGCCCACGGAAGTGGTTGGTGAGGTACTTAAAAATCGTCCTGATTTATTGTTTCCCGAAATTGCCTTGAATCATTTGAATCCTTTTATGGCAGGTGTTTTTGTCATTGGATTGTTGGCAGCAGCTTATTCAAGTGCCGATTCTGCTTTGACTTCTTTGACGACTTCGTTTTGCATTGACTTTCTTAATTTTAACAAAGGAAATGCACCTAAGAAAACCCGTTATTTGGTCCACATTGGCTTTTCTGTGCTGCTGTTTTTTGCCATCCTTATTTTCCGTTGGTTCAATGACGACTCCATCGTTTGGTGGATTTTTAAAATGGCGGGTTATACCTACGGACCTTTGCTTGGGCTGTTTTCCTTTGGACTTTTAACCAAAAGGAAAGTGCCTGATGTCTTTTTTGTATTATTGGTTTGTTTGATTGCACCCATTGTCTGTTATTTTATAAGCAGCTTTTCCACACTGATTTTTAATGGATACCAAGTTGGATTTGAATTGTTGTTGTTCAATGGATTGCTGACCTTTTGTGGGTTGTGGGTGGTTTCTTTGTTTAATGTAGAATGATTGATTTTTGAATTAGGTAAAATAAAAAAACCGTTTTCAATAACTTGAAAACGGTTTTTAGTATCATTATTAAAAATGATGGATTATTTTTTGTCTTGGTTGATTAACACTTCGTCAATCATTCCATATTCTTTGGCCTCGTCTGCCATCATCCAGTAATCACGATCACTGTCGTTTGCAACCTTCTCGTAATCTTGACCACTGTGGTGGCTAATGATTTCGTATAGTTCTTTCTTCATTTTACGAATTTCATTAACGGTGATTTCCAAGTCACTGGCTTGCCCTTGTGCACCTCCCAATGGTTGGTGAATCATCACACGACTGTGGCGAAGACCAGAACGTTTTCCTTTGGCACCAGCACAAAGCAATACCGCTCCCATAGAAGCAGACATTCCAGTACAGATCGTTGCCACATCGGGGCGAATATACTGCATGGTATCATAAATGCCCAAACCAGCATAAACACTTCCTCCAGGGCTGTTTATGTAAATTTGTACGTCTTTATTTGGATCTGTTGATTCTAAGAAAAGCAACTGTGCTTGGATGATGTTTGCCATTTCATCAAAAATTGGCGTTCCCAACCAGATAAGGCGATCCATCATCAAACGAGAGAAAACGTCAATTTGTGTAACGTTCATTGGTCTTTCCTCAATTACAGTTGGATTGATGTAGTTTTTCATAGCCATAATATTGGCAGAAGAACCAGCCATAGAAGTAATGGTATGATTGATATAACTGTCTACTCTAAGACTACCAATACCTTGGTGCTTTATAGCATATTTTCTAAATTCTTTACCGTCCATGGTATTATTTGTTTTTTTGGTTTAAAATTAAAGTTGTTGCTTTATTACAAAGAACAAATATTTAAACAGTTTCAAAGGAATTTTAGGTTCAGTATTAAGGAAACTATAACATATATAGTCAAAAATACGACTTTACAGACTGCTTTCTTCGTAAAACTCAGACATTTTAAGCCACTTGTTCCTCTTCTTTTACATTATAAAATTCCTTGACCATTACATTGTACTCTTTCTCAGGAATCATTTCAACTTTAGGAGAGAGTTTTTCAAGTAAAATGTTTGTAATCTTGGTTTTCATGATAGCATCTACTGTTTCATTAACAAATTTCATATTACCATACATATACTGAGAGAATGCTTTATAATTTCGCAATTGCTCAGGTAAATACATGAAGTTTTGATAATACTCTTCACGGATTCTATCATCCATTGTTTTCATCAACTCTTCTTGTTCAACATTTACATCATACTGTTTGGCAACTTCAGGCGTCATATGTTGACCGATGTATTCATCTTCCAGCCCTTTCAAGTTTTCATTGGCCACTTCTGTACCCCAAAAATCTTCCCAAGTTTCCACTTCTGCTTTTTCGAAGGCATCTTTCTTACCTTCATCAGTAACCAATTCCTTAAAAGCCTCTTTTAAAAACTCATTTGACAATTCAATATTGTTGTCCTCTTGAAGCGTCTTCATTGTTCTATCTGTATAAAAAATCTTCCCTCTTTGCTCGCTTTCACCTTCCTTAAATTCAGCAATTTCAACCCTAAACTCTTCCTCAGTTGTTACAGCTGGAAAATACTTTCCGTAAAACTCTTCGTTCAATTCAGCAGGCACCTTTTTTTCAATAGCTTTCACTTGCAAACGGTATTTACGAGTATACGGCATAAAAGGCGTTTGTTCAATCTCAGGCGTTTCTTCCACCTCGTCCTCTTCCTCTTCCTCGGCAACTTCCTCCTCTTCAACTGCTTCAATAAGTTCTGTATCTTCGGCTTCTTCTTCTTCTACAAATTTATCAAAATCACCATCATTCAATATTTTGACAGATAGTTCATCTTCCAGTTCATCTGCAAAGGCGCTCCCTTCTTCTGGTTTGGTTACATTAAAAAAGAAATCCAGATTGCCCTGTCTTAGCTTACCAATATCATTGACCTCAATGGCTTGACCTTCTGTGATCCCAATCAAATCACCCCAATTGTCTTCCCCAACCATTGCTTTATTTAAAAAAAACTCTTTAGAAATCGCACTAGAGCCTTCTATTAATTTTCCATCATCATCAATTGGAAGCGCAATGGTGACTAAACGTCCGTCTTCTTCTAAAACATCTGTTGGTTGCAAAGAAGCTTGCCTGTTTCTCAAATCATTGATAAGGAGGTCAATGTCTTCCTCTCCTGCAACAGATCGATAAAGTACTTGATCGGTACTTTCAAACTTCTCAAAATCTATTTTATTGATTTCAGCAAAAAGATATTCCAATTCAAGATCGTTCCAATCCTTAAGGCTAGCACCGTCTATTTTAGCACTATTCTTTCTATACTCCTGATAAATATGATGTGCAATATTATTGTCTTCGACGTATTTGGTAAAAGTTTCTTTGACCTGGTCTGGTAAAACCTCTTTAAGAATTTCTGAGCCAAAACGTTTCTTAAGGTAACTCAAAGGCACTTGTCCTTTTCTGAATCCTCGAAAATCGCCTTGTTTTCTAATTTTTTTGAGTTCCTTGGTGACGGCAGCATTGATGTCGTTAAGCTCAATGGTTAAAGTATGTTTAGATACTTTATCTGCTATTGCTACTTGTGATGATTGCACTAGTGAATGAAGTTTAGTGAAGTCGTAAAAAAACAACGGTGAAATGTTGATCATTTCACCGTTTTAATTAAATTATTAGTGCGGATGAAGGGACTCGAACCCCCACACCTTTCGGCACTAGATCCTAAGTCTAGCGTGTCTACCAATTTCACCACATCCGCAAAAAAGTGGCGCAAATATACTACTTTATTTTAGGAGTAAGTAATAATCTCAATAATAAGTTCCGTTAATTTATTGTTTTTAGGTAAAAAAATGATTTTGAATAGATTTGCCCTACTGTGTATTGACTTTTTGAGTAATATTTGAGGTACTATTCATTTCCTCATTGGAATTTTTATTATCAGATTTGGCAACAGTAAAACCAAAAGTACTACCAAGATTTGCTTTACTTCTAACATTAATGGTTTGTCCGTGTGCTTCTATAATGTGTTTTACAATAGACAAGCCCAAACCTGTTCCTCCGGCATCTCTCGAACGGCTTTTATCCACTCTAAAAAACCGTTCAAACACCCTAGACAAGTCGTTTTCCTTAATCCCAATTCCATTGTCAGAAATTTCTACCAAAATGACTTCTTCCATATCGTAAAAGCCAATTTGCGTGGTGCCGTTTTGCTTACCATATTTTATGGAGTTACTCAATAGATTGGTAATGACCTGTTGGATTCTATCGGAATCGCCATATACTTTAATATTTGGGCGGAAGCCCTCCTTGATTCTAAGAGTGATGTTCTTTTTCTGTGCATTAAACTCCGTCATATACAAGGATTCCTTTGCCAACGATACAATGTCGAATTCATCGTGGTTGAGCGTTAACTGACCACTTTCTAATTGATTGATGGTTTCCAAATCTTCAATGATGTTGATCATTCGATCCACATTTTTGTCTGCTTTTTGTAAATAGCGCCGATTGATTTTTTCATCCTCCAAACCACCATCCAACAATGTTTGCACATATCCCTGTATGGTAAAAATGGGTGTTTTTAATTCGTGCGATACATTGCCCAAATAATCTTTTCGGTATTGCTCTGATTGTTTGAGGTATTCTATTTCTTTGTCTTTTGTTGCCGCCCACTCAGACACTTCCATCTCTGCCGAACCCAAAATGTCTTCTCCCAGATTAACTTTCTGATAAATAGAGCCAGGGCTTTTTTTGACTGTTTGTATGTTTTTGTAAATCGTTTTTACCTTACGATAGATAAACTGTCTGAGAGCGGAAGCGGTAACAATGTAGTTAAACAACAACACCAATAATGGAATGCCTAAAATCCAAAATCCAAAATCGATCCCTTTTATCCCTTCAATGACAAGTAAAATCAACAAAACAAACAACGCTTGAATACCCGAAGATGCAAAGGCAATTTGTCTTGGTGTCGGATTTTTCTTCATAATAAAGCTCTTTGGTTATGGGTGTTTGCTATCAATGATGGGAGTTCTTTTGTTATTATAAAAAACCTCATATCTCACGTCTAGCATTTCGTAATTTAGAAGTCAAATTTATAACCGATGCCTTTTACAGTTTTAATATAGTGGCTTCCTACTTTTTCCCTTATTTTACGCACATGGACATCTATTGTTCTTTCACCAACCAAAAGATCACTTCCCCAGACTTTATTAAAAATCTCTTGTCGAGAGAATACCTTTCCTGGTCGAGAAGACAACAACCTTAGTATTTCGAATTCTTTTTTAGCCAATTGGAGTTCGGTTCCTTTTTCAAAAACCAAATACTGGTCGACATCTATTTTCAAGTCACCATATTCACTGACTTCACCAGCATCGTCTTCGTTTTGCTTTCGACGGAGGAGGGCTTTTAAGCGAGAAATCAATACCCTTAACCTAATGGGTTTGGTGATGTAGTCATCGCCACCAGCATCAAAGCCCGCTATTTCAGAGTAATCCTCTCCCCTAGCGGTCAAAAATACAATGATGGTATTACTCATTATTGGCATTTCCCTCAAACGACGACAGACCTCAATTCCGTCCAGCTCAGGCATCATAATATCCAACAGAATCAAATCAGGAATAAACTGCTCTGCGAGTTTCAATGCACTTTTACCATCAGAAGCCGTTTTGACGTCAAATCCTTCTTTTGTTAAGTTGTATTCAACAAACTCAACAATATCTGGTTCGTCATCGACTGTCAATATTTTTATACGTTGATTTTCCATGAAATTATATTAGAAAAAGTTACACAAATTTATTCATTTTAAGCCAACAAATACCTACTTCACAACTTATTTAAAATTTTATCCTGTAGTCTTTACTGTTAAAGACACTATTTATATAAAGTTATCTATAAATATAGCCAAATAATGGCTCAATTAATGACAAACTTGCCTCATGTATTCAAATAAAACGGAATATATTATTAAGTATAAATTTCAATAAAAAATCAAATATCAGTTATTCAAAGGTCACATGAAAAAAATATCAGTGAAAGAAAAGTAGACTTTCTAAAAAAAGAAAATGAAAAAATAACGACATATTTGAACCTAATACTAAATTAAAAATATCCTCAAAATACTCACTAACAGCACAATACACATAAGAACCCTATATAAAACTTTACAAACAAATATTTATTGAATGATTTGAGTGTGTAAGAATCGTCTATCTGTTTTACCCCCCAAAACAGTTACCGTGGTGATTAGTCCAGTCTATCCAATTACATAAGACGAAGGTCTTTATTCAATGTTGAAATTATTAGTACTTAATAATCTCACTATTAAAATTTAATTAATAAAATTTTTCATTCAACTTATAAATCACATGCAAAAGCTATTTCCAAAAATTGTATTTATCGGAATCGTGGTAACTCTTTGCCACCTTTTCACGATAATTGCAAGAGCAGAAAACCCATTCAACACTGTTGAGTGTACAACGCTCTTCAACCCATCGTGCAGCCCCTCAACAGTTTGTCAGGGAATGCCATTTAGTCTAATTGTAGGCATAAACGACCTTGATGGAGGCGTCCTACAATGGTTCGATGAAGCTGGCAACCCCATTTCATCGAGTACCAACTTAACGGTCAACTTACCTTTCGGGGAATGTGGAACGACAGAAGTTGGCTATTATGCGACCTATACCCCTGCAGACCCCAATTGCCCTATGGTAACTTCGGAGGTAACTTTTGTTACCGTTTATCCTGCTATGAGCGCAGCAGTCGTCAATCAAGGCTGTTCGGTCAGTTTGACTGGTTTTTGTGAAGACTTTGCCGTCAGCTGGGTAGATACTGATGGAACGACTGGAAGTGGACCTGAATATGCAGCTCCAACGGGTTTTTCAGGCAATGGTTCTGTAACCTTTACCATGACCAATCCGGGTGCGCCTTCAGCTTGTAACAACCAAGTATTTACCATTCCTTATGCTTGCTTCGACAATACAACTTGTCCGAGTATTGGTGCTTCGACTGTCACGCCTCCTGTTATATGTGATGGTGGTTCGTTTAATCTAGATGCAACGGTTAACAACTTAGATGGTGGAACTTTAGAATGGTCGGATTTGAATGGCAATGTTATGGCCAATGGAATGACAATTAATTTTGGTGTTGATGCCTGTACAGGTGCCAATCCAGGATTTATTGCTACTTATTATCCTGCAAATCCAAACTGTGACCCTGTTGCAGCAGCTCCTGTATTTTTAGAAATTTACCCAACCATTACCGCTGATTTGAATGCTTCTACCTGTGAGGTGAGTGTAGAGAATTATTGCGGTGATTTTCCAGTTAGCTGGACAACCGATGCAGGTCTTTCTGGTTCAGGCGACACCTTTGTTCCAAGTCCTGGCGACAATGGAGTGGTCACTTTTACCATTGCCAATGCAGGCGCTCCTATTGGTTGCAACGAAGCAACTTTTGCAACCTCCTTTAATTGCCCAGCGGTATGTCCTACCTTTACTGCTGTTGGTAGTAGTGAAATGGCTGTGTGTCATCAAGGCACTTTTGCATTAAATGCTACAATGGAAGATACAGACGAAGGTGGTTCACTGGTATGGACCAATAGTGCTGGAACAGTTGTTTCTGACCCTTCTAATGTATCGATGAGTAATACAAGCTGTGATCCTGTCATAGAAAGTTTTACCGCAACTTATACTTCAACCAATGCAAATTGTCCACCAGTTGTTTCAGAAACAGTTGGCGTAACCATTTATCCTCAAGTTACAGGAGACATCGTAGAAAGCGGTTGTACCATTGAGCTGACCAATGTTTGTCCAAACTATACAGTTATTTGGAATACCTCAACTGGAAAGCCTGGAACAGGAACCACATTTGTAGCAGAGCCTGGAGAATCGGGGCTTGTAGAGTTTGAAATTTTTAATGAAACCATTCCTGGCGCATCGTTTCTTTGTACTTATGCAGCGACCAGTACTTCTTTCAGTTGTGCAGAAGTAGCTTGTCCTGAAATTTTCAGCCCAGCTTGTAATCCACCCGTTATTTGTAATGGAGAATCGTTTGGCTTAGTATTGGGCACCGACAATCTAGATGGTGGTACCCTAAATTGGTATGATGAAAACGGAAACCTCATTGCAGACCCAGATGCTGTATTTGTTACCGCAGATGTATGTGAAGAACAGATGGTTGGGTATTATGCAGAATATACGCCAACTACAGCTGGTTGTGAAGTAGTTACCACCGAAATGGCTTTTGTAACTGTATTCCCACAAATCAATGCAATGGTGGTTGGATCTGAGTGCGGTATTACCTTAGACAATACTTGTGACGATTATGTTATTGCTTGGACAGACAGTGATGGAAATACAGGAAGTGGTGCTTCGTACACAGCAGCAGATGCTACGATTGGTCAGGTAACCTTCGACATTACCCATCCTGGTGCTCCTGTACAATGTCAAACTCAATCGGTTACCGCAAATTATAGCTGTGGAGAAGCTGACTTCTTTGACCTTGCCTTAACAAAAACACTGGCTCCTGGTCAATCGAACCAAGTATCTCCTGGAGATACCGTAGAGTTTATCATTACTGTTTACAATCAAGGCACAGTAGATGCACACCAGATATTCATTTCTGATTATATGGCAACAGGGTTGATTTTAGCAGACCCGAGTTGGACCGATTATGGTACTTTTGTAACCACTATTTTTGGTGGAAACATTCCACCAGGTGGTCAATTTTCTATTGGCATTTCATTCTTAATAGACGACGTGCCTCCACAGTGCATTATCAACTATGCAGAAATCAACTCTGCAAAAGATCCTAATTTTGTTTCACAAGGAGACATTGACTCTACGCCTGATTACATCAAAGGAAACGATGGTGTACAAGTTGACAATGCCATTAATGATCCAAACGATGAAGATGATTTTGATGGAGAGATGCTTTACATTGTAGATTGCGCACAAGCAATTGAAATCAGTGCAGCCGACTTACATATTTGCTCTGATCAACCTACTGCTTTGAGTGCAACGGTTGAAGGAGATACTGGAGGAACCACCAGTTGGTTTGTTGCAGACGGAACGCCTATTGCGAATCCTGCAGCTTTTACTATGACCAATACTACTTGCGATGCAATGCCTGTAAATGTTTATGCTGTTTATGAGCCAACAGGAGATTGTCCTGCTTTGACCTCAGACATTATTGGTATTACTGTTTATCCAGCAATAGAGCTTGACTTAGTAGGAAATGGTTGTACCGTTACTGCCAATACCAACTGCCCCAATTTTAATGTAAGTTATGTTACATCAACCAGTAAGTCAGGCGTTATCAATACGTTTACTTCTTTACCTGGTGAAAGTGGCATCATAGAATTTACAGTGTTTAATATAGATGCTTTGAGTGCACCTTCTGTATGTCAGCTTGTAACTGCTTCTACCTCATTTGATTGTGCCGATTGTCCAAGTTTGGCCAATGCTGCTGTTTCTACTGGACAAATTTGTTCTGGTGCAGGCGTAGCCTTATCGGTTGACGTAATTGATCCAGATGGCGGTTCGTTGATTTGGTTGGATGGAAATGGTCAAGTAGTTGCCAATTCAGGAAATGTTCAATTGACCAATACCAATTGTACTGCCTTGACAATGAGTTTTACCCCACAATATGTTCCAGCAACCGATGCTTGTAGTACTATAACCCTACCAGCAGTAACCGTTGATGTATTCCCACAAATAGTGGCAAGTACCGACGCAGAAGATTGTTCTGTTGTATTAACAGATTTACCATCTTGTGGCAATTACGCCATTACGTGGGCAGACAATTTAGGAAACAATGGAGTTGGTCCAGTTTACAATGCGGTACAAGGAACCATGGGAAGTGTTGCCTTTACCATTACCAATACAGAAGCAGGCGTTCCTTCGGATTGTCAATCTATTTTAATCAGCAGTAGCTTTGCTTGTGCAGAACCTGTGATATGTCCTTCTTTGTTTAACCCACAAACAGTTCCTGCCACCATTTGCGCAGGCAGTACATTTGATTTGAGTGTTGGTATTAATAATGGAGATGGTGGAATCATTCAATGGTTTGATCAGTCGGGTGTTGCAGTAAATAATTCAGCAGACATTTTATTAACAACAGGCGCTTGCAATACCGAAACATTTGGTTACTATGCAACCTATACGCCTATTAACAGCGAATGTCCAACTGTGACAACAGAAACTGTTTTTGTGAGCATTTACCCACAAGTTTCAGCAGTTGTTAATGCCACCGAATGTAATGTATCCCTTACAGATGTTTGTCCAGATTTTGAAGTCAGTTGGACCGATAATTTAGGAAATATTGGCAGCAGCACCAATTATGCTGCAGTTCAAGGAACAATGGGTACTGTCAACTTTAGTGTGACCAATCCTGCTGCTCCATCGGGTTGTAATGCCAATGTATTTTCAGCACCTTTTGATTGTCCAACACCTGTGATTTGTCCTACTTTATTTAACCCACAAACAGTACCAAATGTATTGTGCGAAGGAGAAACGTTCGACTTAATAGTTGGCATCAACAATGGCGATGGCGGAATCATTCAGTGGTACGACCAATCGGGATTCTTAGTAAGCAATCCAGCAGATATTTTATTGTCAATTGGATCTTGTAATGCAGAAACCTATGGTTATTATGTTACTTATACCCCAGCCAACAGCGACTGTGAAATATTTATTTCAGAAACGGTTACCGTTACCGTTTATCCGACAATAGAAGCAAATGTTGCGACATCAACTTGTGGTGTTTCACTTACCAATGTATGTCCTGATTATGATGTTGTTTACGTAGATGGACAAGGCAATACAGGAGTAGGCAGCAACTATGCAGCAGCAGCGGGTACAAGTGGAACGGTTAATTTTACCATAAACAATCCAGCCGCTCCAGCAGCTTGTCAATCAGCCGTTGTTTCTGGAAATTACAATTGCGCTCCAGCAGTAACCTGTCCAAACACTTTAGTTCCTTCTATCAGTCAATCGACTATTTGTAGTGGAGGAAACGTTGGTCTTTCATTTACGATAGCTGATGGAGACGGAGGAACAGTTCAATGGTACGACATCAATGGATTCCCTGTAAGTAATCCATCGGCGATGACTTTAACAGCAGATGGATGTAATCCAACCAACTATGGATTTTATGCTATTTATACACCAGCAAATAGTGATTGTGCTTCCTTCTCATCGACCGTAGTAAGTACGACTGTTTATCCAGCCATAGAAGCTGTTATTAGTGAAAATGGAGGATGTGCTGTGACAATAAGCAATTTCTGTCCGAACTTCAACCTAAGCTGGGTAGACAATTTGGGCAATAGTGGCACCAGCGATACTTATACACCAGCACCTGGTGAGAGTGGAACCGTTACTTTTAATTTAACCAATCCTTCTGCACCAGCAGCTTGTAGTGGAGCTTCCTTTAGTGGAAACTTTAGCAGTTGTGCGCAAACAGACATATTTGACCTTGCATTGATTAAAACATTGGCTCCTGGTCAGGCGAGTACAGTGACACCAGGCTCAACTGTAACTTTCGCCATTTATGTTTACAACCAAGGAACCGTTGATGCACACAATGTTCAAATCACCGATTATATTCCAGTAGGTTTGAGCCTTGCTTCAACAGGATGGAGTGTTAACGGTAATACCGCAACGACGACCTTGAATAATCCAATACCAGCTATGGGCGATGCCATCATCTTTGTTGATTTCACCGTAAATAGTAATGCAACAGCAGGTAGTTTGACCAACTTTGCAGAGATCAGCTTTGCAACAGATGCCAGTGGTGCAGTCCAAGCAGATATAGATTCAACCCCAGATGGATTTAACAATAATGATGGTACACCGATAGACAACAGTGTTAATAATCCGAATGATGAGGACGACCATGACCCTGCAAATGTGAACATTAGTATTCCTGCTACTTGTCCGAGTTTTGGCATAGTAAGCTGTCAACCAAATGCCATTTGTAGTGGACAATCGGTTGTACTTAACGCAGAAATCATCAATGGAGATGGTGGTATGTTGGTATGGTATGATGAAGCTGGTATTCCAGTTCCAAATCCAAACAGTGTTGTTTTAACCAACAATGGATGTACTTTACAGACCTACAGTTTTTACGCTTATTATGTACCAAGTAGTGGAAGTTGTAGCCCTATTAGTTCAATGTTTGTGAGTACAGTTGTTTACCCAAGTTTGAATCCGACTATCAGCACTTCTCCAAGTGGTTGTACTGTTTCCATAATGGATGTTTGTAGCAATTTCAATGTAAATTGGACCGACAACAATGGAAATACTGGTAGTGGTCCTTCTTTTGTGGCAGGTGTAGGAACATCGGGAACAGTCACCTTTACGGTTGACAATCCAAGTGCGCCTAACAGTTGTAATAGTGCTTCATTGACAGCCAACTATGATTGCGGAAGCACCAATCCTTGTCCTGTGTTGAGTGATCCTAGTATCAGCAGTACACAGATTACAAGTGGCGGAACCATTTCATTGGGTGTCAATCTTACCAATGGAGATGGCGGTCAGTTGTTCTGGTACGAAGTTAATGGAAGCTTGATCAATGACCCTAATAATGTGGTGGTTAGTTCTGGAGCTTGTGGTGGAAGTACGGTTGGTTATTATGCCATCTATTATCCAGCAGATGCCAATTGTCCAGTTGTTACTTCACAAGTAGTATCTGTGAGTGTTTATCCGACTGTTACCGGAAACTTAAATACATCAAGTGATGGTTGTTCAGTGAACCTTACTGGCTATTGCACTGAGTATACCGTAACATGGATTGACAACAATGGAAATACTGGATCGGGACCAACTTATGTTGCTACTCCAGGAACCTCTGGAAGCGTTACCTTCTCTATTGTCAACAATGTTGTTGGAACGCCTACTTTCGGTCAGAACTTAGAACTGACCAATACCTACAGCTGTGCAGATATGCCAGGCGGTGGTGGTCCTTGTGATACATTATTCTACTGTACACAACCAATGGAGTCGATTAATATTTGTCCAAACCCTTGCACGATTCCAGGTGAATGGTATATCAGTAATATCCAAACTGATTGTGGCTGTGTTCCATCTATGACAGACAACTGTTTTGAATATACCCCATTTGCACAAACAGGAACAGAGTTCATTACCGTAACTGTTTGTAATGCAGATTACTGTGAAAACATTCCTGTAATGATTACATTAGACGACGATTGCTTTAATGATTCGCCATTGGCAGAAGACGACATTTTCACTTCAGATATGAACACAACTGTTTCCCTAGATGTCACCTCTAATGACTCAGATAACGATGGCGATGAAATATTCATTTGTGCTTATGAACAAGCATTGAATGGAACTATTTCATTGAACAATGGAATGATTGAATACACACCAAATACTGGATTTGTAGGAACCGACTACTTCACTTATACTTTATGTGATGGCAATCAATCTTCTTCACAGGCAAATGTATTTGTCAATGTAAATACTGCCGCAACCGGTCTGAGTGCTGGCAACGACGAGTTGAATGTTCTTTCAAACGAAGCCATCAACATCAATGTTCAGGCAAACGATACTTATCCTACAGGATGTTCACCAGTGATCGTTATTACCAGTTCACCTACAAACGGAAGTGTTGTGGTAACAGATGCTGGTTTTATCAGTTTTACACCAGATCCAATGGCAACAGGTTACGACAGTTTTACTTATCAATTGTGTTGTGGAACAGAATGTGTGACAGCGATGGTCGAGCTTTATCTAGTAGAAGCAAGAGAATGTGACGGTTTGATATTACCAAATGGATTTTCTCCAAATGGTGATGGTGTCAACGAGCGATTTGAGATTCCTTCTTTAGAATCTTGTTTTACTGATTACGAAAAAGAGTTGTTGATTTTTGATCGTTTCGGTGAGGTGATTTATCAAGAATTGTCTTTTGACAATAATGTTGCGTGGAACGGATCTTCTCAACAAAGAAATACATTGGTTCCAGAAGGCACTTATTTCTTTGTATTAAAATTCTCAAAAGGCATTAGTACTATTGAGCAAACGGGAAGTGTCAAAGTGAAGTTTTAGTGGTGTTTTTAATAAAATGTTTAGATTGGTTTAGTTTGATTAGTAGACGGTGGATCAACCATCCATCGTCTGCATTATCAAGTTTTTACATTTAAAAATCTAGAAAAACATTAAAGTAATTTAACCACAACATAAAAAATAAAAAGATGAATTATAAATATATTTTAAGTATACTAATTTTATTGATGAGTACAAGTATGTTTGCACAAACAGACAGCAGATACAGTCAATATGCTATGAATGGGCTTCGTTTGAATCCAGCCTATGCAGGCAGTTCTGAGAACTTAGATTTTACTGGAATTTACAGAAACCAGTGGACAGGTTTAGCAGAATCACCTAAGCAATTTTCGTTGAGTATGCACAACGCACTTGGCAAAGAAAAGAAAGTTGGCTTAGGTTTTATTATGGAGCACGAGCAAGTGGGTATTGATACCCGTACAACGCTGTTTGCTTCTTACGCTTATAAAATTGCGTTTAACAATGGCGGAAGTATTTCGGCAGGTTTACAAGCTGGCTTGATTAATTTCAGTTCTGCTCTAACAGAAATAGTTACACCGGAAGGTGGTTTTGATAGTGCTTTTAGTGAAAATATAAACAGTTGGTCTCCTAATTTTGGTGCGGGTATTTATTACCAAAAGAACGATTACTATATGGGAATATCTGTTCCACACTTACTTGCTTACAACAGTGAATCTAGCAAAGACGTTTTGCATGAGTCGCTTGCCTTGGAAGGCAATTATCGAGAATATTTATTTACTGCAGGGTTGACTGTTGATTTGACAAAAGAATTGGACTTAAAACCTTCTATATTGGTTCGTTATATACCAGCCAGTCCGCCTGTAGAAATAGCTGCGACTGCTTATTTTGTTTACAAAAAGCAATTTTGGTTGGGCGCCAGTTATAGAAGTAATGAAATTGTAAAACCTGAATCACTGAGTATGCAGTTCTTTTATCAATTGGACAACGGCATTAAATTGGGTTATGCTTATGACCATACTTTTGCACCAATTGGAGTCTATACTTCTGGTTCACATGAATTTTTGATAGGATTGGATCTTTCGGCGAAAGGCAAGTAATTATTAGTACCAAAAGCTTGTCCTCCCGATGATCCTTCCCATATCCTTTGCGATTTTTGTAGTACCTAAGTCCTCTAGGCACTCAAAAAACGCATTGGATATCAAATTGGTTATTTACATACTGGTTTAAATAGTAGATGTAAGATTTTAGACTTTTTAAGTAGTCTGACAAAAATAACTTAACAATTCTCTGTCATTCTTTTGGTGACTTAATTGTTGTGATTTTTCCACGTAGCTAAGGCTATGCGGTAAAATAACGCCTCATAAGGCACTCAAAATAATTGGCAGTTAATTGTCAACTTATTTTTGTCAGACTACTTACCTGATATTAAACTGGTATTATACAAAACAAATAACACAAATAAATTCTATCAATAGCTGATGATGTTTGTAGCTCAATAGCGGTTTCGACTACTGCTGTTGGGCTTTTTCATTTTAAATTTTTCAGTAGTTCTTTTACTTCATTATTCCGAGAAGAGTTCTCAATACCTTCTAAAATAGATATTGCTTTTTCCTTGTCATCTAACTTCAAATAGGCAAGGCTTTCATACCACTTTGCTGAATCAAAATAGTAGCCGTTTTTTATTGTTTCAAATTGCTCAATTGCTAATTGGGGAGCTGCTTCCATTTTATACAAATGGCTCAAACCCAAATAAAATCGGTGTACTTCTTTTGCTTCTCCACTGTCAATTATTTGCTGGATAGATGAGACAGCTTTGTCATAATCTTCTTTTTTATAAGCAACAACCGCTTCGCTCCAAACAGCTTCTATATTCTCTCCCCTACTTATGACAGGAGCGGCATACGGTTCTTCCAAATAGTTTGTAGCCAATTGTGGTGCATTTATTGCTTGATTATTCATGACAAGCAACCCAATTGCTAGGGCTAAAACAAATACAGCGGCAGCGGCATATTTGATCCAGTTTGGCTTGAGTTTTTTGACATTGTTTGACGCAGTATCACTTTTAACTTTTTCATTAAACACCGACTGCTGAGTATCCTCCTTTGGAACTTCAATGATTGTGCCTTCTGGTATCAGTGTTTTAAAATGCTTTTTCTTAGTTAAATTATAGTTTGCTGTTAAAAAAGCAGCAAGACTGACTTCTGTTTTAAGATCTTCATTGGATTTAAGTTCTTTTTTAAAATCAATTAACAACTGACCTGTTAAATCGCCATTTACATATTGTCTTATGGTTGTTTCCTCAAAAAATAATTCTTTTGACATGTTTTTGTACTTTACTTGTTAAACTAAAATTTTGTGAGTTGTTCTTCAACAAGTTTAAGTAATTTCTTTTTACACTTTATTTTTTTATCTGTTATGACTCGTGTATTTTTAAAGGTATATTTATCCATCAAAAAACGGGGCTTAATGTCGTTGACAATGGTATCCTGCAACAATTCCCTACATACATCATCTAGTTGTTCCCAAGCTGCGTTTAGTGCAGCTATTTTCTTTTGATTAAACAATTCTTCTTCCAGTTCATTTTCAGCTTCCAATACCTTATCAAACTCCACCTCTTCTTTTTCTTCATAAAAGCTAGTCAATGCCTGTTCCATTTTGGCGGCAACTGCAAGTCCGCGTCTTTGTTTCTCTTTGAGTATATTCAATGCTATTTTGAGCAAATAACCTTTAAAATTCCCCCAAGCCACTTTTCCATCCACAGCAGCTCTATAGAATTTCAGCAAAGCATCCATATAAATATCCTCAGCATCTTCCTTAGAAGCACCATTCCGATAAATCAGCATACCCACGACATATTGATAACCACTGACGAACAGTTTATCAAGGTACTGAGCATTCCCCCCTTTGAGTGCCTCAAAATCACTTTCACTAAATGTTTCATTCATATAACGTAAATTTTTCAGAATGCAAGTAAAAAACTATCCGAAAGTACGATAATTTAATAAAATTGGTTAATTTTCCATTTACTTTTTCAAATGAGTTCCAAGCAAAAATTCATTTTCTTTCCTAAAAATACTTTTCCTTAAAAACCAGCTGGCTAAATATATAATTTAGACCAAAGTGTATATTTTTACGATTTTGACCGCTTGCAAAATAAAAAAAATGCATTGTTAATATGTACACACACAATATTTAAACAAACAATTAATAACTAATTAAACAACTTAAATTATGAAAAATTTCAAATTTTTATTCGGATTAATGGTTTTGATGAGCGCTTCTTTGGGAGTTTTTGGGCAGGATAGTACTGATGATAGTTGGGAGAGTGCCGATGGAAAAGTATCCACAATGGACCAAGTAGGAATCAATACCACAGCTCCTCTTGAGGATTTCCATCTTTCCAGCCCATCTAATAATGGCGGGTTGACTATGTTTACTGGAAATTCAAATACTACAATGCTTTCCAATAATGCATACTATGATGACGGTTGGAAACGAATTGGTATCGGTAACAAAGGAAGTGGAGCGGGTAACCAATTAACATTTTTATATAATGGAAGTCTTTATTTCACTTCATTTGGCGCAGGTTCACAAAATAGCTCAATAACTGACTCAAAACATTTGTTTAGAATATTATATGATGGAAAAATATTAATAGGAACAGCAGGATTACATCACAAAGGAACCAGTGGCTTTTTTTCAGCTGATGAATACAAACTATTCGTAGAAACAGGCATCCTCACCGAAAAAGTAAAAGTAGCCACTGTAGGTTCAGCACATTGGGCAGATTATGTATTTGAAGACGACTATTGCTTAAACACCATAGAAGATGTTGCTGAATTTGTAGAAGCCAACAACCACTTACCCAATGTGCCTTCTGCAAAAGATGTAGAAGAAAATGGTATTGAAATGGTGCAAATGGATGCTACTTTATTGCGTCAGGTGGAGGAACTGTGGTTGCACACCATCGAATTAAATGAAGACAACAAAGATCTCCAAATAGAAAATACGACTTTGAATATAGAGGTAGAAAACCTTCAAGATCAAAATCAAGACTTAACTCAAGAAGTACAAGAGATTCAAGATCAAAACCAAGAATTGAATGAAAAAGTAGATAATTTAAATGTACAATATCAGCAACTACTCAAAATGATACAAGAGTTAACAGAAGCTGCTCAAAAGTAATTTTTTATCTTTTATAACAACTAAAATAACAAGAAAATGAAGATAAGGAATAAATTACTTCTAAAGTTCTTAATCTTATTCACTCTACTTGGACTAGGCAACTTGATTTCTAATGGGCAAACTACTGTTGACCTTTTACTTGAAGAAGATTATAATGTTTCTCAAACGCCTGCTGGATGGAACCAAAGTAATATAGATTGGAATTATTCTGAAAATAGTAAAGTCAGAATAAAGTCAGAAGAAGAAACCGTTAAATCGTATTTAACTACGCCTACTATTTATGCTAATAATTACGATTACATAAAAATTACTATTGAAGAAGAATATGTAACTTATAGTTCTAATGACAAAATTTATTTTGACATTAGCATTGATGGGGGTATTACATATAATCCTGCGCATAGGATTTACATATCAACTGGAATACAATCCTATAATGGAATAAATATATATACTCTAACTAACCCACTATTTTTAAGCAATGATTTTATCATAAGATTTGGTGCTGATTTACAAGCTGCTACTCCAGATAAAACAACTTATAAACAAGATAAAGTTACTGTAAATGGTTATAAGTTTTTGGGAGGTACGTATAAAGCTGTGGCTGTTACAAATGATGGAGGCAAACCTTCTTTACCATTTATTTTAGATTGTTTTTCTCCAACGAATATCAATGATATAAATATTGAGATTGAAAATACAAATTTGCCAACCATTGACATTACAGATATAGAAATAACTATTGGAAGTTTTGTAATTGATAATCAATCCTACTCCTTTAACCAAACGTCAGCTTTTCAAAATAGCTCTACTATTAAACTGCCTATAAATGATATTGTAACGATTCAGGCATCCTTTACATTAGATCCTAACGTTATGCCTACTGACTTGATAGGCAACCCAACAAGCTTCAATATATCTATATTTTACATAGAATATGATGCGAATAATAATGTTGTCGATATCGGAACCATCCCTTCTTATGCTGAAGTAATTGTAGGTAATTGTTGTTCATCTGATCAAATAATATATGAT
>ENA-ORXT01002233-ORXT01002233.1-marine-metagenome-genome-assembly--contig:-NODE-2233-length-23661-cov-4.638145_pt1 | contig 23661 bp, 13 predicted proteins | sample MGYA00237868_ERZ511482 | MGnify/ENA metagenome assembly ERZ511482
ATCACCGACGTGACCACCACGGCGGGAGCCATCACCTCTACCGGCTGCATGCGCACCCAGACCTTCACCGTTACGGCCACCGACGGTTGCGACAAGACGGCGGACTGCGAAGTGACCTACGAATGGACGGTGGACGAGGAGAATCCGGTGATTTCCGCGGAATTCGATCCAATAGCTTGTAATGATGAATTCCCTTCTCCAGACTTGATTGCAGTCACCGACAACTGCGGCCTGGCTTCACGTTCCGTCGCCTTGCTTCCGTTTACGGAAAACATCTGTGACGGCTATACGGTGGGATACGAAGTGGTTGCCGTCGATAATTGTGGAAACACTATTACGGAGACGGTTTCATTTGATGTTCTTCCAGATACGGAGGCTCCGGAAATTACGCCACTATTCGGTGACGTGATGAATAACGATATCATCACGGTTGAATGCCAAAACAGAGATGAAGACTGGACTCCATTTGGTATGGGCGCAAGCGATGTACTCGCTACGGATGAATGCAGTGCGGTAAGCGTGACCTTTGAAGACAGGTTGCTGGAAGAAGGAGAATGCGGTGTAAGTGACTTCATCAGCCGCTGGAGTTGTGTTTGGACGGCTACTGACGAATGTGGTAACGTAAGTACATTTACCGTGTTTATGGTAATTATAGATACCGAAGCGCCAACCCCGGATAGTGGCTTTCCGCTAGAATTGTCCGCAACGTGCGACAGTATCCCGGAACCGGTATTTCCTACTGCTACCGATAACTGTAGTACCGTAACGACTTCACTTAACACGACGAGAGAGGAAGGCGATTGTAATGGTAGCTATGTACTCGTTAATCGTTTCACTTTTACCGACGGTTGTGGTAACAGTTCAGAGTTGATTCAGACCGTTAGTGTCGTGGACGAATCCGCTCCTGAATTATACTTGAGCGGTGAATTTGTATACGACGTTCCTGACGGAGGTGTAACTCAGGTTACCTGTCAGGAACTACAGAACATCGAAAGCGATATCATGAACTCGATCGTTTATGATAATTGCGATCCGGAAGCTTCATTTCAAGTTGAATGGGAGTACGGTGATTTTGTCGATTGTCAGGCCTTTGGCTACTCGTATTTGGCTATGCTGACGGTTACCGCTTCCGACGATTGCGGAAACGCAACGACTCACCTTATCACCTTTGAAGTACAGGACAATACCGCACCTGAACTTGTAGGTGTTCCCGAAGATGTCTGTGCGGACGAAATGCCGGAGCCCGTCCGCGTATTCGCAACGGATTTCTGTGGCTCGCCCAGGGTTACCATGACGGAAACCGCACCTTTAAGTTGCGGCACCGACGGAGTGATGGTTCTCAGAACCTGGACGGCAATTGACCGGTGTGGAAATGAATCTTCCGCCACGCAGCGAATTGTCCTTTCCCCCGGCTCAGCATCCGCATTGATGATCTTAGATGAGAACGGTAATACCGTTTCTTCCGGCGGAATTTTCTCAATCGAGGCAAATTGTGCTGAAAGTGATTACGGTATTCGTGATTATGTTCTTGCTAATATCGATGGAAGTAGTGTTTGCGCCATAACCGACATTGTTGTCAAGATAGAGAACGTTCAACTTGGCGATTGCTCCGAGGGTGAAGACTTTGCAACCGCGGACATCAACGTAACCGCCACTAGTGTTTGCAGCGGGGAACTAAGTTTTGCGGCCACCGTAAATATGCTCGATCGCACGGGGCCGGTATTCGGTGATATTGCGGACATAGTGCTTCCTTGTGGCGAAGAGTTGCCGGAACCGCGAGTAGAGGATCTTTGCGGAACCTTGGTTGATCTTTCCGGAAGGTGGATTGATGACCCAACCGTAGTATGTTCTGAAAATGATAGCTCTTATCGCTACGAATGGACCGCTACCGATGGTTGCGGAAATGAAACTTCCGCCATTCAAATGGTTAGTATCCGAGATTTCTGGGGGCCAGAATTCTTTAACCTTCCGGATGACAGTTGTCAGGAGGAGATCGAGCCCGGCTCCGTTACGGCAATCGACCAGTGTACCGGTGCTGAAACCGAAGTCATATTCGGCAGTGTCACCAGCGAACTGGTTGGTTGCGGCACACTTACGACCTATACCTGGACCGCTACCGATGCCTGCGGCAACGTAAGCACCGCCAAACGTTACCGTCAGGTGGATGATACGGTTGCACCAACGCTAACGCCACTCAGCAACCGCTTGAATGGGGCACGGGATGGTGACAAAATCACCATTGATTGTCCGTTCCCCCGTTTTGATGAGCAAGGGTTCCCAGACTTTGGTTCGCGAGCGTTTAAAGTTGAAGATAACTGCCCGGGAGGAACTGAGCAGGATGTCTCCGTTACACGTTTGACGGGTGACGCTTGTGACCCCGACGGCTACCTCGGTAGTTACCAGTATGTTTGGACGGCTACGGATGCCTGTGGAAACGTAGGTGCCTTCTCACTCGTAATCACCTTGGTCGACGAAACCGCCCCAGTGTTCTTCGACACTCCGGAGCCGGTGATGACAATCTTCTGTGACGATGAGATGCCCGCCGTAATCGCCCCACGGATTTACGAGGGATGCAGTTCGGCCAGCCTTGACTTTAGTTCGGATCGTGTACTTACCGCCGATGGTTTCCGGGAAACCCGCAAGTGGCTCGCCACTGATCTATGCGGCAATGCTGATGTATTCGAACAGGTGATCACTTATACCGATAAGGAAATCAGCTGTCAATTTGAACTGGGGGCCGGTGGCCTCATCTGCGGCACTTCCGATAACGAGTTGACCGTAATCAATTCAGGCGGCAGGGCACCTTACACCTACGCCTGGCGGATGGTGGACTGCGATGGATTCATTACGGGAGGAAGCACTGGACGGACGGTAACCTACACGAGCGGATTCACCTCCCAGAATTTTGAGGTGACCGTTACCGACGCTGACGGCTGTCAGCAGGTTTGCACCACTACCGTAGAGTGTAATAAGGAAACGTTTACATCGGACCCCGTCGAAGGCACAAGTTTTGAACCGCTCGCGGCTCCAAACTCCGGTGACTTTAACGTCTTCCCCAATCCGGCTATGAGTTACATTTCGGTCACCCTGTTCGAAAACGATTCTAAAGCGACCGGATTCAGCGTGCTCGACCTGATGGGGAAACAGGTACTCTTCGTGAAGGCTCCACTACAACAGGACGAGCTCATCACCATTGATATCGAGGCATTACCCGCCGGCCCGTACCTCCTTCAGCTTAACAGGGTTGACGGAACGAGAAGCGTAAAGCAAATCGTTGTGATCAAATAGCCGTACCGGTTCAGACCGTAAAGTGAAGGTTCGATACTTATTCTTTTCGGAGGATATTTCTTAGATCGGCACCCTTTAAGAACGGACACCGCTGTCAGCTTCGGCTGGCGGCGGTGTCCGTTTTTTATAAATGCTCCACGCCTAAGCCCTCCAATCTCGGGTTCATTACCGCAAACCACAACGGCGGAAATAAGGCCAGAATCATACACGCGGGATAGCCCGACGGCAGTTGCGGACTCTCCTCGAAGGCGCGCAGCACTTGGTATTTACGGCTCGCCCGGTAATGGTGATCGCTGTGGCGCGTCAGTTCGTAAAGAAAGATACGGCCCATTTCATGGTTGCTGTTCCAACTGTGGACGGGGAGCACCGGCTCATAGCGGCCGGCGGCGTTCTTACGACGCAACAGGCCGTAGTGCTCGATGTAATTTACCGTTTCGAGCATCAGGAAGCCGAAGACGGCCGCCGCTACGGCCACCCACAGGCCGGTGAAGCCGAAGACGGCGAAGACCAGACCAAGATAAGCCAGTTGGATCAGCTGGAAGCGCAGCATCTGATTGTCGAGGCTCAGGGCGGACTTGCCCGCCTTGCCCAAACGTTCGGCTTCCAGCTCCCAGGCGTGCCACCAGCTCAGGGCCGTACTGCGTACCCAAAAAATGTAAATGGGCTGGTTGCGGCGGCTGGTGGCGGGGTCAAGCGGGGTCGCGACGTGGCGGTGGTGTCCCCGGTTGTGCTCGATGAAGAAGTGCATGTACAGGCCAAACATCAGCAGGGCTTGGGCCAACCATTGCTCGGCCTTGTTGGCCCGGTGCCCGAGTTCATGGCCGACGTTGATGCCGATGGTGCCGATCATCAAGCCGACGTTCATGACCATGCCGGTCAACTCGTAAGTAGCGAGTTCGCGCGTAGTCACGACGTGCAGCAGGTAGACCACCGCGCCGATCAAAATCGGGAGGTTGAAGTACAGCAAGTAATCGAACAACGAGCGGGCGGCGCGCTCGGGCTCTTCTTCCGGCGCGTGGTTGGCATCGCGGGCCGGAAGAATGAATTCCAGCAGCGGCAGGATCACGAAGGCCACGTAAATGCTGCCGAACGACCATACGCCGCCGCAATATAAACCGAGGTAGCCGGCAAGGGGGAGCAGATAAGCGAGGAGGTATTTAAGGTCGCGGTACATAAGGGCAAGATTTATTCAGGCGAAGGCAGGTCAGACAAAAGTGTCATTGCCAACGGGTTACAAAGTTATGGCCGGCAGGGACCGGTCCCGTGGCGGATGCGGCTAATTTTTTAAAAAGTGTACGGATATGGTATTAATGTTTAATTCGTTCGGTTTCAGTCCTTCCGCAAAATCCCGTACCTTGGCATCTCCCCACCAGACCAAATAAACGAGTGCCGAAACCTTCCCTTAACTCCCGCCGCTCCGGCACCTTTCTTACCGTGGCTTTTTTGCTGGTCGCGTCTTTCACGGCCTTTGCCCAGAGGGTCGTCATCAACGAGGTGTCGTTGGCCAACATCCGGTTCGTGGATGAAGACGCGAGCCTGCCGGACTGGCTGGAACTGCGCAACGCCGGCGGCGTGGACCTCGACCTCGCGGGCTGGTCGCTGACCGACGACCGGGCGCGGCCGAGCCGGTGGACATTCACCGCCACGGAACTGGCAACCGGCGGTTACCTCAAAGTCTGGGCCTCGGACAAAGACCGCGTCGCTTACGGCCAACCGCGTTCCCTGATCGGGCCGGGCCACGAATGCCGCTACCTGACACCGACCGGAGCGGTAAGCCCCGACTGGATCACGCGCGACTTCGACGACGGTGCCTGGCAAAGCGGCCCATCCGGCTTCGGCTTCGGCGACGGTGACGACGCTACGGTTCTTCCCGAAAGTGCCGACGCCGTCTTCCTGCGCGCCACCTTCCGCCTCGATGACCCGGAAAGCGTGCGGGAACTGCTGCTGCACATGGATTTCGACGACGGTTTCGTCGCCTACCTCAACGGAACGGAGATCGGCCGGGCGGCGATGCGCGACGAGCGCCCGGCCTGGGACGCCCGCGCCGCCACCCAGGGCGAAGGGCAAATTCATCAGGACCGGATTCCGCCGGTCTTCCCCGTGCCCGATTTCGCCGACCTGCTGGTGGCTGGAGACAATGTGCTGGCGGTGCAGGTCCACAACGTCGAGCCGGGTTCATCCGACCTGACGGCCCTCCCCATCCTCACCGCCGTACTACCCGCCGAGGCGACGGTCGGGGAAGTGCCGACGGCACTGCTCAAGCAGGAATTCCGCTATCCACACACCAACTTCAAACTCTCCTCCGACGGGGAGACGATCTACCTGTTCGACGCGGCGGGGAGGTTGGCGGACAGCCTCGTGGTGCCGCCCACGCCGCCGGGCGCGTCTTTCGGCCGGCCCGTCGGTAACCCCGCCGCGCCGGGGTTCTTCGGCGAGCCGACGCCCGGCGCGGCGAACGGGGAGACGGCCGCTACCGGCAGCCTTTCGGCCAGTCTTTCTTTCTCTCGCCCGGAGGGCAAGACCGAAGCTTTCAACCTGACGATAACCGGTGCCGCCAGTGGGGAAACCATCCGCTACACCCTCGACGCGCGCGTGCCGGATGAAAGTTCGCCGGTTTACGCCGGTCCGCTTTCAATAACGGAAACGACCGTTGTCCGCGCCCGCCGCTTTCGGGCGGGAGTGCTGCCCTCGCCGACACAAAGCCGTACCTACCTGGTGGGCACCGACCATGACCTGTCGATCGTTTCGCTGGTCGTCGACCCGCCGGATTTTTTCAGCGACGAGCGCGGCATTTACACGCTGGGCGCGGGTGACCCCGGGCCGAATCCCTTTTTCGCCGGTAACATCTGGAAAGATTGGGAACGGCCGGTGCAAGTATCGTTGTTCGAGCCCGACGGGGTAGCGGGCACGCGCTTTAACGCCGGGGTGAAGATCTTCGGCGGTTACAGCCGGGCGCTGCCCCAGCGTTCGCTGTCGTTCCGGACGCGGGCCGCGTACGGCGACCGCGCGATCGACTACCCGCTGTTCGACGCGCGGCCGGACGATGAGTACCAGGCCTTCGTGCTGCGCAACTCCGGTAACGACTGGATGAACACCATGCTGCGCGACGCCGCGCTGACCGGCCTGTTCGCCGACGCCGACCTGGAAACACTGGCTTACCGACCCGCCGTAACTTACCTCAACGGGCGGTATTGGGGCGTGTATAACCTCCGCGAGAAGATCAACGAGCATTACGTAGCCGCGCGCGGCGGCGTGGACGCGGACCGGGTCAACCTGCTGGAGTGGGGCGGCGACGTGATTCACGGCTCCAACGCGGGCTACGACGAATTAATCCGCTTTGTGCAAGACAACGACCTGGAGAATACGGCGAACTACACCTTCGTCCGCAACCGCATCGACGTCGACAACTTCATCCTTTACAACATCGCCGAGATCTACATCAACAACACCGACTGGCCGGCCAATAACGTCAAATACTGGAAAGCGGACGGCGGAAAGTGGCGGTGGATTCTGTTCGATACCGACTTCGGCTTCGGGCTGTTTGACGATACGGACGCCGATTTCAACGGCCTGCGCCGCGCGCTGCGGGCGAACAGCAACGGCTGGCCGAACCAGGAGTACGCCAACGCGCTGCTGCGTGGGCTGGTGGACAACGAGGCCTTCCGCCACCGCTTCATCAACCACTTTGCCGACCAGATCAACACTCGCTTTTTGCCGGCGCGCATCCGGGAGCACCTCGACACCATGGCGGCGGTGATCGCGGCGGAGATGCCCGCCCACTTCGACCGCTGGTCGCGGCCACTCGCCAACTTCGAGCGTAAGTTGGAAGCGATGAAGACTTTCGGCGACCGGCGGCCCGCGGTGATGAAAGCGCATTTGCTGGAGGAATTCGACCTGCCGGGTTACCACGCGCTGACCGTGGAAAACGACACGCCGGAACGCGGCTACGTGGAACTGAACAGCCTGACGCTGGAGGAGCGGACCTTTACCGGCGATTACTTCGAAACCGTACCGGTCAATTTACGGGCGGTGGCGCGGCCGGGTTTTCGTTTCGTGCGCTGGGAGAGCTTCAGCGTGGAGACGACGGCGGAATTACGGTTCAGCCTGGACCGGGCGCGCGGCATGAAGGCTGTTTTCGCGGCGGGTGGCGCGGCCCTGGAAAAGCCCGTGATCAACGAGATCAATTACGCCTCCGACGCGGCGGCGGACGACGGCGACTGGGTGGAGATTCACAACCCGAACGCGGTGCCCCTTGACCTGACGGGCTGGACGCTTAAGGACGATAACGACGAGCGCGAATTCCGTTTTGCGCCGGGTACGCGCATCGGGGCTGACGACTTCCTGGTGGTGGCGCGCGCGCCGGCAGACTTTCGCGGGGTGTACCCCAACGTGGACTTGACGGCGGGGGAACTGAACTTCGGCCTGGGCAGGGGCGGCGACGCGGTGCGGCTGTACGACACGACGAATGCGTTGGCGGACAGCATCGCCTATTTGCCCGACGCGCCCTGGCCGACGGACTTCCCCGACGACGGCCGCACGATCAGCCTGTTTAACGCCGCGGATGATAACGCGCGGGGCGAAAACTGGTTCGGCGGCAGACCGACGCCGGGCCGCCCCAATCAGCCGCCGACCGGCGCGGATACGCTGGAAAACCGCGAAATCGAGTTGCGGGCAGTACCAAACCCGACGGCGGGGGAGTTCACGATCTACTTTGTTCTGGGGGCGGGGACGCGGGTGCAAGGGACGTTATACGACCTCGGTGGACGCGCCGTCCGGGAGGTCTTCACCGCCAACCTGCCGAGCGGCCCGCAAGGCTTCTTCGTCTCGCCGGGGCAGTTGCCGGGAGGGCTGTACACACTGCGTCTGACGAATCAGGAAGGCCGGACTTTGGGCATCACCCGCTTAGTGATCGGCGAATGATCGCTGAAAAACGAGGCTTCTGAAAACCCATCCTTCGCATCCCGCGTTCTCCGCCCAAAAGCGGAGCGAAAATTCGCTAACTTCGCGTTCAAAGTCGATAAACCATGAATTTTACCCTCAACGAAGAACAACTTGCCGTCCGTGAAGCCGCCCGTGATTTCGCCCAGCGCGTGCTCAAGCCCGGCGTGATCGAGCGCGATCGTGACATGATCTACCCCGAAGACGAGGTGCGCCAGATGGCCGAGCTCGGCTTCATGGGCATGATGGTCAGCCCGGAATACGGCGGCGGCGGGATGGACGCGCTGAGCTACGTCATCGCCATCGAGGAACTGTCGAAAATCGACAACAGCTGCTCGGTGATCATGTCCGTCAACAACAGCCTCGTTTGCTACGGTCTGGAGGAGTACGGCACGAAGGAGCAGAAGGACAAATACCTGCGCAAACTCGCCACCGGCGAATGGATCGGCGCGTTCTGCCTCAGCGAGCCCGAGGCCGGCTCCGACGCCACCATGCAGCGCACCACGGCCGTCGATATGGGCGATCATTACCTGCTGAACGGCACCAAGAACTGGATCACGAACGGCGGAACCAGCTCCCTGCACATGGTCATGGCGCAAACCGACGCGGATAAGGGCCACCGCGGCATCAACTGTCTGATCGTCGAGGCCGACTGGCCCGGCGTGAGCATCGGCGCGAAGGAAGACAAGCTCGGCATTCGTAGCTCCGATACTCACACGATCATGTATTCCGACGTGAAGGTGCCCAAAGAAAACCGGATCGGCGAAGATGGTTTCGGCTTCAAATTCGCCATGAAAACCCTGGCGGGCGGTCGCATCGGCATCGCCGCCCAGGCCCTCGGCATCGCGGGCGGCTCTTACGAACTGGCCGTCGCCTACAGCAAAGAGCGCGAAGCCTTCGGCAAACCGATCAGCCGGCACCAGGCCATCGCCTTCAAACTCGCCGATATGGCCACCGACATCGAGGCCGCCAAGATGATGGTCTACCGCGCCGCCTGGCTCAAGGACGCGGGGCTGGACTACAACCAGGCCGGTGCCATGGCCAAGCTTTTCGCCAGCTCCGTGGCCATGAAGCACAGCGTCGAGGCCGTGCAGGTCCACGGCGGCTACGGCTTCGTCAAGGAGTACCACGTGGAGCGCCTGATGCGCGACGCGAAGATCACCCAGATATACGAGGGGACGAGCGAAGTGCAGAAGATCGTGATCTCGCGCGGGGTGCTGAAAGGAGAGCTATACGTGGAGTAAGGGATTGCGGAAAAATAAGCTGACGGTCTACCAACGGTCCGGGACCGGCGCGCGACGCCGCTCACCAAACCCGGCACGGCACCCGCGCGCCCGCCCAAAACGGCTTAACTTAATTTTAAAGCAAACTATATTTGCTTAACCCGCGTTATCTTGCCGATACAAAACTTGCTGATATGTCCGCCGAACTCCACCTTGCCGAAAAGAACCTGACCAGAATGGGCTTTCTCGACCTCGATGTCGACCCCACGCTCGACCTGGTCGCCGAGATCAATAAGCTCAAGAAAGAGCGCAACGCCGTCATTCTGGCGCACTACTACCAGGAGTCGGAAATTCAGGACATCGCGGACTACATCGGCGACAGTCTCGGGCTGAGCCAGCAGGCGGCCAATACGGACGCGGACATCATCGTCTTCGCCGGCGTGCACTTCATGGCCGAAACCGCCAAGATGCTGAGCCCGACCAAGAAAGTGTTGCTGCCCGATCTGAAAGCCGGCTGCTCGCTGGCCGACAGCTGCCCCGCGCCCGTCTTCCGCAAGTTCAAAGAAAAGTACCCCGACCATAAAGTCGTCAGCTACATCAACTGCACGGCCGAACTCAAGACGCTGACCGACGTCTGCTGCACCAGCACCAACGCCAAGCACATCATCGACTCCTTCCCCGCCGATCAGCCCCTGATCTTTGCGCCCGACGTTAACCTCGGCCGCTGGCTGGTCAAGGAAACCGGCCGCGACATGGTGCTCTGGAACGGCTCCTGCATGGTGCACGAGATTTTCAGCCACGAGAAGATCACCAAGCTGCGCATCAAGCACCCGGAGGCGGCTTTCATCGCCCACCCCGAGTGCGAGGCGCACATCCTCGACGCGGCCGATCACGTCGGTTCCACTTCCAGCCTGCTGCGCTTTACGCGCGAAAGCGGTCACCAGGAATACATCGTGGCCACCGAGCCGGGCATCATCCACCAGATGGAGAAGGAAAGTCCGGGCAAGGTTTTCTACCCCGCGCCACCCAACAACACCTGCGCCTGCAACGAGTGTCCGCACATGAAGCGCAACACGATGGAGAAACTTTACCTGTGCATGAAGCACGAAATGCCGGAGATCACGCTGCCGGAGTGGGTGATCGAGAAGGGCGTGGCGAGTATCGACCGGATGCTGGAGATCAGTGCAAAGGCGGGCTTGTAATCCGGTCATTCCGCTTTCAAGTCAACTATAAAATGAGAAAGGGCGACCACCACCGGTGATCGCCCTTTCTTCGTGCAGCGGGAGAGCTGACGTGGTCGGGCCTACCGTTGTGTCTTCTGACGACCCAGTACGTAGCGCACGCCCAGATTGTAATAGCCCGCCCGGAAACCGGTCGTATTGATACCGAAAAGGCTATCGCCAAAAACGAAGGAGGGAACCCAGTCGACGGTGGCGCTTATTGGTGTGTCGGCAAAGGTATATTGCAGGCCGAGGTAGCCGCTGATCTTGAAGACGGTGTTGCCCTCATCGAAATTCCGGTAGCGGTAAAGCTCTACGCCGCCGCCGCCGCCGAAGTACCACTGCAGGCCATCGACGGATTCGATGTCTTTGTGAACCTGGTAAGCGCCGTTGAGTGAGATGTTGCTGTAGCCGAACCAGCTCCGGAAGCCGACGTAACCTTCCAGCGCGCTCGACTCGCTAATGAAGGTTTTGTAACTGGCCGCCCACGGCGAACCCAGGCGGATGCCGACGGCCGATTTATAGTCTTGCGCCACCACCTTGTTCTGGAAGGTGAAGCAGAGACAAAGCAGCAGGGCGGATAAACGGAAAATGTTTTTCATGTCTGAAAAAGTGTTGGTAAGAGATCTTTCCACGGCGGAAAGCCTTAGGGTGAATGGATGGGCATTAGTGGTTTACGGACGAACGAAGCATTTCGGCCCGTCCGTCACCCGCTTTATGCGGCGTGGTCCGTACGCGTTACTCCAAATACTACTTTTATCCCCGCGTCAACTACCTTTAGCATCCAACCAACCATAAACCGAATGCGTAATCTGGCCTTCCTTCTTCTGCTCTCCCTCTTCGCCTGCGGCGGCGAACCCGAACCCGCCAAAGCCACCATGAACGGCGCGGAATTCGATACCCTGCTGGCCGAATATGACGAGCGCCGCCTGGAGCTGAACCCGCTCGATGCCACCTTCCAGGGCGACGCGCGCTACAACGACCGGCTGCCGAACACCCTGACCCAGGCGTACCAGCAAGAGAGTGAAACCTTCTATACCAAGTACGCCGCCCTACTGGAACAGGTGGACCGCTCCACCCTCGACGCTACCCAGCGGGTGAGCTACGACGTGTTGCGGTGGGAAACCGATATCCACCTGGCGGAAGGGGCGTTCAAAACCGAGTTGCTGCCGCTCGACCAGTTCAGCGGCTTCCACCTGATGATCGGGCAACTGGCCAGCGGGCAGAGCGCCCAGCCGTTCGAAACCGTCGAGGATTACGAGAACTGGCTGGCCCGCCTCGAAAGCTTCCACGGCATGCTCGATACGGCCGTCGTCAACATGCAAAAAGGGGTAGCGGAAGGCTACGTGCTGCCCGCCGCGCTGGTCGCCAAGCTCCAGCCGCAGCTCGACGATATGACGCGGGAACCGCTGGAGGAACACCTGTACTTCCAGCCCGCCCTCGCGATGAGCGACGAGATCGCGCCGGTCGATCAGGAGCGCCTTAAGGCGAAGTATGAAGACATGGTCGACCGACTTATCAGCAAGTTTCGGGAGGTGGCCGCCTACGTCCACGACGACTACCGCCCCGCCGCCCGCGCGAGCAGCGGTATCGGCGACATCCCCGACGGCGCGGCCTACTACGATCACCTGATCCGGAAGTACACGACGACGGACATGACGGCCGACGAAATCCATAACCTCGGCCTTAAGGAAGTCGCCCGCCTGACCGCCGAGATGGAAAAGGTGAAAACCCAGGTCGGTTACGACGGCGAGTTGATCACCTTCTTCGATTTCGTGCGTACGAAGCCGGAACTGCGGCCTTTCGTCAAGCCGGAGGAGGTGCTCGCCAACTTCAACGCCATTCACGAAAAGATGAAACCGCAACTGGAACGGCTATTTGACCAGACGCCGAAAACGGCCTTCGAGGTACGGCGCACCGAGGCTTTTCGGGAAGCTTCCGCCTCGGCGGAGTACAACCCGGGTAGCCGGGACGGTACGCGGCCGGGCGTTTTCTACGTCCCGATTCCCGACGTGGAACAGTACAACATCTTCAGCGACGAAGACCTGTTCTTGCACGAGGCCATCCCCGGTCACCACTACCAGATCAGCCTGACGCAGGAGAACGAGGCCCTGCCCGCTTTCCGCCGCTCGCTGTGGTATTCGGCTTACGGCGAAGGCTGGGCGCTGTACTGCGAAAGCCTCGGTAAGGAACTCGGTCTGTACGATGACCCCTACCAGTATTTCGGGATGCTGAGCGCGGAGATGCACCGCGCCATCCGTTTGGTGGTCGATACCGGCATTCACGGAAAGGGCTGGAGCCGCGAGAAGGCCATTCAGTACAGCCTCGACCACGAGGCGGAAAGTGAGGCGAGCATCATCGCCGAGATCGAACGCTACATGGCCATTCCCGGTCAGGCGTTGAGCTACAAGATCGGGCAGCTGAAGATTCGGGAGCTCCGCGCGATGGCTGAAGACAAGCTCGGCGACAATTTCGACATCAAGGAATTCCACAACCTCGTGCTTTCGCCGGGTTGCGTACCGCTGGCGGTACTGGAAAGCATGGTGAACGATTGGGTGGCGGAGCAGGGGTGATTTTGTGGGGCGGGCACGCGGGTGCGAAGGGTCGGTTTTTAAAAACGTGGTCTGGACATGTCGAACTTTGTATCGGACTTCCACCTTTGTTTTTGAAGCCACCGGCACCGCATCCCCGCGACCCCGCCCCAAAACGAAAGCCATGAAAAGAGACTTCCTCCGCCTACTCAAAGAACTCGACGAAGACGAACTTCGCGAAGAGCTCCGGGCACTGTACGAGCGTTTTCCCGTACTGCGCGAGTACTACAAAATGGAGCTGAGCGGGAACACCAAAGCTTTACTCGACAAGTACAAAAAGACGTTGCGCAAGACCTTTTTTACCGGCCGCCGCAACATGGGTCGCCGCGCGCGCAGCAACTCCAACAAGGTAATCAAGGACTTCAAAGCCATCGCTATTCACCAAAAGGACGTGGTCGAGCTATACTTCTACCGCGTCGCCTGCATGGTGGAGGCGATGGAGCACTACGACGTCGACAGCGAGCAGTTTTACCTCTCGATGTTCAAGAGCTTTTCCGCCGCCGCCGAGCTGGCGCAAAAGGAATTAATGTTGGAGACCTTCCGCCTCGCCGCCGAAGCCATCGTCCAACACTTTGAGCGCATCGACTACTACGGTGGCGGGCGGGATTTGCGGGCGAAGTTTGGGGAGTACTGGGCGTAACGTAACGTGCGGTAGCACTTCCCACTTTTTACTTCCCACTTTCCACTAGTTAAGCATCACGACCTCCCCGTACCCCAACGCCTCCAGCCGTTTCGCCTGCGTCTCCGCATCCCCCACCACCAGCCACACCATCCGGTCCGGGTTCAGGTACTGCCGCGCGAGTTGTTTGATCTTCTGTTGGCTCATGCCGCGCACGATGGCCTCGCGCTCCTTGACGTAATCCGCCGGCCAGCCGTACGCGCTCATGTTTTCGAGCACGTTGATCTTAGCCATTGCGGTTTCGAAGGCGCGGGCGTTGGATTTGGTCAGGAAGCCGCGCGTCGTTTCCAGGTCGGCCTCGGAGAAGGTCTCGGGATAATCTTCCAAGATTTGCTTAATGGCCTGCATCGATTCCAGCGTAACGTTGGAGCGCACGCCGCTGCCGATAGAGAACTCCCCGCTCGTTTTACCCCCATCGAAGCCGGAGCGGATGCCGTAGGTATAACCCTTCGTCTCGCGCAGCTCCCGCGTCAGGCGGGAGGCGAAACCACCGCCGCCGAGGATATAGTTCATCACCGTAGCAGGGTAGTAATCCGCATCGGTGGCGCTCAGCGACGGGTTACCGATGCGGAGAACGGACTGCTTCGCGCCCGGCACGTCATAGAAATAGACCGTGGCTTGCTCCGGCATCCGGGCGACGGGCCATTCGGGCGTGGCGACTTCCTTCGCTTTCCAGCCGTCGGTCAGTTTCGAGAGGCCGGTGGTTACCTGGCCTTGCCCCAGCGCGCCGACGACGTGGAGGCGGGCGACGGAAGGGGAGAGGTTGGCGTTATAGAAGGCCTTCAGGTCGTCCATCGTGATGGCTTTAACGGATGCTTCGGTGCCGAGCCGGTTATAGGCGCGGATGTCGCCTTCACCGTATAGTACTTTGCTGAAGGCGGCGCGGGCCAGGCTGTTCGGGTTGGCGGCCTGCTGCTCCAGGTCGCTGAGCGTCTCGCGGCGGAGGCTTTCCAGTTCGGCGTCGTCCCAGCGGGGTTCGAGGAGCATTTCGGTGACCAGCGTCATCACGTCGTCGTAATTTCGGGCCAGGGCGTTGCCGTAAAAGGTAATGCCCTCCGTGCCGGAGCGAACGCTGACGTTGGCGCCGAGATTCTGAATGGCGGCTTCCAGTTCGGCCGTCGTTTTGTTCTTCGTGCCTCTGTTCATCATTTCCGCCAGCAGGTTGGCGATGCCGGGCTTATCGACGGATTCGAGCAGCTGGCCGCCGTCGATGATCAGCGTGAAGTTGACCAGCGGCACCTCCTCGTTTTCAATGCCGTAGACGCGCAGGCCGTTCGCCAGCGTGGTTTGCCAGGTGACGGGGGGCGTGGCTTCGAGGACGCCGTTGGCGGCCGGTTCCGAAGAGCGGTCGAAGGTGGAGGGCGTCGGTTCGTATTCGGCGACGGTGGAGGCGTCGAACTCGGCTTCCGCTCCTTTCTCGATCCGCTCTTCCACCACCGCTGCTTTCGCGCTCCCGCTCAGCACCAGCGCGCCGCCGCCCCTGGGCACGAAACTGGTAGCCACGTAAGGTTTGTCTTTGATGTACGTCTCGTACACCCGTTGAACGTCAGCCGTCGTGACGGCCAAAATGTTCTCGATGTCTTTGCTTACGAAGCCGGGGTCGCCCGCGAAGATATTGTACTGCGCCAGGTTGAAGCCCTTACCGAGTACGCTGCTTAACTGGTTGTAAAAGCCGGTTTCCTGACCGGCCAAGATGCGTTGCAGGTCGTCTTGGCCGATCCCGTTTTTCTCAAAACGAGCCATCGCCACGCGCACGCCCGCGCGGACGTCGTCGAGCGGCGTATCGGGGAAAGCGCGGACGCCGATCTGGATCTCCCCCGCCAGTTCGGAGTTGCCGGAGTACATGTAGGGGGAGGCGGCGAGCTCCAATTCGTCAGACAGCACCTCGTTCAATACCGCTTCCTTACCGTCGCTCATAAAAGAGGTCAGCACGTCGAGCGCGTAGGCATCGGGGTGGTAGCGCGGTACGCCGGGCCAGGTCATGGTGAGTTGCGGCAGGCGCGCAAAATTGTCTTCGTGGTAAAGCTTGACCGTCTCGGTGAGCACGGCGGGGCGGGGCCGCATGTCTTTCACTTCCTCCCCGGCGGGAATCTCGTCGAAGTATTTTTTGACCCACGCTTTGGCCCGCGCCGGGTCGAAATCTCCGGCGATGGTCAGCGTCACGTTGTTGGGCACGTACCAGCGGCGGAAGAACTCCTTCACGTCGGCCAGCGTGGCGGCGTCGAGGTCTTCCAGCGAGCCGATCACCTGCCAGTTGTAGGGGTGGTCCGGCGGGTACATCGCTTTGCCGATCACGTAGTCGTTGTGGCCGTATGGCTGGTTATCCACGCCCTGCCGCTTCTCGTTTTTGACGACCTGTTTTTCCTTCGCCAGCACCGGTTCGGTCACCGTGTTGATGAACCAGCCGAGCTTATCGGCTTCGGCCCAGATCATTTTCTCCAGCGCGTCTTTGGGTACGGTCTGGAAGTAGTTCGTCCGGTCGCGGTTCGTCGATCCGTTCGCGCCCGAGCCGCCGATGCGGGCGCTCATGGCGTCGAGGCCGCCCTTACCGAGGTGCTCGGATTCCAGGAAGAGCAGGTGCTCGAACAGGTGGGCGAAGCCGGTGCGGCCTTCCTTCTCCCGCGCCGAGCCGACATGGGCGGTCAGGGCCACGGCCACCACGGGGTCGGACTTGTCGACGTGGAAAATGACGTCGAGGCCGTTGTCCAGCTCGAACTTTTCGAAGGGGATGTCGAACTGAGCATTGGTACCGGTGACGGCGGCGTCTTGTTTGCAGGCGGTGAGGGCGAGCAGGAACAGGAAGGGGAGGAGTTTGTGTAACATTTGGCGGGGTTTTTAGTCAGGAGTCTTATAGTCAGCAGTCAGGAGTAGCAACTCCTGACTGCTGACTATAAGACTCCTGACTCGAAAGGGGGCGGGGTCGCGGGTGCTAAGGTAAGGGCGGAGGGAGGAATGGGCGCGTTGCCATTCGAAGGTCTTTGCCCGTCCGGCGGATATTTTGCCGTTATGTCGGCCAGAGGGGTTAGATGATCAGGATGGGAAAAGCTATGGGAAATTAGGTCAAACGCATCAAAACCGCTACGAGCGGTCCGACCCAAAATTCCGTGACTTCGTCAGCGAAATTTATGGTGAGCTTCGCTGCTTCTTCGAGGTCGGACCGCCTCCGCTACCGCTGGACGTGAGGTGAGGCGGTCCGAACGATCATTTGCGGATTAAAAACGGAGCGACAGCGTAGTTTTTCATCCGCAAATGTCGGTCGGAACGCTCGAACCGATTTGATGCGTTAGCCCTCATGGAAATTAGCGCGGTCTTATTTTTATAAATCCTAATCATCCTAACCCCTTGGTAGTAAATGGTCGGCTACGTTCTCCGTACATAAGTGGCGGATTCCTCCTCCACCCATCCGTGCCATTCCTCGCCGTAGTCCATCCCCAGGTATTCGGCCGATAGCCGGAAAGCGTCGAAGAAGGAATCGTTGACCGCCGCGTCGTTGCTCACTGACAACACGCTCATTCGCTTGCCGCGCAGCCGGCGACCGAGATCCTTACGGCTTTTCAGCAGGTCGCTCAGCCGGTCAAAGAATATCTTCAGCCCGCCGGACATGCTGTACCAATAGACCGGGCTGGCGAAAATGATGTGGTCGTGCGCCAGCACCTCTTCCTTGATCAGCCGCAGATAATCGTCGTCGTCGGGGTATTCCTGCTCGTAGCGGAACGGGTGGATGACGTAATCGAGCAGGTCGAGGTGGCGGGCGTCGAGCTCAGTGACGAGTTTGGAGGCGACCCGGTGGGTGTCGCCGTGGGGGCGGGCGGAGGCTTGGAGGAGGAGGGGTTTGATCATTTGAGAATTAATTTCAGCAACCACTCCAACGGCCCTACTCTCCGTCGGGCGGGAACGCCAGGATTTTTTCTACCCCAGAAGTCCTTTGCTTCCTGCACTTCGATGATCCAAACCGGCCGGTCAGGCAGCCTGTAGATGAAATTATCATTGCCGCCGAGGGCCCATACAAAGCCGATCGTGCTTTCGTCCTCCAAAGATTCAACCCTATACATTTTAGGTAAGCCGGGAACGCGGGAAAGATCGTATCCTAAATCACCCGTAGGAACGGGGTTTTCACCAGCATCGTAAATAGCAGACTCAACGGGGCCGTACAAGCGATTGAATTCAGAACGATCGGGGTCTTTACCGTCTTGATGAAACAGCATCAGGAAATTTGCTAAGCTATCCGCGAATCGCATGACCACCGGTGGATCGTGGTCGATGAAATACACCGGCCCCCAGTTCCCCGCCGAGTCGACGTCGACGACCCACTGGTTCCCCCTGCCGTCCGTGCCGATGTAAACGCTATTGGGAAACAAACGATCATCCCAAGACCATTCCGTCAACTGGTGAAAATTGAAACCTTCTACGAAGCCACCATCTAGCCCGGTGGTATATTCAAGTAGTTCCCGTATCTCTTCGGGCAGATGTTGTCGGGATAGCGTTTTTCGGAAGGTTTCGATTTCCTCATCCGAAAGGGAGGGAAGCAGGGTGAAGCGAAACACGTCACCGTCTTCGGTTCGGTATTCGTTGGCTTCGAGTTGTTTGATGGCTTCTAAGGGAGACATGAAGTAAGATAACGAGACCGGTCTGAACTACAAAGCGGAAAGCCAGTCAAAGCCTTAGAATCCAGGGCAATCGTAAGATCACTCGTCGGCCGAGGTGATTCGAGTGAGCGCAGCGAAATTGAATCAGCTCGTCCGCCGAGTGATCTGGACTTGACCCCGCCGGTTGTCTTCGTTCGGCGGACGAGCTCTCCAATCTCGCTCCGCTTGATTGTAGACCTCGGCCGACGAACGCAGACAACCGACTACCGACCTTGCGATTGTCCTGCCTTCGAACCCGTCCGTTGCGGCAGTCTAGAAAGTATATATTACTATCACGATCATTCCCGGTCAGTCTCCTTGCTTTTCAGCACAAACGCCTCCCGGTGCTCCTTCGCCTGCACATACTCCAATGCCTCCACGATGTCCTCTTTCGTCAAGTAAGGGAAGTAGTAAATAACTTCCTCGAAGCTACCGGAATAGGCAACGATAAAACCCATGATAGCCCCGACGGTGATGCGCGTGCCGGCGATTCGGGGTTTGCCGGAGCGGACACCTTCCGTGATGGCGATGCGGGTGAAAGTTCTGGTCTTGGTAGCGCGGTAAGTTGGTGAACAGACACAAAGTTGATTGGTAACTCGTAAGTTCCACCAGCCACCAGCCACCAGCCACCAGCCCCTACACCTTCCCCACCGCCAAAAACACCGTCTCCTCCCCAACCAACTCAATCGCCTCGCCGTCAACGTCCCCGTCCAGCACCAGGCTGTCGGCCAATACCTCATCGGAGATGTAGTCGCGGAAAGCGGTCGCGGCTTCCTCCACGGCCGGGGAACCCTGGAGGCGTACGCGGATGCGGTCGGTTACCTCGAAGTCCTGGTCCTTGCGCAGGTTCTGGATGCGGTTGACGAGTTCGCGGGCCAGGCCTTCCTTTGCCAGCTCCGGCGTGACGGTCACGTCGAGGGCAACGGTCAGTTCGCCGTCGGTGGCGACCTTCCAGCCGGGGATGTCTTCGGTGGCGATGAGCACGTCGTCGGTGGTCAGCAGCACGTCTTCGCCGCCGTCAGGGACGGCTACGGACAGTTCGCCGTTGGCCTCCAGGGCGGAGATCTGCTCGTTGGTGAAGGCGGCGATCACTTTAGCGATGTCCTTCATCCGCTTACCGACCTTCTTGCCGAGGACGCGGAAGTTGGCCTTGATGCTTTTGCGGAAGAAGCTATCGTCCGTCAGCAGCTCGACCTCCCTGACGTTGACCTCGCCTTTGATGATGTCGGCGACGGCTTCGACCCTGCGGGCGAACTCCGCGTCGAGGGCGGGCACCAGTATTTTTTGCAGCGGCTGGCGCACGCGCAGGTTGTCGGCCTTGCGCAGGCTGAGGGTGAGCGAGCTGAGGCGCTGGGCGTAATCCATCCGCGCTTCGAGGTCGCGGTCAATGAGGGCTTCATCGGCGGGGGCGAGGAGGCTGAGGTGGACGCTGTCCACCGACGTTCCTGATCCTTCCCTTGCACCCGCGTCCGCGCCCAAACCGATCCCGTTCAGGTTGCCGTACAGCCAGTCGGCGAAGAAGGGGGCGACGGGCGACATCAGCTGGGAAACCCGCACCAGACAGGTGTGCAGCGTCTGGTAAGCGGCGCGCTTGTCGGCCGTCATGTCACCGCGCCAGAAGCGGCGACGGCACTGGCGAACGTACCAGTTGGAAAGCTCGGCGTTGACGAAATTCTCGATCGCGCGGCAGGCGGGCGTCGCGTCGTAAGCCCCGTAAAGTTCCGTCACTTCTTTGGTCAGGGAGTTCAACCGGCTGATGATCCAGCGGTCGATCTCGGCCAGGTCTTTCTTTGCTACCGGCTTGTCCGCCGCCGGGTCGTAGCCATCGACGTTGGCGTAGAGCGCGAAGAAACCATAGGTGTTGTAGAGCGTGCCGAAGAAGGTCCGGCGGACCTCCTGGATGCCGTCTTCGTTAAATTTGAGGTTATCCCACGGGTTGGCGTTACTGATCATGTACCAGCGGGTCGCGTCGGCGCCGTAGGTTTCCAGCATTTTAAAGGGGTCGGTCGCGTTGCCGAGGCGTTTCGACATTTTCTTGCCTTCTTTATCCTGTACCAGGCCGTTGGAGACGACATTTTTGTAGGCCACGGAATCGAAGACCATCGTGCCGATGGCGTGAAGGGTGTAGAACCAGCCGCGCGTCTGGTCGACGCCCTCGGCGATGAAATCGGCGGGGAAGGACCGTTCGAATTTGTCCTTGTTCTCAAAGGGGTAATGCCACTGGGCGTAGGGCATGGAGCCGCTGTCGAACCAAACGTCGATCAGGTCCAGTTCCCTAACCAGTTTCTTACCGTTCTGGAAGAGTACTACCTCATCGATGTACGGCCGATGCAGATCGTTCGGCACACTCTGGTCGAGGCCCAGTTCTTTATTGGCGACCTGGATGGCCGCGTCGAGCTCGGCGATGGAGCCGATGCAAACTTCCTCCGTACCGCATTCGCTGCGCCAGATCGGCAGCGGGATGCCCCAGTAGCGCGAGCGGCTGAGGTTCCAGTCGTTCAGGTTTTCGAGCCATTTGCCGAAGCGGCCGCTGCCGGTGCTTTCCGGCTGCCAGTTGATGGTTTCGTTGAGCTCGCTCATGCGCTCCTTGACGGCGCTGGCCTTGATGAACCAGCTGTCGAGCGGGTAGTAGAGCACGGGCTTGTCCGTCCGCCAGCAGTGCGGGTAACTGTGGTTGTATTTGGCGACGTTGAAGGCCAGGCCCACCGTTTTGAGGTGGATGGCGATGTCGACGTTGACGTCTTTGTAGTCCGGGGCATTTTTGTAGTCCTTGACGTAGCGGCCGGCGAACTGGCCGGCGTCGTCGGTAAACTTTCCTTGCTTATCCACCAGGGTGAGGGAGCCGATGCCGTTGGCTTTGCCGACAGCCATATCATCCTGGCCAAAGCTGGGGGCGGTGTGGACGATGCCGGTACCGGCATCCGTCGTCACGAAATTTCCGGGGATGACGCGGAATGCGTCACCGTCCGTTGGGCTGGGGCCTTCGAGGAGTTGTTCGTAGGTGATACCTACAAGTTTCTCTCCGGTAAAGGGCTCCGAGATGGCCTCGATGGTCGGCTGGTTGTGGCCGCCGAACCATTTAGAGACGAGTTCTTTGGCCAGCACGACGTCGTTGGCATCACCGGTATATTGGTTTTTGGTGCGCACCTTGACGTACTCGATTTTGGGGCCAACGGTCAGGGCCGTGTTGCTGGGCAGGGTCCACGGCGTGGTGGTCCAGGCGATGATGTGTACGGCACTGCTGTCTTCGGAACCCATCACTGCACCTGCGTCCGCGCCCTCTTCTACCGGAGGCGTGACGGGAAGACTCCATAGCCAGGCTGCATCAGCATTTTTATTTGCCTTGAACATGGCCACCACGGTCGTATCGCTCACGTCCTGATAAGCGCCGGGCATGTTCAGCTCGTGCGAGCTCAGTCCCGTGCCCGCCGCCGGAGAGTAGGGCTGGATGGTATAGCCTTTATACATGAGGCCCTTATCGTAGATCTGCTTGAGCAGCCACCAGACGGACTCCATGTACTCCTTCTCGTAGGTCACGTAGGGGTTTTCCAGATCAACCCAGTAGCCCATCTTTTTGGTGATGTCATCCCAAATGCCCTTAAAGCGCATGACGGTTTCCTTACAAGCTTTGTTGTAATCGTCGACGGAAATCTTCGTGCCGATGTCTTCTTTCGTGATGCCGAGTTCGGACTCCACCTTCAGTTCGATGGGCAGACCGTGGGTGTCCCATCCCCCTTTACGTTCCACGCGCTTACCAGTCAGCGTCTGGTAGCGGCAGAAAATATCTTTGATTGTACGGGCCATCACGTGGTGGATACCGGGCATTCCGTTGGCGGAGGGCGGTCCTTCGTAGAAGACGAAAGAGTTCTCCACGTCCCGCTCCTCAATACTGCGATTAAACACATCGTGCTTCTCCCAGAATTCCAGGATTTGCTTGTCTACTTCGGGAAGATTTAACTGATCGTAAGTGGGGAACATGGTATAAGTTGCGGGTTGCAAGTTGGAGGTTACAAGTTGCAGGTTGAAACATGATAAGCGGGCAACCTGCAACCTGCAACTGGTGACCTGCTAAAAAAAAAGCTCCGTCGGAATCGGGTCCGTCGGAGCTTTCATGCTGAGTGGCAAACAGCGGCAACCTACGGACGCGAAGCGCCGATAATAATTATGCCGTCAATAATTCGAGTTGCCTTCAACATAGGACAAAGGTAACAAGCAGGGATGAATTGGGTTGAGGTCGAAAAGCGCAAAGGGCAGACCTGGGCTGCTCTACTTCTACTCACATTCGCGAAAATTCGCACTTCTTAAAAAAAAGTTAACAGAAAGCTTGTTTCTAAAATAATTAATTATACCTTGGGACTGCAATCGGGCCGTAGAATATACCGCCTCAGATTGTAAGAATTAGTTTTCATTTGGTTTTTTGGGGTTATTGAGAGGCAACAGTGTTGCCTCTTTTTTTGTCAGGGGCTCAAGTGCATTGAGGAATCATGGATTGTGCGGGATATATACAGATCGCTTTCTCAGGGGGCTTTGGGCGCAAACGCAGGTGCAGGGGGAGGTAAAGGGGCATTGGGTTTCGCTAAAACGATTACTTTAGATAGCAATAAATGATTGTACGCATAAATTTCACCTACTCCGAAGTCAAGTTCGCCTACCTTACGGTTGGTGATCTTATTGCCTGGCGTTTAGCGGGCGATTTCTGCTTGAAAGACGCTGACATTATAACTCGCTGACAATTTCAACTAACCAGAATTTTGCCTTCGTAAGTGATGGGTACATTGACGGAATTGGCGATAAAGCATTCGTCGTGCGCGGTATGGTGGAGTGCTTCGAGTTTAGCCCGATCAGGCCCCTGCCCCGCGAATTCAATTTTGGGATGCAACTCAACTTTGGAAATCCAGAATTTTCCGTCCGTGTTCTTTTCCATCACGCCGACGGCTGTGTCTTCATAAGATATCACGTCGAACTTGGCGCGGCGGGTGAGGTCCAGAAACCAAAGCATGTGGCACGATGAAATCGACGCTATGAACGCTTCTTCGGGATCAACGGCTTCCGGTTTGGAATAAGGAATTGGCACCACATCCGGTGAAGCGGACGCCG
>ENA-ORXT01002234-ORXT01002234.1-marine-metagenome-genome-assembly--contig:-NODE-2234-length-23660-cov-4.171819_pt1 | contig 23660 bp, 27 predicted proteins | sample MGYA00237868_ERZ511482 | MGnify/ENA metagenome assembly ERZ511482
CGATCTAAGAAACCGTATTTTATTTTGCTTCTTTTTACTTCACCTGTAATATCGTCCACAATTCCTTCAATGACATCTTCATCAAGGCCTTCAATTCCGGACTCCTTAATTTCTTCGACCACTCCCTCCTTTATACTAGCCCTAGCTCTTTTATGCATAACGCGGTACTTACCAAAATCGATAAAACGACGCCCATCTGAAGAAGGTATTTCAGTTACTTGAGTCGGCTCTTCTAGTCCTATGTTCTCACTTGTATTCAAAATAGCAGCATGTTTCCATTGTGTTGTAGCAGTTAACCTGAAGAACCAGATAGAGACTCAAAAGTCCTTGAATGAGCAACTATAAGCCAAATAAAAGAAACCTTCATTGTGATTTTTAAGAAACAATAATAGAAGTGCAGTTAAATTCCATAAAACCATCCCAATCCATTATCCGTCCCACCCCTCGGCTTATATTCCGCCCCAATCGGAGCCTCATAACCCAACTTTTCCAACACCCCAAACACATGCCCATAATCCAACTCACCACCATCAGGCTCAGCCCTATCCGGCACTGAAGCAATTTGAATGTGCCCAATCATCGGCATCATCGCAGCCAGCCCACGTGAGATATCCCCTTCCATAATCTGCAAGTGATAACAGTCAAACATCAGTTTCAAATTATCAACAGCAACCTCTTCAATTATTGCCTTGGCCTGTGCCGACGTTTGCAGAAAGTACCCCGGTGCATCGTGATGGTTTAGCGGTTCGATCAAGATCGTAATGCCCTGCGTTGCCGCTTGAGTCGTGGCATATCGCAAGTTCTCAATAAAGGTTTGATGTGCAACCTCACCACTAGCAAATCCCGCCATGACATGAATGTTTGGCGTTTTAATAGCAGCGGCATAAGCAATCGCCTGATCAATCGCTTCGCGCGCTTCGGTTTCACGCCCAACCAACGCTGACAAACCGTTCTCACCGGCTTCTAAATTACCTCTTACCGTATTCAACCCCAGCATAATTAAGCCAGTCTCTGCGAGTGCAGCATTGATATCAGCCGTCGCTACGTCATAAGGCCAGTGGCACTCCACAGCATCAAAGCCTGCTTTCTTAGCCGCTCTTATCGCATCTGGTAATGAGTGCTCAGTCCAGAGAAAGCCGAGGTTTGCTGAAAATTTCATATCAAGATCCTTTTGGCAGTTTGAGCCCAGCGTTACGTGCATACACCTTGGCAACCGCGGCGTCATCTTCTTGACCAAAACCAGAACCAGAAGCAGCAACAAATTGTTGTAAAGCAGCGGCGGTAATCGGCGCTGAGAACTTCGCAGACTTTGCAATATCCATCACAATCCCTAAATCCTTAGGCCAAATATCCACAGACGAGTGAGGTGTGTAATCACCCGCCACAATGTGCGGTGCACGGTTCTCTAACATCCAACTAGTCCCTGCGCACTGGCTAATGACTTCGACAAATTTTTCTGGGGCGACGCCCTGCGTCATACCAAAGGTTAACGCTTCTGCCATCGTGGCGATATGCACACCGGCTAATAACTGATTCACCGCTTTCATAGCAGAACCTGCGCCTACGGCGTCACCCAGCTCAAACACTTTCTCAGCCATTGCGTCTAGTGCAGGTTTGGCAGCGGCAAAGGCTTCAGGCGTTCCCGAGGCCATGACAGATAGCTTTCCAGCAGCAGCTTTTACCGAGCCTCCAGAGATTGGGGCATCCAAATAATGCACCCCTGCTTGTGCACAGCGCGCTGCCATGTCTTTAGCAAATTCAGGAGGCACCGTGGCACAAGAAATCACGCAAGCACCCGCTTTCATGGACTTAACGACGCCGTTTTCGCCAAACAATACAGATTCAGTTTGCAGCGCGTTCAACACCACGACAACAACGGTGTCAGCACTTGCACCAACGTCAGCGAGATCACCCGTTAAACCACCTTCAGTGATAAAACGATCAACTGATTGCACCGCCACATCAAAACCATAGCTTTTATGCCCTGCGCGTAATATCGAGCTGGCGATTCCATAGCCCATTGAGCCAAGGCCAATAATTGCAGTCGTTTGTTGCTGACTCATTGTGATGATTCTCCCGTTAAATTTCATCCAAGTTTAATCTATCCGATAGCCCTATCCCATAGCCCTGCCTCATAAATTACCATTAACAATAATGTGTGGCGTCGTTGTTTTGTGGCATCATCCCCAGCACTTATAGGTTCAAAGAAGAAATACGATGGCTGAATACTCGGTTTACTTATTAGGCGCATTGGCAGTTTGCCTTGTTATCACGGGCGCAATTGCTGGAGTGTTGGCAGGCTTGCTCGGGGTTGGTGGTGGTATCGTTATCGTGCCTGTTTTGTTTATCGTGTTTGATATTTTGAACATTCCCGATATTGTTGCGATGCATATCGCCGTTGCCACATCGTTAGCTACGATTATTCCTACTTCAATATCGTCGGCTAGAGCACATCATAAACGTGGCTCTATTGATTTGGACTTACTGAAAAGCTGGGCACCGCTGATATTTGTTGGTGCCCTAATTGGCGGCATTTTATCTAAATACTTAGCGTCTTCTAGCCTGACGTTAATATTTGGTGTGGTCGCTCTGTTAGTGGCCGTTAACATGGCATTGCCAAAAGCCATTGTAATAGCACAACGCTTACCAACGGGAATACTTTCAAGAGGCGTGTTACCGGGGTTTATTGGCACTTTTTCTGCACTGATGGGCATTGGCGGCGGTACGTTATCCGTGCCTATTCTTTCAGCGTTTTCTAAACCAATTCATAAGGCGGTGGGAACGGCATCAGCCTTTGGTTTAGTGATTGCGGTGCCCGCAGTGATTGGGTTTATTTGGTCGGGTTGGTCGGCTGAGTTACGCCCACCGTTTTCGTTTGGCTATGTGAGTATTCCTGCGGCAGTGTTAATCTTCTTTGCTAGTGTGTTTACGGCGCCTTACGGGGCAAAATTGGCGCATAGCTTGAACCCTGCTAATCTTAAGAAGGTGTTTGCGCTGTTTTTGTTTATTACTTCGTTGAGAATGTTATGGGTCGCGTTAACGTAGACTCTGCTTAACTGCCAGTCTGCAATCAACAAATTCTTAAAAAGGCTCATGCTGTTTCCAGCGATAAGCATTGAAATCTCGTTGATCCGTTGAAAGGATTCGCCCATGCCTTAGGGCTTCAGCTGTCTAACGATAAAAGCCCCTCTTCCTTAACCGCCTGCATACTCACATGGGTGGACGTGCTCATTACATGGGGCAGCGTCGAGATTTTCTCGCCCATCACCCTTCGGTACGCCTGAATGTCTTGCGTGCGCACTTTAATCAAGTAATCAAACTGCCCCGCAATCATGTGGCACTGCTCAACCTCCCTAATCTTAGCGACCTCTCGATTAAAATCATTTAAAGCCTGCTCAGTCGTGTCTTTTAACTTTACCTCAGCAAACGCGATGTGTTCCAAACCTAGCAATTGCGCATTAAGCTCGGCCCTGAACCCCTTAATGAACCCCTCTTCTTGCAGGCGCTTTAAACGACTCTGGCACGGTGTCTTGCTTAGCCCCACTCGGTTAGCCAACTCAGTGACCGGCAGACGGCCTTCGGTTGACAACACGTCCAGCATGCTACGGTCGTATTGGTCTAGTGGTCTGTTTTTATCTGTTTTAGTACTCACAAAGACTTTCCTCAAGCTATTAATAAGCGTTATCGACCTATAATAGAGCAAATAAAGGAAAACTTCCTTTCAGTGAGGTGATACAGTTTTAGAATCAGTCAAAGGAAGAATCATCATGAGCTCATTACACCCGTTACGTCTGGAAATCCGCGAAACACACCTCGCTGAAGAGCAACAAGTGCTAGACGCACTAATGAGCTCAAACCCTATTTCAAAACCTCAACGCGACAAGATCGTGCTGCGTGCCACACAATTAGTAGAAGACATTCGGGCGTCAGATGACCCCGGTGTGATGGAAGCTTTCTTAGCAGAGTACGGCCTATCTACCGACGAAGGGGTTGCGCTAATGTGTTTGGCCGAAGCGCTGCTGCGCGTACCTGACGCTGAAACGATGGATGCGTTGATCGATGATAAAATTGCCCCTTCATCGTGGGGTGAGCATCTTGGACAATCTAGCTCATCACTGGTTAACGCTTCAACCTGGGCCTTAATGCTAACGGGTAAAATCTTAAACGACGATCACAGCGAAGGCTTGGTGGGCACTTTACGCAGTGCGGTCAGGCGCTTAGGCGAGCCGGTTATTCGCACCGCGGTTAAGCAGGCCATGAAAGAGCTTGGTAGCGAATTTGTGTTGGGCCGTGACATTAAAGAGGCCATCGAGCGTGGCAAAAAACCAAAGAAGCTGGGCTATACCTATTCTTATGACATGCTGGGTGAAGCGGCGCTAACCGGTGCCGATGCGCAAAAATTCTTTAAAGCTTATCAACGCGCGATTAACGAGCTTGCCGAGAACTGCACCTCTGAGGACATTCGTGAAAACCCCGGCATTTCGATTAAACTCTCTGCACTGCACCCACGTTATGAAGTGAGTCAGCGCGAGCGCGTCATGGTTGAGTTGGTCGCAAGCACAACGGCCTTAGCGCGGTTGGCCAAAAAAGCTGGCATGGGGTTAAACATTGACGCTGAAGAGGCGGACCGTTTGGACTTATCTTTAGATGTGATTGAGGCGGTGCTGCGCGACCCAGAGCTTGCAGGGTGGGATGGCTTTGGCGTGGTGGTGCAGGCGTACAGTAAACGCTGCGCTGGGGTGATTGATTGGCTCAACGCACTCGCCACTGAGCTTGACCGCAAAATTATGGTGCGTTTGGTTAAAGGCGCCTATTGGGATTCTGAAATCAAACTGGCTCAACAAGAGGGCACACCAGACTTTCCGGTTTATACGCACAAAGCCTCAACCGATGCCGCTTACATTAGTTGCGCCGCTAAATTGCTAGGCATGACGGATCGCATTTACCCTCAGTTTGCCACGCACAACGCCCACACCGTGGCCGCTGTTTTAGAACTCGCCACCGACAGGCAAGCCTTTGAATTTCAACGTTTACATGGCATGGGTGAGCAGCTACACCTAAAAGTGCTAGAGCAAGAGAAGACCCGCTGCCGCATCTATGCACCGGTCGGGGCGCATCGTGATTTATTGGCGTATTTGGTCAGACGTTTATTAGAAAATGGTGCCAACAGCTCGTTTGTTAATCAGATTGTCGATACAGACATTCCAGCATCTGAAGTGGCGTCGGACCCGTTTCTTAAAGTGACAGGAACTGACAGTGCCAACCCAAGCGCCTACTCAATTGCTAAACCACCGGCACTGTATGCACCGAGCCGCATTAATTCACGTGGCTGGGATTTACACAGCAATGAGGATTTGGCCGAGATTGAGGGTGCACGCGCGCCGTTTAAACAAAGTCAGTGGCATGTGAGCCCGCGGGTGGCCGATTACACCGCCACATCCACCCCCCCTAAAACAATTACCAACCCTGCCAACCCGACTGATGTGGTGGGTAGCGTAACCGAAGCGGATGCTGCCACCGTCGAGCATGCGTTAAACGTGGCTCAACACTGGTCAGACACACCGGTTGCGCAGCGTGCGGCTATTTTAAACAAAGCCGCTGACCTTTATGAAAGTAACTTTGGTGAGCTGTTTGCCGCATTAACGCGTGAAGCCGGTAAAGGCCAGATTGATGTTATTTCAGAGCTACGCGAAGCGGTCGACTTCTTACGCTATTACGCGGTTGAGGCACAAAGACTAGCATCAGATGAGACAGCGCCCCGTGGCCTAATTGCGTGTATTTCACCTTGGAATTTCCCCCTCGCTATCTTCACCGGTCAGCTTTCAGCGGCGCTCGCAGCGGGTAATGGTGTACTGGCAAAACCTGCTGAGCAAACGCCCATTACGGCTAATATCGCGATTCGTTTATTGCACGAGGCGGGCGTGCCACAAACGGCGCTGCAATTACTCCCCGGTGCAGGCTCGGTGGTTGGTAGCAAGCTAAGTGCCGACCCACGCATTAGCGGTATCTGCTTTACCGGCTCTACTGCAACTGCGCAGATTATTAATAAAACCATGTCACAACACCTTGATCCACGTGCGCCACTCATTGCTGAAACCGGCGGTCTGAACGCGATGATGGTAGACAGTACTGCCCTACCTGAGCAAGCTGTTCGTGACATCCTCAACTCCGCCTTTCAGTCAGCCGGACAGCGCTGCTCTGCTTTGCGCATGCTCTACCTGCAAGAGGACACCGCAGATATCGTGCTGAACATGCTGTATGGCGCAATGGACGAATTGGTTATTGCGCAGCCGTGGCATTTTGATACCGATATCGGTCCGGTCATCGATTTGGCAGCCAAACAAAATATTCAGTCACACATCGATAACGCCAAAGCGGATGGTCGTGTACTCAAATCCTTAGCCATTCCTGAAACCGGTCATTTCATCGCGCCCACGGTGATTAAGGTCAACGGCATCGCTGATTTACAAGAGGAAATATTCGGCCCTGTGCTGCACGTCGCGACATTTGGCGCAGATGAGATCAACACTATCGTGGATGACATCAATGCTAAAGGCTATGGCCTTACCTTTGGTCTACACACCCGCATTGACGATCGAGTTGAGTCGATCACCACCCGACTAAATGTTGGTAATATGTATATCAATCGCAACCAGATTGGTGCGGTCGTGGGCTCACAACCGTTTGGGGGTGAAGGCCTCTCAGGCACGGGGCCTAAAGCGGGTGGGCCTGAATACGTTAAGCGCTTCTTAACCGTTGCAGACCTTGAGACAACGCTTACTGAAACGGCCACTGCCTCACTTCAAAGTGCAAGCAAAAGTACCGTCGTCACGCTAGTGTCGCTGCAACAAGCAATCGATGCTCTGCCAGATGCTAACCCTACCCCGTTACATGCAATTGAACTGCCCGGCCCCACTGGTGAATCTAATCGTTTATCCACCTATGCCAGAGGCACCGTATTATGCCTTGGCCCTAGCGCTGAGGAAGCACTAGAGCAGGCAACCCTTGCCAAAGAACACGGCTGTGCCGTGTTAATGCTCACACCAGATCACCCAGCGTCACAGGACATCCCCGCCCTCACCGGTCAGATTGACTTACAAGACCTTGAACACGTCAATGGGATTGATGCCGTCGCACTGTGGAGCGGTGATGAAGACATGCGCGCTGTACGCCAGGCATTGGCGGCAAGAAGTGGGGCGATACTGCCGTTAATGGTCGATACGGCTGATCTAGTTCAACGCTGCGTGTTGGAGCGTCACATTTGTATTGATACAACTGCAGCGGGCGGTAATGCCTCCTTACTTGCGGCCAGCTCGTAGCATGAGCTTAACTCAATTTAAATGGGGCATAATTGCCCCTGGACGCATCGCGCATAATTTTGCTCAAGGCCTTGAAGTGATCGATGATGCAACGCTGTACGGTGTTGCCAGCTCAGATAGCGCCAGAGCACAGTCGTTTGCAAACACTTTTGGCGGCACTGCTAAATGCTATGATCATTACGATGCCCTCATCGCTGACCCCGCGGTTGATGCGATTTATATCGCTAACCCACACCGCTACCACTACGACTGTGTGGAGCGCTGTTTAGAGGCGGGCAAACCGGTATTGTGCGAAAAACCGCTTACCGTAACGGCGGCTGAAAGTGAACGCCTGTTTGCACTGGCAGAGTCCAAAGGAGTCTTCTTAATGGAAGCACTTTGGTCACGGTTTTTACCTGTTTGGCAAGCGGTTAAAACGTGGCTAGATGCGCAATTAATTGGCGAGATTAAGGTCATCAGCTCAACCTTTGGTTTTAATATCCCACACAACACACAAGACCGTTTGCTCAATAAAGAGGATGCCGGTGGTGTGTTGTTAGATATGGGTGTTTACAACGTGGCGATGTCACAGTTCGTCATGGGGCGCGACCCCAGTCACATTTTGGCTGACGGTGTTGTGGGGGAAACTGGCGTCGATGAGCGCAGCTCGGCGCTGCTTAACTACGATGGTGCAGTGAGTATGTTTACGGCAAATTTTCAGGCCAAAACAGCCAATGATATGACGATCTCAGGCACTGAAGGCGCTATCGTAATCGACTCAGAGTTTTGGGCCACGCGCACCGCAACACTGACCACACACGATGGCAAAGTGACCGTTTTTAAAGAGCCCTTTAGAGCATCAGGGTTTGAGTATCAAACAGAAGAGGCGATGCGGTGCATTCGTGCCGGTAAGCTTCAAAGTGACGTAATTCCTTGGAAAGATACACTAGGAAATATGCGAACGATGGATGAGATATTGACCCAGATTGGCGTAGATTACCCATTTACAACTAGGTAGGGCCAAGAAAAACGGCCAGCCTTGAAGGGCTGGCCGTAAAATCCGTCTGCTGAATTGTAGGGAACTCAACACACTTCTAAAACATTAAACGGTCAATACCTCTACCGCACAAGGAGAGATGGAATAGCCCGATATAGGATCACCCGTTCAATACCCTATCTTACGCGCTTAGCTTCAAGCTGGATTCAATTTTATGCGCCCGCTCAGCTTTGGCAAAGCGCTCAAGCATCGTGCTAGGGTTTAAACCGACGTTTCTGAATGATCAGTGTACAAGGAGGAGATAAATACTTCTCCTGCCTCATTAATCGTACATTTCAATATCGCACCGTTTGGCACCGGTGTTGTTTGAGTCAGCAACCTAAATAATGCCATAGACTCTGCAGTGGGCTTGGTAAAGCCCGTCATTACAGATAAGAGCACGGCATTCATATACATTCCATGCGTAAATACCGCACAAAAGTCATCCGGCGCCAATGCTTTGAACGAGGCAAATGTTTGGGAGATACGCGCCAGTAACTGAGCAAATGACTCTGCGCCTTCGCCATCTACAACGTGTGGATCATTCTGTTTCCAGTACGCCTCAACCCATGGAAGCCTTTGCATTGGGGTTGTATCGATACAGTTAGCGGGCGATAAGTAAGTAAACTCTTGGACGGGCCAGGCCTCACTTGTCACTGAAGGAAACCGTTTGATGGTCGGCTGCGCGGTGGCTAATGCTCTACTGTAAGGTGAGTAGATGATTCGACTCGGTGCTGTAGGCCACACTTCACGTACTAAATCAGCTTGTCTCTCACCTTTAGCCGTCAGTGCAATCGAGGCAGGATCTTTTGACGAAAGTCCAATATTAGCGTCAGATTCACCGTGACGAATAAACCAAATTTGGGGCATAGCGCTCTCCTTAATTTAAGCGTTTCACTGAGCCATTTTCCAGCGATACAGCGACATTACCCTCTACCGTATTAATCACCGCAACGTCATCATTGACCGCTTGAATACTGCCCCAGTATTGATGAGAAACCGTTCTTCTTAAGTTTTTCATATCCAGTATTAGATCGCCAAGCGTGACGGCACTATGTGGCTTCCCATTTTTGTAAATGACTAACATCACTAGATTTGATTTTGCATCGACCGGCACTAAATTAAGCCCATAATACCCAGACACAAAGTAAACGCCATTGGGTGATAGATGCGGCGATCGATGCCAGCCGTCGATAGAGTAGAGTTTGGTTAATTTGAAATTACCCTCAACCTTATAAATATCAGTACCAGAGGCCGGATCGGTATATCCACAGTGGCTGACATCGACGTCACAAAAGCGTTTAGCTTCTGGTGGCCTTAGTGGCGTATCTGCAAAACAGCTGGCCGATGCTAACAGCCCAATAGTAAAAATAATGCGTTTTATATTCATATCAGCTCTTTGTTTCATTGAACATATTTGAGAGTACCAATAGATACTCCTTGCACACGTGAGTTTACCATTAGCCATGTGACTTTAGGTATAAGACTGCCTTTGCAGAAAGTGTCAGAGGCTTAGGTCCACCGCCCTCAATAAAATCAATCATGCGCCCAGCAGGCCAGTCATCTTTAGCTCCCGACATGAACTCAATGCCATGTTCTTCACCACGATAATCATGCCAATAGTTTGCAATCAGCTGGCCCTCTTGATATATGTGGTACTGATACTCACCAAACGGCTTTCTTGATATTTTTAATTGCTCAATCTGGTAGGTCATTGAAATTACTACTCATTATAACCCACTCGATGGCATCGCCGTCACCGCCCACGTCTTCATGCGTTGCGACATTAATACCCAGCTCAGGACAGTCCTGACCCTCGCCAAGCCATTGAGTGTCTCTAAAGGTCAGTCCCGCACGCTCAAACATGCGCTCAAGTTCGGGAAACGTAGTGCCTGAATGTAAGTGAATACCTTCATGCTTCAAAGAACCTTTGAGAAACTCAATATCTCGAACGACCTTTCTCTGATACCGAACTCTAACGAAGGTTTCTTTATCCAAGGATACAAAATCATCCTCATCTAAAAAACTACTCGCCACTGGCGGCGCAAATTCTTTAGCCATTGCCTGCAGCAGTTCGTGGCGCTGTGCGCCAAAGAGTATTTTGACAGTGCTGCACTCAATACCTGCCTTTGGAATCAATTCCCACAACGGGTCATCCATAGTATTTTCTCCATTACCATTTTCTAGTTTCAGGCCTTTTTGACCTCTGAGTGTGATTTTAAAACCTCATCACCGTCGCTTTGAACAATCAGGTAAGCCGGACTGTCATCGCTTGCCTCACGCGTTACCTCGGTGCCTTTAATGGTTCGAGTCGTTTTTCGAGTGTAGACCTTATCAATTTTGCCCTTAGCTGTGCCATTACCCCAATCCCACTGAACTTCTGTTCCTTCACTGTAACTCGCCATAACCTGCCTCCTTATCTGTATTGTTTATTCAAAGAAACTGTAGTGTGTTTTTAATGAATTCAAACTCTTTGTGCGCTGTTTGTTCGCCGTTGTACGACGCTTCAAACAAAAACCACAGGACATATCCTCGGTGAAATATAATATAGGACTCATCGAGCACCTCATGTGTGAACGCATCAGATTCCACGACGCAGTCATAAGCAAACTGTGTCTTTATCGCCTCAACTCCCCCTATCATACAAGGATGTGGATCTTCCACGCACCGACCGTTTTGAACGAATTCGCCAAAGCTATCAACGTAGCTGTATGTAAGTTTTAGCGGTGAGCTTACCCATTCTGGAATGTAATCAGCATAAACAATCGCGATAGGGTTCATCTCTGGATGGGGTTCTTTGTGCCGACTAAAACTCACTAATGGCGCAAGCTTTTCAGCCTCTTCTTCAAACGGCGAATCCTCTAGCGTTTGTTTTTCCAGATTGGCTTTTGTTTCTTCAAGGCCCGAGCAGTGCCACCCCGCAGGGTAGTCAAAACTAAAGCTGAATGCCTCACTCACAAAAGTGCGATGACCAACCTTCCCAAGGCTCTCAACAGGCGCAATTGACAGCAGTGACGCTGATGAAAATAACGTTAAAAAATCTCTTCTATTCACGGGTGCCTCCTCAATGCCCTCGTTATATCACTACTTTTTCATTAAATACCACTTTAGAATCAAACGCGATATCTTATTATTCGTAATGCAAGGTTAGCTATGTATGATCCAATCCAAGACGGAATAGAAAAAACGACCCAATCCGTCAGCTATAAAGAAGCCAAGCCACCAAAGGTTTTAGCTGACTTAGTGCATAGCTTTTGGGAGCTAAAAACAGACGCGACCTTAACAGACGACTTTAGTCTTCATGCGATACCCGATGCCTGTGTGAACATACTGTTCAACCAACAAGAGACTGACATAGCTGGCGTAACCGCACTACGCACCACTTACGAAGTACTAAACTTAGGTAAAGATTTTCACTATGTGGGCATTCAATTTTTCCCAGGCGTATGGCAAGGCAGCCCAGATGAAACCGCCGATAGCTATGTAGGCACACCCTACCGTGGTGACTTACCCTTAATTGAAACCAGTAACACGTTAACTCAATTAGATTTTGTCGCCAAACAGCCAGTATTAGCGGCGTTAGTATCGACACTAATTGAACGCCAACTCGTAGCAATAAACCCAGTAACTGCCGCGATACTTGAGCACTTAGATACCATTCAAACCGTCACCGACATGGCGGCTGTTACGCAGATGTCATCGCGCCAGCTGCAGCGCACCCTTAAAAAATCCACGGGCTTTTCGCCTCACGACTTGTTAAAAGTACTGAGGCTGCAGCAATCATTTAAGCAGCACTATCTCGACGCTTACACCGATCAGTCTCATTTTATTCATTCGTTTCGGAAAATCACGGGGTATACACCGACCGAGTACTTTCGTAAGTTTGAAGTGTGATTCAAATCAGTGAGTCCACCGACCAGTTAGGCGGCGTGTAAAAAAACCACTAAGGTTTAATCACAAAAAAATCAATTAAAATGTCAAAACTACATAATTGCCCTATATTTGCCAATTAAGCTACCCATCATTAACCCTTGATAGTTACGTTTAAACGACTGGAGTTTTACATGATGAAAAATAAGAAGGCGTTTTTACTGGGCGCTGTTTGCTGCATTTCGCTTAATAATGTCAGCGCTGAAACGCAAACCACCCCCAGCGCGTTTGTTTTAAGCAGCCCACAAATGTCTGATGGCGGTAGCCTGCCCGCAACCTATACCTGCGATGGCGACAGTATAAGCCCACCACTAAGCTGGAACGGCGTGCCAAAAGGCACCCAATCCTTTGCACTCATAATGGATCATCAATCGCCCGATGGCATGCATTGGTATTGGACGCTTTACAACCTAAACGCCAACGCCACCACGATTAAAAGCGGCGAAAGCTTAGGCCAAATGGGTACTAACAGCGTTAACGGGTTAAACGAATACGCACCTCCCTGCTCCAAAGGCCCCGGGGTAAAAAGCTATACCTACACGCTATATGCGCTGTCTGCTCCTATCACTTTTGCTGACAACGCAAAAGTAGACAGAACCAACCTATTAGCTGCCATAAAAGACATCACCTTAGGCTCGGCAGACATAGATGTAAACTATGAACGCAGCGGTAAAGGTAGCAGCAAACGTGATGATAGCAAACGTCCGCCGCGCGATAGAGGTAATCGACCAAAGCGCCCAGCCTTCATCAAGCCTGATTTAACCGTCAATATTGACTCACCGCGCTGCGATGCTATTAGAAGCTCAGTCAACGCTGCAGGGTTTGATAAAAACGTTTCAGTCACCTGTAATGATGAGTACGCGTATCTGGCCTCTTCTACTTACCCGGAGCATGAGGTCATGACGGGTATCACAGGGACCAATGAACAAATTCCAGTACCTGCAGTTGACTATGCTGCGCCGGTTAAGCTCAACCCTAAAAAAGCAACAACATTAACCACAATTGATGCAGCCGTGGGTGTGGCCGTTAATGGCGTACCGATCTACGATTATTCAGCGCAAGGCGAGTTAGATTTGACAACTTACGACGCTAAGTCTGACACGTTGGTCTTGGGTCAATTAGACGTTTGTGGCGGGCACTCAGGGCGTGGCGATGACTATCATTACCATGTATCACCTGATTGCATGATCGATACCATGAACAACAAAGGTCCCGATGCAATCATCGGTTGGGGATACGACGGCTACCCGCTGTATGGACATAAAAACCCAGATGGAACTGAAATTGCATTGGGTACGTTAGATGTCTGTAACGGCCAAGCAGATGACAAATATGGCTACCGCTACCAGACATCTGCTACACCGCCTTATATTATTCAGTGCTTAGTGGGTGAAGTAGATACCAGCAAGCTACCTAGAGTGTCACCACTCAGTGGCGATACCCAAAAAATACGGGCAGACCTTCGCCCCCCTAGAGGCGGCGTTGAAAATTTAAAACACGTTGTTTCTGACGATGGCAGTCGTACCATGACGTACTCATACCAGAGTGAAGAGTATTTTGTGACGTATAGTCCGTCCACTCAGGGCGAAAACTGCTATGACTTCAAACAGCGTACTATTAGCAACGGAGGCAACATTGAGTCCGGTACATTCTGCCGCGGGTCACAGCCCAATGAAACAGCGCCCCCTGCAGAGGCTACGCTTACAAGCAAGCCAAACCTAAAGCTGGAAGCTTGGGCTGACAATTGGTTTGCCGCTTACATCGGTGAAGCGCTGCTGATTGAAGATTCGGTATCCATTACCACTGAGCGTTCGTTTAATGCAGAAAGTGTCGCATTTTCCGCAAGCTACCCTATTCACCTTAATTTGATTTTAAAAGACTTCAAGCAAAATGATACTGGTTTGGAATATATCGGCGCTAGAAATCAGCAAATGGGCGATGGCGGCTTTATTATGCAAATAACCGATACCGACACAAACAAAGTGATCGCCGTCAGTGACAAAAGCTTGATGTGTGATGTATTGCACAAAGCACCACTGGATAAAGCCTGCGAGAGCGAGTCTAACCCTGTGGCAGGTATAGGCGCCTGTACCTTTATGGCAAAAGAGGCGCCAGCCAATTGGCTAAAAAACAGCTTTGATGATTCGACATGGGACAATGCCACGGAACATACAGCGACCTCAGTGAGTCCAAAAGATGGGTATGATGAAATCAACTGGGACAACAGCGCCAAGCTTATTTGGGGTGAAGATCTTGAGCAGGACAACACCTTAATCTGCCGAATGACGATTGAAAAGCCATCAACATAACGCTCAATAGGCAATGATTATGTGTTTGTTTAAAAACCTACGATGGATTGTTTTAGTGTGTGCTTTAGCAGGCGTCACGGCCGAGCTAAACGCTCATGAGTTAAACGAAACCACCGCCCAAGTCATTTTAAGGGATGGGCAGGTTGAGATTACAGTCATCACCGCAACCGATCATTTAGTGGCGGCATTACAAAATGATCGGGCGTGGCTACTAGGGGATATTGACACCATTATGCCAGCCGATTTGAGCCCCAAGCAACAAACAGATTTCATCGAAAAGGCGCTTAAACAGAAAACGAGCTTAAAGGTGAATAAGCAGGTGATCCGTTTTGAACGGGTCACCTTTTCAAATGACTCTGAAACAGACGTGGGCGAAATTACCTTTCAAGCGAAGCACTCATTTGCTGAGGTCAGTGACCTATCTATCTCGTTTCACAAAGGCTTAGGCGCGGTGCATGTAAATGTGGTTAAACCGCAGTATAAACTGCTGGGTGCTGGCGAACGGGCACACATCGTGTTTTAAACGGCAGCATTGATAAACTGTTAGACAAAACAGGGCAGTACAGTGCAAGTGCCGCCTCGTTAAAAAACCACTAGAATGTGAGCGCCTGTGAAGTTAATCCACAAATTCTTTTTGGCATTTTTCATCACGAACATCACCCTTGTTGGGCTGATGTTCGTTTTCATCTACCTGAATTTTTCTGCTGAATTCAATCGCTTTGTCGAAAAAGCAGAGAAGCAGCATGTCGCCAATGTTAAACAAAAACTCATCCAGTTTTATGCTGATGCAGATAGCTGGCAACCTATCGCGCAAGATATCAATCTGTGGCGCTCGTTCGTTGAACCTGAAGAAAAACCTGTAAAAACCCAAGCCAATCAAAAGGAGCCTAAAAAGAAAAAGGCTAAACATAACGCGCCTTCATTACAATGGATAAACCACCCTGAGGATTTACTAAAAACAGGGAAACGGATCAGCTTGTACGACCACAATAAAAAGGTCATCGTCGGCCGAGCGACGTTAAGTGATAATGCTCAGATTGAACCGATTTTATGGCAAAACGACACTATAGGCTGGATCGGTTTAGTCCCTTCTCGCCGAGTGAAAGATAGCCCAGCCAAGGCATTTTTATCCGCACAGTTTCATAACTATTTTATATTCACCTTACTGGTTATTTTACTCGCCTTTATTATGGCGATTGTTTTATCTCGGCACTTAACCAAGCCCATCAAACAAATAGTGGCTGGTACGAACGCGCTTACAAAGGGTAATTTTGCTAGCCGAATTACCCCAACCACCCAAGATGAGCTTGGCACGTTATCGACTAACTTTAACGAATTGGCCGGCACGCTCGAACACAACAGACGCATGCGATTTCAATGGATGTCAGACACCTCACACGAGTTAAGAACCCCACTGACCGTGTTACGCTCTCATTTATTAGCCGTGCAAGATGGCGTGTTTATCGCCGATGCTAACCGACTTAATATCCTGATCAGTCAAGTCGACAACTTAAACCATATTGTCGATGACATTGCTCAGCTGTCCCATAGCGATACCGCTAGCTTAACGTATGATGAGATTGATATTGACCTTCTAGCAATATTTGAACAAACCCTTGAAAGCTATACCGCACGATTTGAACAACACGCGTTAACCGTTAATCGCGATGCGTTAAAAAACGCTGAACACTGCATCGTGAGGGGTGACAAAGACCGATTACAGCAGCTGTTTGCAAATTTGTTAGAAAATACCTGCCGATACACTCACGAAGGCGGGCGTGTAAACATCGCTGTAAACAAATCTGAACATAACGTTGAGTGGGTGTTACACGACTCTGCACCTAGTGTATCGCCCCAAGACAAAGACAAACTATTTGAACGGTTTTATCGTGTTGAAAAATCGCGTAACAGAGAGTTTGGCGGCTCGGGACTGGGTTTAGCCTTGTGTAAGCAAATCGTCGCAGCGCATGGCGGGCAAATCTCACTAGACGACTCACCGCTGGGCGGTCTTGCCGTTAAAATCTCACTACCCCTTGTAGGTTAACAACGATGCCAACACACAACATTCTGATTGTTGAAGACGAGGAGCACATTGCTGAAGTACTGATTGCCTACAGTAAACAGCAAGGGTATGCCACTGCACACTTTAGCAGTGGCAAAGGCGTAGTAAACTTCGTAAAACAGAACCCTATAGATTTAATACTGCTCGACTTAATGCTTCCAGACGTTGATGGCATCGAAATTTGTAAGCAGCTTAGAATGTTCTCAGATGTGCCTATTCTCATGATCACCGCTAAAAGTGAAGAGGGTGACCGTTTGCTAGGGTTAGATCTCGGCGCGGATGACTATATCTGCAAACCCTTCAGCCCAAAAGAGGTCATGGCTAGAATAAAGGCCGTGCTCAGAAGGACTAGTCAACGCAATACTCCTGTGATTAATCAGTCAGGCTTTGAGCTGCACAAAGACGACTATGTCGCTTTACTTGGTGGCAAAGACATCGGCTTAACCGCGATAGAATTTAAAATATTGTTGCTTGTTATCGATCAAGTGGGACGCGTGTTCAGCCGCGAAGCGATTATTAATCACGTGTATACCGACGCCACTGAAATCTCGGACCGCAATATTGATAATCACATCAAAAACATACGTAAAAAAATAAATGAGATTGAAAACGGTCGAAACCCAATCTCTGCGGTTTATGGTGTGGGCTATAAGTTTAACGCGTAGCGATGTATGCCCAGTGCTGAACCGCAGGCTTTCATCCGTTCGATGTCTGATTTATACAATACCTGAGGATTAAGGTTGATTAATATCATCAGCACTTAAACACAAAACAGGCAGTAAATCATGAAACAGAATGCAGTCGGATGGTTTGATATCTACGTTAATGACATGGATCGCGCAGTTAACTTTTACCAAGCGGTATTTAACCAAACACTAGAAGATTTGGGAGACCCTACCGATAGCAGCGTGATCATGAAGGCTTTCCCAACCGAGATGGCCAATTACGGAGCCGGTGGCGCACTGGTCAAAAGAGAAGGCGCTGGTCCGGTTACTGGCGGCACTATCGTTTACTTTGGTACCGAAGATTGTACGGCTGAGGAGTCACGTGTGAGTAACGCTGGCGGCAAAGTCATCAGCCCTAGAATGTCGATTGGCGAGTTTGGCTGGGTTAGTGTTTGTATGGATACTGAGGGCAATTTGTTTGGGCTTAGTTCGATGAAGTAAATGGCTCATCGGACTCACTTTGCCTGAAGGGTTATGTGTCAATACGGTCTAAAGCTTGTCGTACTCATCAATCGCACGGTCGTAGTCGTCAGCGGGGAATTCAAACTCAGTTTGACCAAACCAAGGGCGGCTATGACAGAAGCTATACTGTTTAGAAAGCCCTCGACCATCGACAATAAATTCAGACTGAATCTGAATACATCCTCAATCCCTTGTTTATCATTCGCAAGCTTCAAATATAGCTGAACTAAGGGTCAGACCATTATGGTCTGAGTTTCTTATCAATAATTGATAAAAACAAGCCCCTGCTTATTGTCAAAGGCTGTCTTAAACAGATAATTCACTTCATCCACATAATCCGTAGTTGCCACATAATCAGGTGCGTTGTTTAAAAATAAGTCTTGAGCTTTCGCCAACTCATCAACCTTAACGCTGTAAATATCAGGCCAGTTCTCTGGCGCTGGGATTGGAATAAAGACTTTAAAATCGCCATCAGTGACTTCAGATAAGTAAGATAAAAATTCCTCTCTTTCGATCTGCTCTCCAAAATCTCTGCACAGCATTTCGTACAGGTAGCCATAAATGAAATGGTGCGCTTTATCAGCTGTTATCACGCCGTTAATGATATCCGCCAAGCAATTGCGATAGACCTCAAGGCCTACTTCATGCCAATCCATCCCTTCCTCAATATCGTCTTTGTGCTTAACCATAAAGCCCTCTAAAAACGCATTGTTATTACTGCCCCACAGCGCCGCTATTTTTCCAGAGTCGACCTGAAAAACCATGGTGTTATAGCTCATAAATTTGCTCCTATCGTGTTTTAATCTTTATTTTCTGAATCCTCAAATAGCCAGCGAAAATACCGCTCTGGCGCATCTAGAAAAGACTTGGTCAACTGATAATGACTGCTCTCTTTATAGTCTATTTGCTTAATTGCACCATCGTCGAAGCTGATAACCTTTGCACCGGGGTAGCTCAACAAAATAGGCGAATGCGTTGCTATCAAAAACTGTGCATGACCCGCGGTTTCTAGCTGATTAATGATACTCATAAACGTTAATTGGCGTTGAGGCGATAAGGCGGCCTCTGGCTCATCTAGAATGTAAAACCCGTGTTCAAATCTGTTTTCAAATAACGCTAGAAACGACTCACCGTGCGATTGTTGATGAAGTGACTTGCCGCCATATGCATGCAGGTTAGACACGCTCTCGATGTACGTTGCAAAATTAAAAAAGCTTTCCGCTCTTAAGAAAAACCCCTCCGTTGTTCGAGGCATCCAAGACAACCTAAGTGCTTGGGCTAACTCAGACCGGTCTTCAAAAGATTCTCGATAATGATCTCGGTTACCCCCTTCAGGGTCAAAGCCGCAGCATTCGGCGATTGCTTCTAATAACGTGGATTTACCGCTACCGTTCTCCCCAACCAGCAGGGTCACTCTGGTATTTAGCGCGATGTCTATGCCATCGTCAAACGCGGGGATATTGAACGGATAGCGAGTTCTATCGAACTTCTCATCGAGACTGCTGATTCGATGTAAAAAAGGCGAGCCCAGTGTTGGCATTTACGCGGCCTTGCGATTTATTAAAAGATGTTTCATAAAACAGTCCGTATTTTTATTGGATGGGTAGGCTCTTGATCATTGAATACTTTGAAACACCTTGCCAAAATATTCATCTACCGTTTTACGGCAGTATTTATCTTCACCTCGCCAATATTGAGCAAATACCCAGTCACTTTTCCCTCTAGCGGGTCGATCATAACTTCCTGGCCTTAACACACCAACGCTGGCTAAAATCTCTATTAGCATCTGCCTTTCTGATTCATTAGACTTTACAACGGTTGCCAATTTTTTTTCAAGGGCACCCGGGTAGTCAGTAGGCTCTGAGCTATCGATGATGTTTAGTATCTTTTTAAAAATATCTAAGTCCTCATCCGTTGGCTCTGGGATATCTGCATGGATAAGTTGACTAAGGTCAAAGTAAGTATAAAAAATTTCACCATGGCGAACACCGCCCCATTTAATACGTTCAAAATTAAGTACGTTGATATGAGCGCCATCGTAGTTGTTAGAGCCATTGCATTTGCCGCAAGCATAAGAATGTGACGTTGGTTTTCCGTTGGTATAAGAAGTGCCCGATATCACTGGCGTGTATTTGTGCTCCGGTATGGTTTTAGCAATTGCATAAGACGCTAAAGGCGACCTCCAGTCCAAACGGCGAGAGGATAAGCTACTTAAAAAACTGCTAACAACTTGCTCTTTAGATATATCACTCACCAAGCTCACAATGGCGTTTATACACTCATCATGAGACATAGGCACCGGATCAAACATCAAACCTGCAGACTTTGCATATTCAAAGTCTGCGTCGGATAGTGCGCGATGTCTTGAGTCAATCCATCCATTCTTCCAGAAAGTGGAGAATAATATTTTCTTCGCTTTTTTATCCATACTCTCATCTCTGCTTAAGATTGTGCACATATCGCAAACTGCATAAATATCACCCAAGCAGTCACAGCAGACGTTCACTACGATACGGATAGTCAAACCATTTGTTGTGCGCATCTATGTCCTCGCCAAAACCCGCCGCCATCAGTAGGTCACGCCAATCAGTTTGAGCAAGATCAATGGCGTCATACAGTTTGTCCATATTCCCTTCGCTTAATTTCACAACAGAGAAGCGAATTCGATCCATTTCGTCTGAGCTAAAATGCCCACAGCCAGGAATATTCGTACCGCACTCTGATTCAATCAACGCTTTCGCTTCCGCTATTGATTCATCAAGAAATACCTTTTCTAACAGCAACTCAGCCCTGCTACTTAACTTCAACATTAAAATGACTCCAAGGTTCTGGCACACGTAATACTCCACAAGGCACGGTGCGTTAATTAAAGCATCGCCTCTAGTATGATTTGTTGTTGAGTTTTACCGGTAGGGTCAATGCTAGTCTTCCCTGTATAGGATAACAGCTCACGTTCTTTGGTGTAATCACCTCAACCCATATCATCTTGCTGGAGAAAGCGCACCATGCCTACAGCACTTAAGTTTCGAGTAAGTAACTATATCTCTGTTCTGCGAATTTCACTTAGTGTCATAGCTTGTGAACCCCAAGGTCTGGATTGCCTCAGCATGCTCAAGAATGGTGTCTGTCAACGCTATACTACTGGTCGAGCCGATCCCTAGTTTCTCCCTTTGTCTTGAAAGTGATTGTTTGCTTAGCTGCTTGCATAGCGCTATCTAAACTATGGCGATGGTGGTGATCATGGGTTCGACCGGAATATTTGTACTTTTTGGGTAATTTCACTGCATGGGCATTGTCATATTCCATTACGCGCTTACCGTAATTTTCATGAAGAGTTAAGACTATAGCTCAAGCCGTGAGGACGCTCTTTTTGTTACATCTGTCTTTGACACTTCAAACTTTACCCAGTAGCCTTTTTCTTGATCTATCACTACGCCGTTTAGGTCAAGTAATGTTTCTAAACCTTTATCCTGATTATCGTGCATATATTCCAATGCTTATGAATATCAACAGATGATAATCAGATCATAAAGCATGCTGTCGAAGGCAAGAGAATAGTGAGAACCACTTTCCTGCTTACTCATGAGTCAAGCTTCACTGCGTTGCTTCAAATCCGCTATTTACCCACAAACTATCCATTTGCCGCCATGGAACCACAGATACTAGCTTTACCGCTTTGGCGCGGCCCCTATGATGGATATGACTCTGTAGCTCTTACACCAACGCTCAGCTAAATTTTGCCGGCCACCGCCTGCTAGTATGAATAATCGCCAGAATATCAACAAAGCCAGGACTGAGCTCGTATGCAACAATATAGTGCGTGTTTGGGATTACAAGCTCTCTAGTATCACTAACTCTGCCATGGTGACCAAGGCTTGGGTGCTCTACCAAATGATCAATCATCGATTCTATTTGATCCAATACACGCTGAGCAGCCACAGGATTATCTCCTGCAATGTAATCGTAGACCGCGTCAATATCAGCAGAAGCATTTGGAGTGAAACGTATTCTCATTATCGATTCCGATTGAAAGCCGCGCGCCACTCTTGCTCTGGAACAAACTCACCATTCCTTGCTTGCTTCTGCCCTTCTTCAATATGCGCTACTTGCCAACTATAAATCTCTAAATAGGTTTCAATCGCTTGGTTCAGAACGTAGGAGCGATCACGGTCCATTGCATCCGCTACTTTATCGAGCTGATCTCTAGTTTCTGCCTTTGTCCTGAAAGTAATTGTTTTCTTAGCTGCTTGCATAACTCTATACCATTAACATTACACGTCTAACGTATTATAACGTATTACACTGTAATGCGAAGCCACCTTTAGGATTTAACTGGCAAAAGCTAAGGACTGACTGATACCGGCGTTAGTTTTTCTTTGTATGGTTCTCCACTGGCGACGAAGCCACAGTTTTCGTAGAGCTTTTGCGCCGATACCTGTGCATTCAATTGGGCACTAGTCGCTCCAAGTGACTTAGTTCCATCGTCTCTTCATAAAAAGGACTATTACTACTAAATTCTAAGACTTCCATTTCATCCCATATATGTACCGCCTAGCACAGCGGCAATTAAGCTTCACTCACCACACGATTATCCAGCCATTGCCACTAGGGGGCTCAACATGATGATAGGGGCGGTTGGCAGATAGATCATAAATCGACTGTAAGTTGAGCCAAAACTCTGGAGTAGTACATAACGCTTCCGAAAGTAACCAAGCTGTTTCAGGCGTAACCCCACGCTTGCCTCGTACGACTTCATTTACACGTTGAACGGGAATACCTAAGTGCAAAGCCAGCGCTTTTTGAGTCACTTCAAGAGGTTCCAGGAATTCTTTAAGCAAAATAATGCCGGGGTGTGTTGAAGTTCTATTTGAAGGAATCATAAATCACCTTATTCAATGTTAGTGATAATCCATAATCTGGACATCATTCGCAGCATTTGATTCCCAGCGAAACACCACTCTCCACTGAGAATTGATACGAATACTCATGCAATTACCATTCATCGCTAACCCACAAACCATCCATCTCCCGCCAAGGCACCACAGAAATTTCATGCCGCTGCTGCGCCTGCTCACCCCCATAAACCAATGCTGATTGCCCTTCATTCCCCGTCAGCTCATTCCAAAACTTCAGGCCTTTAAATTGATCTCGACTCAGCGTGCTTCCCGACTTCATTTCAACCGACAAAAACTGGCTATTGCGCTCAACCACCATATCCACCTCATGACCACTGCGGTCTCGCCAAAACCAAATTTCTGGCACTTCGCCTTGGTTAAACAGCGCTTTATACGCTTCGCTTACTACAAGGTTTTCGAACAACGCGCCACGCATTGCATGATGGCTAACCTGCTCGGCAGAGCGTATACCCAAGAGCCAACAAGCCAGACCCGTATCGTAAAAATACAGCTTCGGTGTTTTGACCAAACGCTTATTAAAGTTGCGATACCAAGGCTGCAAACGCCTGATCAAATAACTCGACTCCAACACGGACAACCACGACTCTGCTGTTTTGTGGGTAATGCCACAGTCATTCGCTATTTGTGTAAGATTCACCAGCTGGCCAACGTGATGCGCGCAGATGCGTAAGAATCGTTGAAAAAGCGCGATATCTTTAACGTTGATCAACTGACGAACATCGCGCTCAAGATAGGTACTGATATAAGCCGCCTGCCACTGCGACGTTTCAACGGGGCGATTGTAGATAGGTGGGTAGCCGCCAGTAAATAACAGCGTATCAAGATCATCCGTAGTCGATCTGCGCTTTTTAATTCGCCCAATGATAGCGGCCTTATGCAGCCAATATTTCAAAGCTAACCGTATTCACTATAGGTTTTACCT